>Ga0180437_10000141_pt1 | contig 152066 bp, 120 predicted proteins | sample SS_ome_4_FD_132410 | JGI IMG/M metagenome (GOLD analysis project Ga0180437, IMG submission 132410) | Hypersaline lake sediment archaeal communities from the Salton Sea, California, USA - SS_3_D_1 metaG | ecosystem: Environmental > Aquatic > Non-marine Saline and Alkaline > Hypersaline >...
CAGCACTACAAGGTCGACGGTCCGTCGATTTCCGGCGACAACGTCGCTTTTGTAGCGGAGGATGAAGACGGCCTTCAGGGGCTCTACACCCACATCGCCGAGTACGACGGTAACGGCAATGTCCTGGGGCATGAGATCGAGCGCGTCTTGCATCCGCACATGAGTCATACAGGGATACGTAATGGACCAGGCGGCGTTATCGAAACATTTGCAATGCCTTCCATGTCAGGCACCGACCTCGCCTTTTACGGCGTAGATTTAGGGGGGAGTCCAGGCATTTACGCGTACATCGATGGCGAGTTGGAGACCATGGCCAGTACTTTCTCGAATGTTCCTGGCGGGGGCGGAGTCAAGTTTAGCGACTTCGGCGAGCTGTCGTTCGTCGATGGGCAAGCTGCCTTCCGGGGCACAGACGCGAACGGCGAAAAGGGCATCTACCTAGGACCGCCGGGCGCACCCTCAGGAATGGGGCCTGGATCGGGTTTTCAGGTGAACGCCCTGCCGGTTATTCAAAGTGGCGATCTACTCGACGGTCGCATCGTGGCCGATTTGGGCTTCAGCCGCTTCGGCTACGATGGTACCTCCGTCGCCTTCTCCGCGGAATTTACCGATGGAACAGCAGGCATTTACGTCGCCTCGATGGGCGCGGCGGTTCCGGAGCCGTCGACCTACGTGATGGCCGGGGTAGGCCTGGCCGTACTCATCCCGCTCGCGTGGCGTCGTCGACTTCGTGCTGCCTAAGGTGCCTCGGTGGTGGCGATCCCTATCACGTGACAATGTCAACACACAACTGAACGAACCAAACGCACACCCCATGAAAAGACTCTCCATCACCTCCTCGCTCGCGGTGGTAGTAGCCGCGACGTTCCTCATGTTCGCCTCGGCCGCCCAGGCGGTGATTGTTCCCGTCGGATTGAACCCGGGCGACACTTACCATTTGGTATTCGTGACGTCTGGCGGACGCGACGCGACCAGCTCCGACATCGACGACTACAACGACTTCGTTCAAGCGCAAGCGGCACTAAGTCCGGCGATCACGGGAACCGATTTAGGAGTCCAGTATTTTGCGATTGCGTCTACCGAGACGGTGGACGCAATCGACAACGCTCCGATAAGTGGCCCTGTTTATCTGACCGACGGGACAACGCTGGTAGCTACCGGTTCGGCCGATATGTGGGACGGTTTCCTTTTGAGCACACTTAATAAGACGCAATACGGTGGCATACACACGGAAAACCACGTATGGACGGGCACGCTCAGTAATGGCCTAAAGGGCGGCGCAGGGAACCCGGGCATCTTCTATTTGGGAAGCACCTCTCCACCCGTCGTCGGTGCCGGGATAAATACTCACACCACGTCGCTTTGGACGGCGGGAACGTTCTTCTCGCCCGACAACATACTCCCGTTCTACGCAATCAGTGAACCTTTGAGCGTCCCGGTCTCTGCGGTCCCCGAGCCGACGACATTAAGCTTAGGAATCTTCGCAGCGGGAGGCCTGATCGGTATTCTCTGGCGTCGGCGTCGGAAAGCCTAGCGTTATCGGAAGGGCGACGCTCCTGCGGAGCCGAAAACGACTACGCGTTCCCGGACGTCGACGGAAAGCCCGGGCCACGCCTCGATGAGGGCGGAAAGATCGGGCTCGATGAGGGCGTTTTCTGCATCGCGTGCGCCGGATTTTTTTGCGGCGCCCGATTCTAAATTGATCGTTTTTTGCTTAGGATCGGTCGCAGGTTCGAATCCTGCCAGGCGTACTTTCCACAAGTCTTGCCGAACGTATTGCCTAGTACCTGCCGGTGATTGGCGGAGCGGCGCCCACAGTCGATCTCGGACGCCGAGGTCCATCCGATCGACACTGGATTGAGGTGGAGTAACCCGACGGAATAAGCGAGGCTTCACAATGCGAAACTCATTGCATGAACTACAAACCGCGCCCCCTAACGATTCCGCTCGCGGACTTTAGAGCCTACTGTCTCATGCTTGTTGAGTGGCATCCGGCGAAGACCGTTTGAGTTGACTGGAATCGAAAGGAGACCTCGATGGGTATTTGGGAGGGCGTCAAGCGAGCCTCAAGAGTCGTTGCCGAGGGTACCCCTCCGGCTCGTTATTTTGCTGGTGGTAAACAGATTGTGTGCGAGCATTGTGGGCACGAAGATTTCGATGAGGGCCAAGCTCAGTTGAATACCGCTGGCATGACGTTTCTTGGACTTGATTGGGCCAACAAGACGGCCACCACACTGATGTGCGATGCATGCGGCCGAATCCACTGGTACGGTTTACCTCCTCAACGACAATGACGCGCCAGCGCTCAGGTGGCGATAACCTGGGCAATTCACTCCTGTCAGATGACTCACGACGGCAGTTTTGGCCCGGGAATCTATGAACGCACAGGCCACCCTACGGCCATTTATTAAGTTCAAGTTAAGTTTATTCGTAGGTCCTCGTGGCGCGACACGCACGTGCTAGAATCCTTGCTTCTCTCAGTGGATCTGACACGGTTCCAAGGCAGACAAGGCTTCGATAATGGGCGTGGTTCGCCTCGGATATCTCTTCGCAATTGCTCTAACTCTGGCTACGTTCACGGTGATACCGCACGTTGAGTTGGGCGGAAGCTCCCTTCTCAGCAGTGCGCACCCGCCGGCCGCAGGCCAGTTGGAACCGCATGACTCCGGCGTCGTCTATCGATCGCTGAGCAGCGAGGTCGCCGTCGAGCCGCTGCTCCAAATCGAACAGCGGGTGCTCTCGGAACCGCTACGTCAAGGGCCTCCGCAGTTTGCCACGCTGGCCGAATATTATTGGGCCGAGAATCCCCAACTGATGGCCTGCCTGGATCGGGCGAAGCGGGCCTACCTCGAGCGACCTGAAGGCGGCTACCGAGCGATGACACTCATCGCCGGCACGGCGGGCGTGGGCAAGACCTTCTTGAAGCGCAAGATTGTTAAGGAAGATTTTCCCAAAGCGGACGTTCACAAGATTGACATACGCGAATTGTACGAAGAGTGGGCCGCCGAAGGGATTTGCGTTTTGCGACCTGACCTGGCAGCCGGTTCGCTCAAGTTGAATCAACTGCCAGCGCTCCATGACAGCGGCAGTTCTCGATTCCATGAATACCTGGCGCGGCAAGACGCCAGTGTGTTTGTCGTCGATTCGCTCGACGAGATTCATCCCGATGATTACTGTTCGACGTTGCGGCAGATCTCCGCCTTCATCGCCGCCGCCGAGCGGCCTTTTGTGGAAGTTGTCGTTTTCGGGCGGGCTGTCGCCTTCCAGGAGTTTTGCCTCGAACAGAGTCAAGAGACAACCTCCACGCAGTACGAGTTGATTCGGTTGCACCCTCCGCGACTTCGTACGACGGGCGACTTGTCGGTATCGAGTTGGAACTACCACACGTGGAAGTACGATTTGTCTTGGGCGCCCCACGGTGGCAAGCCAGGGAAGATGCCGCTGGTTGCCTACCGCAATTGGGTGCAGGGAGGCTATGGGCGAGAGCAAGAGTTTCAATCGGTGACTTGTGCGGACAGTCACAACCTGTGCGTCGAGGTCGACGAAGCTCTGATCGATTGGGCCACGAAGCACCGCATCGTAAGCAGCACACTCGGCAATCTTGCCAGCAATACACTGATGCGTGAAATCGTTGAGAAAGAGGCCCTGGCCGGACGGCCCTACGATGAGCGACGTGTCATGGACGCCTACTTGCACAACTGGCTACTTCGTAGCGCCCGGTCACACGATCGGCCCAGTGCCCGACAGCCACAACAATTGGACCTGTATCTTCATCTGCTACAACAGGTCGCCGCGCGCTACTTGCACGACGGCCTGGTCGACCAGCAAGGGTTCTTTCCCGTTCACGAGGACGATCAGCTGGTTGTCGAGTGGGGCGGTACCACATTGAGTTTTCCCGTGGTCGACATCCTAGACCGCTCGGGTCTGAGAATCGCATCGTTTCGCGAAGACGAGATCACGCGATACCGTTTTCGTCCTCTCTGGGTTCATCGCTTGTTGGTCGAGATGCACAACGAGCAATGTCGTCAGTCCCGCCAGCGCGTCGGTGAGGGTCGCCTGAGCAGCTACCTGCGGCCTGCTAACGTGGGTGGGTAGCGGCGAGTCCGGCCACTTTTCGTCTCTCGCTAGCGTGCGTCGGTCTTGCCGACCTCGGAGTCCGAGCCCATTCGATTCGCGCACAGATCGTGCTGGATTGACGAGATTACGTCTGCCGAAACATCTCGCCCGGCGGCGGCCGACAGCCACGCCTCAACGCTCGGTCGCGTTAGCCGGATCAACCTCGGCGAGCATTTCCCGAATCGCTTCGTGAATCTGCGCCTCGACGCGAGGTTGTGGCGGAAAACGATAGGAACTGCCGCTGGGGGACGTCAGCGGAGATGTCTCGTAGCCGCCATAGATGCCCAAATCGTAATCCGCTTTCGTCCCAACGTATCCTCCAGTTCCATTGACGTAACCAAACACGAACGTCTGCCCGAAAGATGATTCCTTATCGGCAAACAGCTGGTACTCGGCAAAGATGTCCTGCGCTAACAGCACGAAACAGAGGTCGTCGCCAATCGATAGGACCGTCAGCGGAAACGGCATGAATTTCGGCTCGCCCGCCTCCGCTGCCTTAACCATCGCTTTGCGAATCGGGTCGCCGGGCCGCCAGGACAACCATCGTCGGGCTTCTTCCGGCGTCGGAACGCGGAGCGGGAGCGCGAGGCGCCGCGACGCAATTCGGATCGGCCCACTGTCCACGGTCGACATCTTGCTGGTCGCTTGATTTGCCGACATTGCCAGTGATAAGCCGGCGGCATCGGCCGCCGCGGTGCCGCCACGCAGCGGATAGCCGTTGATATTGCCACCGCAACCTTGCGCAAACATGGTTACTTCATGCGACCTGCCTTGGGCCGCCTGGAGTCGTCGCAGATGATTGACGGCGTAACCGGGAAAGTCCGGTCCGATCTCCTCGGTGGTTTCATGCACGATGACAGGATGGGCCGCGTGTGAGAATAACAGTGCGATGCGTTTCTCGGACGGCACGTCGTCTGATGTTGCCTCGACAACTTCCAACACATCGACCCAGGGCACGACGGCGCCCTCGAGGTTGGGCGTCATCTTCATAAGGCCGTCGTCGCCCATCTTTCGACGATTGTGACCGATCTGCGCGTGCTGGCGACCGGTACGAAGAGTGGCCGGACGAAGGCTCGACGCCGCGCGCTTCACCGACTCCGCAATCTGTCCATAAAGCCAACGTGTGTGATCACTTTCGATTTCAAGATCGGCAAACCACGCCTCCTCGATTGGCAGCACCGCCGTCGACGGTTGTTTGTCGCGGAGCCAGTCGTCACCTTCCGGCGAGCGCGCGTTGTGAGTATGGGAACAGATCAGTGCGATGTTTTCGATCGGTATCCCGCTGGCGCGATGCACGATCTTCCGCAGCCGATCGGCCGAGGCGACGGGAGATAGTCCGCCCAAGTCGAGTGCGACGAGCGCTACCTTCGTCGTGCCGTCGGAGAGCACCAGCGTCCTGGCATAGAGATCCTCGTAGACACCGACGTCTCGAATCGCGGGCGTGATGATGTTCTCGGTCGCTGCCGCCAAAATCTTCGGCTGTGCCGCGAACGCGACGTCCGAGGACCTGCTCACCGGCAACAGAATTTGACAGGCGAGTACGGCTGCGGGCGCCCAAAATACAAAAAGCCGGCGGAATGCTGTCTTCGGTAACACGTCGTGGCCAGATCGAGTCGGGTGGAGGTCTCTGAAGTCTTGGGCCCGATTATCAAGAAAAAACCATTTCGACGCAAATCGCAGCTCAAACTGAGTCGCGTCGATGATGGCGACCCCTGAGGTTCTTGGCCGCTCAAACATCTCAGAGGTGTATCGCACCGCCGCGGCGCAAGACAGTCACCTATCGTGCTGAGTTCTGCCCGACCGAGCCAGGTAAGGGCGTCCGCCACGGGTACCGGCCTTGATTCCCAAACTTGCCCGCGGCATCGCGGCGCTGCTAGAGTACCCATAACTCCGGTTGGCGGTAGTGGGCAGCGTATGTGTCGGAGATCCTGTACGTTCCGTAATGCGAACACTCCCGAGGTAGAAGAATTGTTCGGGACCAAGAGAAGCAAGGACCGCGTCGAGGTTCTACTGAACGACTTGCGGCAATCCAAAGAGGCTCGTGGTGCGGCCGTGAACGTCGACGCTTCAACAGGAGGTGAGGTTAATATTATCGGCAGTCGGGCGGGAATCTTCCGACTCGGCATCGATCTAGCGTCGTGGGCTTACTCGCACGAGTCGGGAGGGGACGGACGTTCTGAGATGCCCGAAAAATCGCTGGCGCCGTATGTGGATATTGAGCCATCGACTCGACTAATCATTGCAGCCGAAGAGCCTGTTCCGGAAGACCTGTCGGACTACTGTCGCCGGTACAAGAAGGCGCAACGCGCGTCGAGTCTCATGGCTTTCATCTTTGTTGGGCTGCCTTTATTAACTTGGCTTCTTGGCGGATTGATTGGCATTGCTTACTTAGTTTCTCGGATGGTCGCAGCATTCGCCTAATGGGAGACTAGTCAGCGCCTCCCGATACCCAGCCAACCTGCGTGGGCGATGGCGACCACTGCAGCCTGGGTATCGCACCTCTGAAGTTACGGAAATATTGGCTAAGCTGCTCAGGTCTATTTTGCCTTAACAGGTTTCGGACGATCAGCTAGGCTGGGTCGCTACCAGCACTGGCTGGCAAGCAGCCAGTGGCACCCGGCGTCTCCCGATACCCAGCTAACCTGCGTGGGCGATGGCGACCCTGGCAGAAAGAAGCACGCTAGGCGGACGTGGTGGGCGTATCTTCCTCCGACAACCTCTCGTCAGCCGGGAATATCGGCAATGCGGGACCGGGGCGGGAATAACTGAGCGCCGGACACGCGAATCGATGGCGGATTGCTTCGCGTCCGTAGCGATGGGAGGCACAGCTGTTCGATCCCACTATGGAATCGCGTGATTTATGAGCATCTCTGTCCTGCAGAAGGCCCCCACCCCCGACAAGCAGAATCGTCGCCGACGCGAGCGGCGTATGGTGGCCGTGACGCTCGGTCTCAGCCTGTTGGCGGTCGGGGCGATCGCTGCCTGGGTCGTCGGTCCGGCCTATCTGGCCTACTGGAATTATGAACCGCGGGAAGGCGACATCCTGTTTCACTCCTCGCCCCGCACGCGGTTGGTCAACGCCATCGAGAAGGTGACCGGTTCGCGGAAGTCGCACTGCGCGATCGTGGCCCGCCTGGACGGCGATTGGGTTGTCTACGAAGCCTATCGTGGCGTGGAAGTCACACCCCTGAAGGAATTCATCTTCCGCGGCCGGGATCAGGCGTTTGCGGTCTACCGACTCAACGAACCACAGCAGCCCCATGTGCCGGCGATGCTCGCTCACGTTCATGAATTTCTCGGGAGACCCTACGATGCCCGCTATCGTCTGGACGACGAGAAGATCTATTGCACCGAGCTGATCTACAAAGCGTATCAACGGGCCACCGGCGGAGAGTCGTTGGGGCAGCTGGTTCGGCTGCGCGATCTGAACTGGCAGCCGTATGAAGAGACGATCGAGCACTTTGAGGGGGGCCCGGCTCCGCTCGATCGGGAGATTATCACGCCCGACAATCTGGCCGAGGCGGAGCCACTGAGGCTGATCTACTCGCATCGATTCTCGGTCGGTGAGAGGTGAGCCTGTGGTGGCCGGCCACGCTGCACTATCAGCCGCGATGCACCTCGACCGTGACATGAACAACTTTCGGATCAGACGGGATCAACTTCTTGTAGTTCTCAGGCAGCTGCGGATGGGGCGTCACGATCACAATTTCCGCCGCGTAGATGCTCGGCCCGATCGACCACAGATGCAGATCCGCGACGCGATTGTCGTCGTGGTCTTCAATGGCCGCCACGATGGCATCGCGGATGTGCTGGGGACCCTGCCTATCGAGCAAGACCTTACTGGTCGAGCGCAGTAGCCCGAGCGACCAGTGCGTGATCAGAGCGGCACCCACAATGCCCATCACCGGGTCCATCCAATCGAGTCCATAGTACTTGCCCGCGAGCAGGGCCACGATAGCCAGAACCGACGTGAGTGCATCGGCCAGCACATGGAGATAGGCTGCCCGCAGGTTGTGATCGTGATGGTGACCATGGTGCTCCTGGTGTTCATGCTCATGGGCGTGATGATGATCGCCGTGCCCGAGAATGACGACCGAGGCACCATTCACGATCAGACCGAGCACGGCTACGAAAATAGCCTGATTGAAGACAATGTCGACCGGATTGATCAGGCGATGGACGCTCTCCCAGGCCATCATCAGTGCAAACAGACCTAGCAGTATCGCGCCTGTGTAGCCTCCGAGCGAGTTGACCTTGCCGGTCCCGAAGCTGAATCGCTCGTCACGGGCGCGGCGTCGGGCATAGACATAAGCGAAAGCGGAAATGCTCAGAGCGGCTGCATGGGAAGCCATGTGAATCCCGTCCGCCAACAGAGCCATGGAACCGTAGGCGATGCCCGCCACGATCTCCACGACCATCATGGTCGCGGTGAGGGCGATGACGATGATGGTGCGAATCTCGCCTGGACGTTTCTCGTGCTGACCGAACGAATGGTCATGTTGCCAAGGATGAAGATCTTTGTCGCTCATGAACACTCTGGTCGGTGAGTCTATCCTGCTGCTGGCAAAGACGGATACTGGCGACGCCCGATATTGGCCAAGACCGTCGCTTCACCCCGAAAGGCCAAAATACCCAAGGCTTCTCTCCAGCGTCGTGTCGCACACAACATACCCCATAGTATATTCCGCAAAGCAAGAGCAAGCCTGCCGGCCCACGTCGCCGGGGTGGCGGCCTCGGCAGCGAGAGACATCCCGCCAGGGCGGGGTGAAGACGCGGAAACACCAGACAGAGTAGTCCGAGAGCGAAGGCGTCGATCTAGAAGAGGAGCGCGACTCCTAGTGACGATTCCTTATCGAGCTCGACCGACACGTTACTTCTGGGAAGCGACTTTGCGAGGCGGGAGCTGCTGATCGATCGTCCGTTTCAAGCGGGCCACGAACTGCTCGTCGTCGGAGGCCAACAGCTTCTCCAGCGCTTGGGCAGCGGCCGTATGGTTCGAAAGATAGGCCAAACTCGCGGCGGCAAACGGATTGTCCGGCCCAGCGGCGGTGATAAGCACCTCGGCACCCCGATCGTCGCCGGACCAGGCCAACAGACGAGCCGCGTAGATGGGCACCCACTTGTCGTCTTCTTTCAGTAGCGGCAACAACGACTCCGCCATCTCGTCTCGATAATAGTGCCTGAGGGCCGACAAGGCGGGCGTGCGACTGCTCGAAAAGAACTCGCCCGTGGCCAGTGTCAGCAAGGCCGGACCGGCACCTGGCGGGCCGCGGTTCTCCATGAGATAGGCGGCGTTGTTCAGCAGGGAGTTCACCTCTTTGCTATTTGGGTCGGGGTGATGCACGAACGTCTTCAAGGCCTCGATGATCGCCGGCATCACGTCGGCGGGAGCATCGGGCGAAGTCTCGACGAAACGGCACAACGTATAGACCTTCCAGGACGCCTTTTGAAGATCGTCGTGTTCGATTTCTCGGTACCACTGCCGGCGCATCTCCGGCGTGAGCGTATCCTCCAGCACATGTCGGACGAAACGGGGCCGAGCCTCCCGCATATCCTCAAGCTCCTTGAAGCGCGCCGTCCGCAGAGTCGCGTCGCGAATCACCTGAAACTTGGCGGTCGCTTGGGCCGAAGAGTCAGGGCGTTGCCCATGCCCGGGACTGTTCCAAGTCATGTCCAATTGGTACTCCCCGGGCGGGAGATAGACCTGCTCGGAAGGTAGACAGCGTGTCGAGTTGTCACGACGAGAACTTGTTAACCGCATAGGAGTCCTGGCAACCTTCCCTGGTTTCAGGCTGGGGTGACTAGGAAAACTGCCTTGGGTCTGCGCTCCGTTGGTCACGGCCACCTGTCGGGCCGCGCCATCGGGCCCGGTCAGCACCGCCGAGTAAGGCAGTGTCCACTCGAAGTTGTCCGCTATGTCGTGTTCTGTCGTGTTGGTCAGCTCAACTTCAAAGATTATTGGGGCATCGGCCGGCTGACGCGCAGCAATGTTGATCTGCAACGAAGCCATTTCGGCGGACTTCTCGGCGCACCAAGCCGTGAGGGGAAAGGCCAGCAGCAGCCAAAGGGTTATCTCCACAACGCGGCGAGTGATCAGCATGGATTGCCCCCTGGTTCTTGCCTGAGATGCGGCCGGAAAGTTGCCCTGTTTGTTGTCTTCACTATGAAGCAACTCGCGCGCCGCTGTCAATAGTTTTTTCGGTACGGCCCGCTTATGCAAGTGTCCCTCCGCTTGGCCACCGAGTATCTTTCCCACAGCAAGAGCGCCGGCCGCGGCTCGTTGAAACCGCCGGATACTGGATTAGGTTGGAAATGCCGTGGTAAGTAGAATGAAGATGTGCGGACCAAACAGTTTGGGGTCGCATAAGATCGTCGTTAGGAATTAGCTGGTTGGTTGCACAGCAGCTCATCTCTCGGAGAATCTCATGGGTTGGCTCTTTTCGCTCTATCTGATCGCCTTCTGGTTTGTGCATGCCCGCCGGAAGTCGCTAGCGCTCACCTTCTTCGGCATGGCGGTCGCCAGCAGTATCGGCATGTTTCTCTATCACGCCGATTCGCCCCTGAATTTGAATTGGTGATCATGGACAACCGATCTCTCTATCCTCTGAATAGTGGTTGCATGCTGATCGTGGCCAGCATTCTGCTGGGGGCGTTCTACTTCGAGTATGCACTGCACGAGAACCCTTGCCCCCTCTGTCTGTTGCAGCGGATGGGCATGTTGGGAGTGATCTTGGGTCTTAGCCTGAATACGTATTTTGGCTTCAGTAAGAAACACTTCGCACTGGTCATCATGGTGGCGGTCTGTGCCGGAGGTTGTTCAGCGCGACAAATCTTGTTGCACGTTTGCCCCACGCCGGGCGAACCGACCGGCTACGGAACACCCTTTATGGGCATGCACCTCTACAGCTGGGGCTTGCTTATCTTTACCGCCAGCATTCTCGGCTCCGCACTGTTCTTGCTATGCATCAAAGACGAAGACTCGCCGGCCGAAAGATCGCCTTCTTGGTTCGAGAAGTCTGTCTTCTATCTGAGTGCCGCGATCTGCTTGGGCAATGTGTTGGGAGCGTTCTTCGAGTGCGGGCTGGGACCCTGCTGCGAGAACGGACCTTGCCCTTAGCGGTGCGCTCCGTTCCGATCGGCGACGGCCTTGGCTGCATTTTCATCGGAGCGGGTCCCTGCGAGAGCGGCCGGCTGCCCGCTATAATGCCGCCTGCTTGCTTGACGCTGTCGTCGGACGAGCGAGACGCCATCCACCCGAGGGCCAGCGCATCGTGGAACACGATTCCCTTACCGACGAACGTACTGGTTCGCTTTGGCAACCACTGACGGCCATCGAGCGACGCGTCCTTGGCGTGCTGATCGAGAAGGCCAAGACGACGCCAGAAAACTATCCACTGTCTCTCAACGCCATTCGCGTCGGGTCGAATCAGAAGAGTAATCGCGCGCCCCAAATGCAGCTGGAGGAGGGAGACGCGTTGGAAGCTCTCGACTCGCTGCGTGAAAAAGGCGCGGTCGCCGTGATTCAGGGTGACGGCCGAGTCGAAAAGTTTCGACACCTGGCCTACGACTGGTTGGGGGTCGAAAAGATCGAACTCTCGATCATGGCCGAACTGCTGTTGCGCGGCGATCAGACCATTGGCGAACTGCGAGGTCGGGCCGCCCGCATGGACCCGATTGCCGATCTGGCGGCGCTACGGCCGCTGCTCGCTTCGCTGTTGGAAAAGGGTCTGATTGTTTATCTGACCCCCGAGGGTCGTGGCTGCACGGTGACGCATCATCTCTATCTGCCGCAACAATTGGACAAGCTGCGGGCAAAATATGGAACGCCATCGGACACCGGAGGGCCTGACTCGATAGGGCCCGCCTCGGCGGGAGCCGCGACTGCGGAGAGGGGAACGCCAGCGCCTGGGTCCACTTCTCCTCAGACGGCTCAAGAGACCAACTCGCCCCAGGAGAGCGACCTGCACCGGCAGGTGACCGCACTGCGGGCTGAAGTGGCCGAACTCAAACAGCAGCTGGCCGAACTCACGGCAAGGGTCGACAAGAATAGCAACGCCTAGCCTGCCGGACGTGAACTGTATGAAAGCCATCCGTCTTGTGGAGGTCGGCCAACCGTTGGTCGCGTCCGAGATTGAAATCCCTCAGCCCGCCGCCGATGAGATTCTGATTCGCGTGGGGGCGGCCGGCATCTGTCACTCCGATGCCCATTATCGCTCCGGTGGATCGCCCGCGGGACCGCTGCCTTTGGCGCTGGGCCACGAGGTAGCGGGCGTCGTCGAGCAATTGGGCAAGGGAGTGACGAGTGTGGCGATTGGCGATCGCGTGGCGCTCGACTATCTGGTGACGTGCGGAGCATGTGACTATTGCGGAACAGGGGACCGGCAGTTCTGCGACACGGGCAAGATGATTGGGAAACATCGCGACGGAGGTTATGCCGAATATATTTGTCTGCCGGCGGAGAATGCGGTCGCGGTGCCCGACTCGGTGTCGCTGGAAGCGGCGGCGTTAATGATGTGCTCCAGCTCGACATCCTTGCATGCGCTGCACAAAGCGCGATTGGCGCCTGGTGAGACGGTGGCCATATTCGGCGTCGGGGGGCTTGGCATGTCGGCAATTCAACTGGCTCGAGTACTCAAAGCCCGACAAGTCTTCGCCGTCGATATCGACCCGGCACGTCTGGCCATGGCCGCCGAACTGGGAGCGGTATCGATCGACGCGCAACAGTCCGACCCGGTACAAGAGATTCGCGCGCGCACGGGTGGTCGTGGTGTTGACGTGGCGGTGGAGCTGATCGGACTACCGATCACGATGCAACAATCGGTACAGTCGCTCGGCGTTCATGGGCGCGCAGCGCTGGTTGGAATCACCCAGCAGGGCTTTACCTTGACGCCATACGACGAGCTGATCAACAAGGAAGCGGAAGTCGTGGGCGTTTCGGATCACATGGCGAGCGATCTCCCCCAACTGCTGGCTTGGGCGGCCGCCGGAGAACTCGATTTTTCGCAAGTGATAACCGAGCGCGTTCCCCTACAGGCCGACGCCATCAATGAGGTGCTCGACCGGCTAGAATGTCACGGCGGCGGAGTGCGCGCCGTAATTGTGCCGGGAAACTGAGTTGTGGGGGCCCATTTCGACTTCCAAGTCGAATAAGAGAGGGCGACTATTCGCAGCCCTTCATCGCGTCATAGCCTTCGTTCGTCAACGAGTAGCCACCCTTGAATCGCTCTTTGATCAACAAGTCTCGGTTGGTCAAGTTTGCGAGAGCCGTTTCGTTCTGCTTCAGATCTGGCCCGTAGAAGCACAACATCTGGCCCGGGGTCATCATGAACTTGCGATACGTTCGCATCACACGCTGTTCCGATTTCGTCAACTCCGACAAAGTTAGTCTCCCAATTGCAGTCTCGTGTTGTCTTCTAACGGGTCAGAAGATACGGACTTGGTCGCGATAGGCGGGATGTTCTGCACGAAGGATCGAAGCCGCGAGGGCGACCAGAGCCGTGTGCGTGATGCTCCTCGTCCGGTGGGAAGGGAGTTTTGCAGGGAACTCACCAATAAGGACGACTCAAAGGAGCTTGCCGCGGCCGAGGCCTTGCGAAATCGCCACGACAGAGAATCCATTCGATAAGCAACGTAGACCCCATTTATACCACATATAAGCGCCGCTGTATACCACCACGGACCTCGCTGAACGAGATCCGATTTACGTGAAAGCCGGGGTTTTCAGGGAGAATTACCGCTTAGCGAAGATCGTCGGGCAACCGACCTGGCGAAGTTCCCCCGCGGACACCCGTGGCCTAGAATCAGCGGAACATCCTTCGGTTTCACCTTCAAGGTAGCGGTGATTCGCGACGGGCCGTGTGAACTGCCATGCGTGCCACGAATAACATCCCAGGAGAACCGTCGTGACCGACCAGCTTGCCGAATCGCTCTACTCCCGACTTGGAGGCTACGATGCCATCGCGGCGGTGGCCGACAACCTGCTGCCGAGATTGATGGCCGATGAACAGCTCGGCCGCTTCTGGGCCCATCGCGGAGAGGATGGCATTCGCCGCGAAAAGCAACTGCTCATCGACTTTCTGTGTGCTAATGCTGGTGGACCAATGGTCTATACCGGTCGAGATATGTCGACATCGCACCGGGGTATGCAAATCTCGGCTTCCGACTGGACACGATTTATCGAACACCTCACCGATACGCTGACCCACTTCGATCTGGCGGACGCCGAAAAGAACGACGTGCTCGGCTTCATCGAGAGCACCAAGTCGGAAATTGTTGAAGCGTGATCCGAAAGGTAACGGCGTTCCTCGCCAAGTCTCTAGAGCGCGATCACACGAAGCACCAAGAGCAGTATGAAGAAATCACTTTACCTGTTTGGCGGCCTAATCATTCTGGCCGTCGCCGCGGACCTCAGCGACAAGGGAAGTGCCCTGGTCCGGGTCGTTCAGGCCGCGTTGACGCATCGCGCCGGAGAACCTTTGCCGGAGTCGCTGGGGCTCGTGATATACACAGGCGTGCATATGCTCGCCTTTGCCTTGGGGCTGGCGCTGACGTGTATCGGTATTCTCCGCCATAGCGACCAACACTCGATGACCGGCGGTGGCCGTATCTTGCACGCGGCGGGCGGCCTGGGAGTCATCGTCTCCGCGGCGATGTGCGGCTGGGTGGTCTACACCGTCCGCGGCGAGTTCCTGTTGGGCCTGGAGCAGGGTTTCCAGAAAGACGGACCGCTGCCGCCTGGTTTGCTGAGTGCGATTGAGTTGGCCCCGGAACGAATGCGGAGAAGCTTCATGATCCTGGGTGCCGCGGGCGGGTTGTTTTCACTGGCGGCGGTGGCGGGGCTCAAGTTCTGGCCGCCCCGGCCGGCGACCGAAGGTCAAGTCTTCTTGAGACGCGGCCTGCAAGTGGCGGCGGTGGTGGTCGCCGTGGCGCTGGCCGTGGCGGTTGTCCAACTGCTACCCCGCGCGGAGGCGATTCGGCTGTGGCTCGAGCCCGCGGAGGCGGCCCCCGATCCGATCGATGTTGCCGAGACGCTGCTAGAGATATTGAATCGTTCACTGGTCGCCTTCGGCCTGCTCGCTTTTCTGGGCTGGGTCCAGATGCTGGCCGCGGCACAGGCGCCTGGCTTGGGCGACGCCGAGCTGCTGGAAGATCGATACGACGATGAGGGCGACGAGAACGGAGGCTACGACGACGAAGGCTACGACGGCGGGAACTACGACGACGGGGAATCGGTTGGCGAAGCGGACGACAATCACCCGAGAGGGACCGCTGAGGAAGTCGAGTAGCCGGCGGCCGTTAGAAGAGGATCGTCTCGGAGAGGAATACGCCTTCGCGGCGGAACGCCACGTTGTCTGACCAGTTGGCGACGCCTTGCATTTCGAAGAAGGAACGTGGGCCCGTCTTGCGCTGGTATCGTAGTCCCACACCCCACACCGAATCGCCGCCCGGTGCGTCGTAGGCCAGCTCTGGCAACAGCGATTCATTTTCTTGATGGCGGAAGAATTGCATGCCCACGGCCATGCCGACGTTGTCGTCGGGCGAGCGGGCCGCGGTGAGCGGAATGAGCGGATCGACGGCGAACGCCGTTCGCACGCGGTCGAAGTTCCCAGCGCTGATCGATTGCCACCCTTCGGTTGAATGAAAGGCGGTAGCGTACAGCGCGCTTTTTTCCACGCCGAATAAATTCCTGTCATGTAGCCAGGGTCGATTGTATTCGAGCACGTAGAGTTCGCCACTGCCGCCACTGGCATTGGGAGCCCAACGGAACAAGCCCCGCGCAGCCATGGTGTGGGGACCACAAAGTCGCGTCGCGCTCAGCGCGGCGTACTGGGCGTCGCGACCACTCTCGCGACCATGTTGCACATACCCGTAGGTCATCTCGTAGAACGAATGCAGGTGATCGGCCGTGGCGTTGAGCAGGTAAAGATTGGCCGAGCCGTCGGTAAAGGCCTCCACGTCGTCGAGCGCCACGACCGCCTGTACATTCAGGTTGCTCAGTGTGCCGAGATAGATATTGTTCTTGTTGACCACGAAGCCGAGGATGTCGTCGTTGATGAGCAGTTGGTTGTGTAATGCAAAAGGGTATTTGCCGACGACAACGTGATAGTCGCGAGGGGTGAACTCATCCTTGAAATAGCCGCCAAAGACACTGGCGACTTCAAACTCGATCCAGTAGCGCTCGGGAATTCCGGTACTGTTGTCGATGTAGCCTTCCGGATCGTTGAATCGATAGAACGACCCGCCGGTGTTTCTTTCGCCGATCGGTCGCCATTGAACGTGCGCCCGTTCAGTACCGGTCACGCGAAAGTCCAGGTCGAGAAACATTTGATGGCCGAGCAAATCGTGGCGTTGGTCGTTCTCTTCAAGCGCCGTGCCAATGATTTCGTAACTGCCGTAGAGGACCAGGCGGGGATCCCAGTGATAACCATCGTGGGGCCAGCGCAGGTTGGGTCGATGGGGAATCGGTCCCGCGCCGAGAAAGTCGTCGAACAGCGTAACGGGCTGCGGGGCATGCCAGTCTTCGGGGATCCGCAATAGCTGATAGTGAGCGTGCGGGTCATCGTGGGGCCAGTTGAGTCGATCGCCCTCGGGCGAGTAGAGATACGATCCGCCGTGCAACCACAGCTCTTCCTCGAGAGGCGGCAAGGGATCGATCTGTTCGTAGCCGTGCTTGTCATAAGCTGGGGGCGGAGGCACCGCTTCTTGGGGTGGGGGCACGGCATCCTGGGGCGGCGGCAGCTCTCCGTGAGGAGCTGGCAACTCACCCTGCGGCTCCGGCAGCTCGTACGGTTGATGGTGAAGATTCGCCGGCGAGAAATCAGGGCGTGCGGCGGGTGTCTGCTTATTTCGCTGCCACTTTTTGGGTCGCAATCGCGCGATGGGGGGCTCTTCGTCGGCGGACGACTCTTGGCCGGGCAAAGGGGGTGGCGCGAAGAGGGTGTCGGACGCGGGAATCGATTCGACCCGGAGAGTTCCGGTTTCGGCTTCCTCAGAGAAGGGAATCGATTCGACCTGGGAAGTATCCGATTCGGGAACCTCGGGCGCGGCAGTCTCGGGCGCGGGCAATTCGTTGTCGACGGTTTCCTTCCCCGTGGCTTCCTCGACCAGCGACGGCGCCAGTATGACGGTCTGCGCGAAACTCCAAGTCGGAGTCAGAAGCAGCGCAGCGGTAGCCATCGATGTCCGACAAGCGAATTGAAACGATAACCGAGGCATATCGATAGGGAGGGTACAAAGTCTAACGACGGCTCACGCGAATAACGCATTTCTTCTCGTCCACGGTGACGATTTCCAGCAGATGTTTGAGATGCGGGGTGCCGATATTGTCGAGCAGCACCGGAGGCAAGTGACGGAAGTTGAGTTGGACGTGGACCACGTAATCCCCCTCGACCGAAGTCAACCACACCGGATAGCTTCGACTCATCGTCGCCAATGGAGCCAGGCTCCCTTTGGCGATACGAAACGTGGGCGGACGGCCAAACGAGGCAGCGATGCCGGTGGCGGGACGAACCACATTCAATGGCATCAAATTACGATTGACCGAAAGCACGACGGTTTGATCGGTACCCACTGCCGAAGCGGCGACGAACTTGTTCTGAAAGTTGAGTAGGAACCGATCATGTCGTGCCTTGCCGGTTTCGACGGCCCGGCTATGTTGATCTCGCAGGTCGCCATTCCGATCGAGATTTCCCGAGCTGAAGACCACCTTGCCCAAAGGATCGTAGACGGTGACTTGAACCCAGGCCTGTCGTTCGGCCGTGAAACCGGTCGGAAAGGAATGGCCCGCGAGGATGCTTTCGATGTCGACGCGCACTTTGATCTTCTGGCCAAGCCGGGCGCGCTCCGGGGTGGAGACGTGCAGGCGCGCGGCGTTACTCAATACCTCGTAACGCTTTTCGGCGGCCAGCCTCAAATGCCGGCGATTATTGAGGCGCAGTTGCTGTAACGTGCGACGCTGGTAAGGGGTGAGCGAGGCGGTGTCGCGATAGTCGGTCTCGTACATCCAATCGAGTTTGTGGGGAAACTCCGTATCGGGTAGCAACGAGTAGTCGGGACCCGCAAAGGTGTGATTGCTCAGCCGGCGAAGAGGAATTCGTTCGGGATCGATCCCAGGGACTTCCGCGGCGCGACCCCAAGGGCGATGGTCCTCCGGAATCGGCTTGCCTTGAACGGGACCCATGTGGCACGACTGGCATGTCAAACCTTGTTTGGCCGCGGGGCTGTTTTGCCATTCGCTATACGCTTCCTCAAGACGCACACCTTCGGGACTCGTCACGTCGTGACAACTTCCGCAAAACGCGGAGGTCTTCATGTAAGGCTGGCTGGCCGAATCATGGCTGTCCACCTCGCTTGAGGCGGAATTCTCGAACGGGCCGAACATGCAGGTATCCAACAGGCCGCCGGCCTCCATGGCAAAGCGAGCGTTGCTCTTATAGTGTTTTCCCTTCACGCGATGACAAGAGACGCAAGTGACGCCTTCCCGCGAGATCTGCGAGCGATGGACGTTGCGAACGAGTCCGTTCTCGCCCAGTTCCGTTCCAATCGGCGTATGGCAACGGCTGCAGAAAGTTCCCAGCGTGCCATCCGTGCGTTCCATCAGTGTCAGATTAAACGCTTCAAACGTGGGACTCTGCTGGGCATAGTGGTGCATCGACCGTGACCACTCGTCGTACTGTTTCGGATGGCAGCTCTTGCACTGTCGCGCCGAGGGAAAATCTATCTCCATCAACGGCCGCGTCGAACAGGTCTGGGGCAGCTTGTACTCCAAGGCTCCGTTCTCGATCCAGCGTCGCACGATTTCGAGCTGTCCGGCCGAGAGCCATTCGAGTTCGTCCTCGGGCATTTCCGGTTCGTCCGCATGAGGTGAGTCCGCCTCGCCCGTCGTATTCCAGACAACATATTCCCAAAGCGGGGAATCCTCGGGCCGGCCAGGCACGATAATTTTGTCGTCGTCCGGAGTGACCGCCTCGATCAACTTGTCGTAAGAGGTGTAATCGGCCAGATCGGTGCCCCCGCGATGGCAGCCGGCACACTTATTCATGATGATCAACTGGACATCGGGCCAGTCGGGATCGAAGGGATGGTGATGATTACGAATCGTGGGGGGAGCGGCCCGCAGAGGAGCGGGCGCAACACCAGTCGCGATCAGCAGCAGCAGAGAAGCTGCCCCGAGGAGAAATTTCTTCGCATTCCGGTTGCGTAACATAATTCGACGCGCCATCGTCTGGGGGAGGCCTCGTGCCAATTGCCGCCTGCCATGGCGGCGATTCAGGCCGGAGAACGTGAAATCGCTCACCGGCCAAGAAAGATCGATCCGTGATTGCTATCGAACCAATAGCCATCTGAGATCGAAGGTTTGGCTGGGCGCACGAGCGTTGCGAACGAAGCGAGTGACCTGCGCATCGCGAGCAGGCGGTACAGCTGGAAAACCCACGGCGGTATAGCCGGAACAACACGAAGCCGTGGACGGTCAACTTGCCGGGTCTTGCCCAGCCGCTACAGGCGGAATCGAGCAAAACATCTGAGAAGCGGTCTCCGCTCGCCGTTGGCGGGTATCATTCCGCCACCCACAGAATGGGAGAAATCAGAACTTGAGCCGGCCGCGGTAACGACGATTCGACGACGATTCATCGTGGCAAACTCTTCGCATTGCGCCGATGTGAGCGATTGAAGCTAGAGATCCGTATAAGAGGCACCGCCCCCGATTTGCTTTCACCGCCTGCGCATCTCCCGTCGCTCGCCGCGGGGAGAAGATGACTGAGACGAATTCTTTGCGAAGCTATTTTTTGGGTTTCTTCTTGGGCTGAGGGGACACTATACTGAGCCGACCATCGTTGTCGCGTGGTTCATTCGAAATCTCGCTGACTTTGAAATCGCCCTTCGACGACCCGGCTCGAGGTCTCCATGGAAAAACGAAACGCCGCCATCGGCCTGGTCTTGTTTTGTGTCTATCTAGTGCTCTACGGCGGCTTCGTGTTCCTGAATGCCTTTTCGGCAGAAACGATGGAGTTGACTCCGCTGTGGGGAATCAATCTGGCCATTCTGTACGGCTTCGGTCTGATCCTGGCCGCACTTGTGTTGGCGCTGCTCTATGGCTATTTGTGTCGCGGCGAAACGAATCGAACCAACGGGTCCACGGCCAGCGATAACGACGCTGCCCGGGAGGCTCGACCGTGATCTACGAAGCCTCGACCCTGGCGGTAATTGTCTTCTTTGCCTTCGTCGGGCTGACGCTCGGCATCAGCTTTTTTCTGGGTCGAAAGGCGAAGAGTTCTCAGGGATACTTCGCCGCCCACGGCCAAATCCCCTGGTTCGTAAACGGCGTCGCGTTTGCCGGTGACTACTTGTCCGCGGCGTCCTTCCTGGGCATCTGCGGCATGATCGCCTTTCGCGGCTACGACGGATTTCTCTATTCGATCGGGTTCTTGGCCGGCTGGATCGTGGCTCTGTTTATTGTCGCCGAGCCGATGAAGCGACTCGGCAAGTTCACCTTTGCCGATGCCCTGGACGCCAAGTTCCAATCTCGCGGAATCAAGTTGGCCGCGGGGGTGAGCACGTTGGCGGTCAGTATCTTCTACCTCATCCCGCAAATGGTCGGTGCCGGAGCGCTGGTCACGCCGCTGCTCGGTTTTCCGCACTGGGCTGGCGTGCTGCTCGTCGGAGTGACCGTGATCACAATTGTCGTCACCGCCGGTATGGTCTCGACCACTTGGGTGCAATTTCTCAAGGGCTCACTGCTGGTAATCTTCGCCGCCATACTGACCGTGATGATTTTGAATCGCGGGTTTGAGGTCGCCCAAGGTGGTGCTGACGGGCATGTTCTACAAACGCTCGGTCCATTCTCCGAACAGGAACTGGCCGGCGCCGTCGAGAAGGCGGGATATCAATTGTTGCCGGCCACGGGCGGTTGGAAGGATCATCCCTTCGTGCGGCTCAAGAACAAGTCGGGGCAGATCTCCGTCTGGTCGATCGAAACGCTCGAGGCCGCGGACGGGGAAGCTGCCGCCGCGGACGGGGAAGCTGCCGCCGCAACGAGTGACGTGTCGATCCGACTCCACGAAGCACAGACGGTCACCAAGACCGAGGATGGCCAGGAACTGATTAACGGTCGCCCGAAGGGAAACCAGAAGGGGGAAGCGAAACTGCATCCGGTCGGACACATTAGCCGACTGCCAGACGGTCAACAGAAAACTGGGCCCCTGGGGCCAGCGACCTTCTTTAGCACCTTGCAAGAAAGCGAGGTCGTGCTCTGGAATAACGAAACCATCAGCGAGGCCGACGGCTCGACGACCACGGTCTACTATCAGAAGCCGACACCCGGCAGCCAGGTGTTACGGCCTGGCGAGGACAAACGATTCAAGGGGATTCGCAGCAAGGAGCCGCTCGACAAGCTGAACTTTATTTCGTTGATGCTGGCTTTGTTCTGTGGCACCGCTTCGCTGCCCCACATTCTGATTCGCTACTACACGGTCAAAGACGAAGCGAGCGCGCGCAAGAGCACGATTGTAGGTATCGCGGCGATTGGATTCTTCTACGTCTTGACGCTCTATCTGGGGCTGGGCGCGATGACCAGCGGGGCGATGGACCTGACCAACTCAAACATGGCCGCTCCGCTGCTGGCCCGCAGTATGGGCGAATGGCTGTTCGCGATCATATCTGCGATCGCCTTCACCACGGTGCTGGGCACGGTCAGTGGTCTGATCCTCGCTTCGGCGGGAGCGGTGGCCCACGATCTCTTGGCGAGCGGATTTGGAGTCCAGCTAACCGATCACGAAGAGGTCCGCGTCGCCAAGCTGGCTTCGATCATCGTCGGCGCCTTGGCGATCGCATTGGGAATCTTGTTCGAGGGATTTAACGTCGGTTACCTGGTCGGCTGGGCGTTCAGTGTGGCCGCTTCGGCTAACTTGCCATCGCTGGTGATGATTCTGTTCTGGAAGGGGGTCACGCGGCAGGGCGTCATCGCCGCCGTCGTGGTTGGCATGGTGAGCTCGCTCGCCTGGATTCTGCTCAGCGCCGATACCTTCGACAAAGTTTATGGCATCTCGAACGCCACGGGCCTGGTCCCGTTTAGTCAGCCGGGCATCGTCACCATTCCGCTCGGTTTCTTGACACTCATCGTCGTGTCGCTGCTGACCAAGAAGAACGAACCGGCCGCAACATAAACGCGATCGGTGAACAGCGCAGCTAGCATCGGTCACGGCGAGGCGATGTGCCGTATTCTCACGGGTTTTTCGCTTCGATTTGGGGCCCAATTCCCCCGTTTTGTAAAATGAGAGTAAAATGAGATTCGTCTCGCCCTTTTCTGCTGCTGACCGTTCGCGTCGGCGCGGGTGAGAGAGAAACAGAGAACACAGAAGGGGGAAGCAATGCACGACCCTCATGCCGCTGCGCCGGCACTTGCCCGCGCAGCCTCGCACGACCTGTCCGCCGCTACGCAAGAATCCGGTCGGCATCTTCCCTCGCTCGATCGGTCGACCGAGTCGGCCGTCTGCCAGCAGTTGTTCATCTTTTTCTGGACGGTCGGTTTCTTCCCGGGCTCAGGGCTGGTGATCCTGCTCATCACGACGATCCCGTTCTGGGGCATGACCGCGACGATTTACGTTCGTCGCCGGATGTGTGTCACGAAGGGCGACCTCCTGTTTGTCGATTACGGCACAATTCCCATCGCGGCATTCGGCGCGATGCTGGCGACGTTCATCGACTGGTCCTGATTGTTGTGATTCGAGTGGGGTCCCGCTCCTTAATTTCACCAATGCTAGACGGAACGTGATCATGTCCACGGTCAACCCTTACGAAGCGCCTCGATTGGTGGACGATATCGAGAGCGAAAATGGCGGCCAGCGATCGCCCCAGCATCGCAGTTTTCAACTAACACCACCGACTCCGGAGTCGGTCGGCACGCTGCGAGAAGCGCTCGGGTTCGCGATCTCCGAGTCACTCATCTTTGTTCTGATCTCGTCGATGACACTCGCCACTGGCGGATTCTCAAGAGTTGTGCCATTGGCCGCTGTCGTGTTTTGGGGCCTGGTGGCCTGGATGCTCGTCCGTCGTCGATCCCATCTAACGCTGGTCGATATAGCTCTGATCAAACATGGGTTCTTGCTGGTGTTTGTGGTCACGGGGATTCTTTCTAGCCTGCTCGGGCGAGTCTGAAGTCGACGCCGGGGAAGTTGTCGACTTGGCCGTCAGCGAACTTGAGACATGACAGCGCTGGGCGTCGATCTTTGATTGAACCGGGATCATGCCATAGAATCGAAGGCGTGTTACCAGATCTCCATTTCATTTCTCGGTGGAGCCTGTTATGCCTGACGACAATCCTTATACACCGCCCCGGTCCGTAATGGAGCCGAACCATCACGCCCCGCCTCTAGACGCAGGTCCGGTTCCTCCCGAGCCTCGGATTCGCGCACTGGCAATATTTGTCGGAATGCTCGTCACGATCGCGTCCAACTTCGGACTTGGCATCGCCATGGGTGTGGTGATCGTGGCGACAGGGACGCCCCTGTCGCAGCTAGAAGCCGCGTTATACGAATCTACCTGGGTGCTTATTGTGGCCACGCTCTTGGGAGGCGTCTGCACGGCCGCGGGAGCCTACGTCGCCGCCTGGATGGGCAAGTATTGGCCGCTAAGACATGCGTTTGTGATGGGAATGATCGCACTCGTCCTCATGGTCCTCTCTCATATCTACTTTGGTGACGGCCAGCCCTTGTGGATTAAGGTGTTGGATGTCTTGTTGGTGCTTCCTTCGGCGCTATTGGGGGGATACTTGTGGTCTCTTAGGAGCGGGCGAAACATGTCCGGGAATTAGCCGGCTTGCCGCGGCGTCGGCGACAATGAGTCGACACGCAAGATCGCCTCTCGCCCATTTGGGCCGCGTTCGACCGCCCGCTATAATGACCACTCGGGCAGCGCGACACCAATGCATGAACCAGGGGAAGCGATTTGATGGCAGGACGAGATCGACGGGAATTCTTGAAACGCTCCGCGGCCGGCGTCGCCGGCAGCACCTTGCTGGACCCTCTATCGGCTCGGGCCAAGGCCGCCGGGAAAGAGGGCAACACTTCCGGTAGTAGTGCGATTCCTCCCCACACCGCAACAGAGGTGCCGGGAATTCACGCCTACGCCCAGAAGAGCCTCGCTGCCGGTGAGACGGTCGAATTTCGCGTCAGCAGTAGCCTACCGTATCGCTTTGAAGTTTGCCGACTGGCGGGCAAGGTAGATGACTTCGGCTCCGACGAAGTGCTGGCGAGCCAAGAGGTCACATCATCGAAACAACAGCCGCTTCACATCGGCTCGTACGCCCATGTCGAAAAGGGCCTGAGCGCGGATAAGCCGCTCAAGGAATTGACGCTCGAGTGTTGGGTGCGGCTGTGGCGCGACAAAGCACGCCAAGGCATTCTTACGCAGTACGATAGCGATTCATCCGGGTTGGGCCTGTTCGTCAACGACCAGGGCTACGCCGAACTGCGGCTGGGCGACGGCAGCGCCGAGCGCCGGGACGTGAGCTTACCATTCCCTCAAGCGACGTTCGGTAAACGGATGTGGCATCATGTCGTCGTCACCTGGGACGGGGCGCGCGTGCGGATCTACGTTGACGGTCGGCCGAAAGGCGAACTCGAATATCAAGGCGAAGTTTTTCCCGGTACTGCGCCCCTGCGACTGGGCGCCTACGGTGAGGGGGGCGTCGCGACCGGCACGCTCGACGGCGATATCGCCATGCCGGTGATTTACGATCGCGCCCTCTCGGCGGCGGAAGTGTCCGAGCGCAACAAACAGCGGGCGCTGAAACCGGCGGCGGGCGCTGGAGTCGTCGCCTGTTGGCCGCTGTCGGAAGAAGATGGCGAACAGCTGGCGGACGTGAGTGGCCAAGAACGCCACGGGCGGATCATCAATCACGCCACTTGGATGATTGGCGGGCCGAGCTACTCGATTCAATGGGTCGGCCGCTACGATCAGAACTATGACCCGACGCGTGACGGCGCACGAGGGCACGGCTTGCGGTTCGCCTCCGACGATCTGTACGACTGTCGCTGGGATGTCACGCACCGCTATCGAATCCCCAAGGATGCCCCCAGCGGGATTTACGTCGGCCGCTTCTTGTATGAGGTGGGTGGAGAGCCGATGCGGTACTACTGCACATTCATTGTCCGCCGCCCCGCCGACCGGCCGAAAGCGCCAATCCTGATGGTTTGCAGCACCAACACCTGGCTGGCTTACAACGGCGCGCGATTTGCGCAACCAGCGAAGGCAGGACTGCACTGGGGCGCGCCGAGCTATCCGGGTATGCCGACTTATAGCTGCTACGGAAATCATTCCGCCGGACAGCCAACTTATTACCTGGGACTCAATGTCCCCTGGCCCGGCGCGGGCCCGGAAGATCTCTTCAGTCCGCCGGCCGTCAACTACAGCCATCTGATGCGCGGTGAGCTATTCACGCATCGCTGGCTCGACGGAGTTTACGATGACACGGCCGCCTACGAGTACGATGTCGTGACGCAATTCGATATCGATCGCGATCCCGATATCTTCGAAGGGTACAAGACGGTCATCTCCAACGGCCACAGCGAATATTGGTCGGCGCGGGAGATCGAGGGTCTCGACAAGTATCTGAATAACGGCGGCACCGCCATCATCATGTCGGGCAATACGATGTTCTGGCGAACCTCGTTCAATGGCGACGACTCCGTGATGGAATGTCGCAAGTACGATCCGCGAATCGGAGGTCGGGGCGGCGCCATGATCGGGGAACTCTATCACAGCGATGACAAGAAACGGGGCAGCCTGCTCCGTGAGGCGGGCTATCCCGAGTACAAGTATATCGGCCTCTCCTGCATCGGTTGGGACCGTCTCGACCGGGCCATCGACTACGGTGTCTACTATACGACCGAACCGGAGCACTTCTTGTTCAACACACCTGAAAAGGTCGGACTCGAAGAACGCGAGACTTTTGGCCACGCGCCCGGTGGCGGACTACCCCGCGCCGTGGGACACGAATGGGACGTACGGCTACCGACGCTCAGCAAGGTCACGCATCACGTGCCGCAAGGCGCGCGTCTTCCCCAGGACGAACCGCAGGGCATCGTCACCTTGGCCGAAGGAATTCGTCCGGCCGGAGGCGGAGTGTTCGACTACTTCACCGCGCCGGCGCGAACCGATGACGGAGTCAGCGCCGAGTTGATCTACTGGGATCGACCGAGCGGTGGTCGGCTGGTTCACTTCGGCGCGATCGCGATCGGTTGGACGTTATCAGCCGATCGACGATTGGGCGCCCTGGTTCGCAACATTCTGCATCACTTCGATGTGCCGACTAAGAATGCCTAGGACATGCTTCAGTTGCTCGCTTGCTCGACTTGACGCGGCCCCTGCTCGCTGGTCGAACGGGCGGCAAGTGTAGCGATCTCGCTCAACGTGTCTCGTTTCGAGAGGGGACAAGGTGGCCGCCGCGGTGGGGTCGACGGTGCGCCTCGCGGAGTGTCTGACACATCGGTCGACGGCCCATCTTGTGGGGGCCAGCAGCGAGGCGGCAAACCCTTGGTTTTTAGGGGTATCTGGCGCGGAGCGGTCGCCGCTGCCCGAGGCCCTGCCGGTTTCTTGGCGGAGACGCGACAGGTATACTGATAACGTCCGGCAGGAGACTGCGGACGCACCCCTAGTACCCCATTCGGCGATGACGGATCTCGCCCACGCCCTCGCGGGTTGAGGATCGACCCCACCTCGTTGAGCAGACGACTTGTCACCTGACATTTTTCTGGTCGGGTGATAAGCCACGCCAGCGACGCGCACCCAGCTACGATAATTCCACACGTTGACCGACGTGTGTCACATATCATAAACGAAATTACTCGCGGTAGAGGTATCTTGATGAAGATAGTAGGCCGACTCGCTTGCTGGCTCTGTTTTGCGATTAGCATGTTGATCACCGCGGCACTGACCACACAGATCGCCGATGCCGGAGATTGGACTCACTGGCGTGGACCGGAACAAGATGGCGTTTCTCGTGAGACCGGCCTGGTCGACGACTGGTCGTTTCAAGACGGCAAGAATGTGCTTTGGAAGTCGGAGACGGGCGGACGATCGACGCCGATCGTGCTCAATGGCCGTGTCTATCTGAACTGTCGCACGAACGACGACGTCAACGACGAACAGGAGAAGGTTCATTCCCAGGAACAGGTTGTTTGTTGGGATGCCGCCACCGGCGAAGAATTGTGGCGCGACAAGTTCAACGTGTTTCAGACCGACATTCCCGCTCCGCGAGTCGGCTGGGCCAGCATGGCCGGAGACAAGGAGACAGGCAATGTCTACATGCATTCGGTCAGCGGACTGTTTCGCTGTTACTCGCCCGATGGAAAGGTCGTCTGGGAACATTCTCTGTTTGAAGACTTCGGAAAAATCTCCGGCTACGGCGGCCGCACACAGACCCCGATCATCGACGAAGACCGCGTGATCGTCAGTTTTCTGGCGCTCAATTGGGGCGACACCAGCAAGCCGCCGCCCAAGCAGAACTACTACGCCTTCGACAAACGAACCGGCGAGTTGCAGTGGGTCTCTCGCCCGGGCGGTAAGCCTTACGACACCAACTACTCGGCGCCCCTGGTGCGAGTCATCAACGGTGTGCGGACGCTGATCGCCGGCAACTCCGATGGTGGCATTTACGCCATCAACGCGCGAACCGGCCAACCGATCTGGGGGTTTCGCATGTCGAAGCGCGGGCTGAACAGCTCGCCCGCTGTGGAAGAGAATCGAGTCTATATCTCCCATGGTGAAGACAACATCGACAACGCCGATTTCGGTCGCATTCAGTGCATTGACGCGACCGGAAGTGGTGACGTCACCGAGACGCACAGCCTGTGGCGAATCGATAGCATTAAAGCCGGTTATGCCAGTCTGCTGGTCAAAGACGGTATTCTCTATGTCGTTGCCGATACCGGAACGCTCTACGCTTTCGATAGCAAGGACGGATCGAAGTTGTGGGAACATAACTTGGGTACCGTCGGCAAAGGTTCGCCGGTGTGGGCTGACGGCAAGCTGTATGTCATGGAAGTCAATGGCAATGTCCATATCCTCAAGCCGAGTCGAGAAGAATGCGAGAGCCTTTCCCACGAACAACTGGCCGCGGCCGACGGAGAGGGTCTCGACGAAATCTACGCCTCGCCGGCCATCGCCGACGGACGCATCTTTCTCGTGACCCGTGATCGCACGCTGTGCCTGGGGCAGAAAGGCGCGAAGCCGACGAGCGATTCGGTGCCCTCGCTGGCCGCCGAAAAGCCGGTCGAGAAGGAAGTGGCCCTCGTTCAACTGATTCCGTTCGAAACCCGGTTGTCCTCAGACCAACAACAGGAATACAAGCTGAAGGCTTACGACAAGAATGGTCGCTTGATTAGCACCACAACTCCGCAGCTGGTCGTCGGAGATGGACTCTCCAACGCCACCGCCGAGGGGGCCGTTCTCAAGATTGGCACCGCCGCTTCGGAACAGGCGGGAACATTGACGGCCAAGTTGGGTGAGCATACCGCGACCGCTCGGGTCCGCGTCTTTCCTGAACTGCCTTGGAAGTGGACGTTCGACGGCTACCAGGGCAAGCGGGTACCAGCGACTTGGATCAACGCCTTTTTGAAGTTGCAACCGAACGAAGTGGATGGCGAAACCGTGCTGCGTGGCGGCGCCGGCAAGGGACGCCCCAGCGCTTATGTCTGGCTCGGCCCGGCCGATATGAACAACTACATCGTACAAGCGGACGTGATGCTCAAGGAGCAAAAGCGACGACTTCCCAGCGTGGGAATCACCGTGAATCGATACAACCTGATCATCAAGGGCAACAACAGCAAACTGGCGCTGCAAAGCTGGGCCCCGCACCTGCGGATGGCCAAACAGGAGCGTTATCGATCCGATCCCGACGTCTGGTACACGATGAAACTTCAAGTCGACGTGAAGGACGACGGCGCGCACGTGCGCGGTAAGGTCTGGAAACGCGACGAAGATGAGCCGGAAGAATGGACGATCGAAACAGTCGACCCTCATCCGAATACCGAGGGGAGTCCCGGACTCTACATGTATCGCCTAGCCGATCTTTATTACGACAACGTCATCGTCACGAAGAAAGAGGAATAATCGATGCGGATGCTGAACAGATTTGGTGATGGTGGCCTGCTGGCCGTTACGCTTACAGTCGTCGCGATGACCGGCTGCGGCCAGCCCGGTGATATCGAGACTCGAAGCGATACCGAGACCGTGAGCGAGGTCGAGACCCTTAGTGCGGCCAAGCCGACACAGGTTCCCGCCACGCTGACTGCCGATAAACCGGGACCGCCGGCGACCCGACTGATCACCGGGGACTGGCCGATGTGGGGCGGAACGCTCGAGCGAAACATGGTCAACGCATCGACGGGGGTCGACCTCGGCTTTCAGCCGCCGCTCGACGGCCAAGAAGGCAAGAATCTGCTGTGGGTCAAATCGCTCGGATCGCAAACCTATGGCAATCCGATTGTCGCCGGAGGAAAAGTCTTCGTCGGAACCAACAACGGCGGAGAGTATCGTCCCAAGTACAAAGGAGACCTGGGGGTCCTGCTCGCTTTTTCCGAAGCAGGTGACTTCCTCTGGCAACTGTCTCGCGAGAAGCTCCCGCAGGGTCGTGTGAACGACTGGCCCGAGCAGGGCATCTGTAGTACCCCGGCGGTTGAGGGCGATCGCATGTGGGTGGTCACCAACCGCGCGGAACTGATGTGCTTGGACACCGAAGGTTTTCGTGACGGCGAGAACGACGGACCGATCACCGACGAAGTCGACGCGGAAAAAGAAGACGCCGATATCATTTGGAACCTCGATATGATCGAGGAACTGGGCGTCTTTCCACACAACCTGGCAACCAGCTCGCCGCTGGTATTGGGCGACTTGGTGTTTCTGCTGACCTCCAACGGAGTCGACGAAGCCCATCTCGATTTGCCCTCGCCCCGCGCCCCGTCGTTCTTGGCGGTTAACAAGAAGACCGGCGAAGTCGTATGGGAAGACAACACACCGTTCGACGCCATCTTGCACGGCCAATGGGGCTCGCCGAGCGTGGGCGTTGTGAACGGCAAGCCGCAGGTCTATTTTCCCGGCGGAGACGGCTGGCTGTACGCGTTCGATCCGGAGAAGATGGGCACAGACGAAGACGCCCTGATTTGGAAATTCGATCTGAATCCCAAAGATTCGAAATGGGAACTTGGTGGTCGCGGCACCCGAAACGCCATCATCGCCACGCCTGTCTTCATTGACAACAGCGTTCTACTGGCCGTCGGACAAGACCCCGAGCACGGCGAAGGGGTTGGCCATCTCTATCGCGTCGATGCCACCAAGACCGGCGACATTACCAAGGATGGTGCTATCTGGCACTACGGCGGCTCCGACGCCGACGGTTCCGTAACCGGCAAGAAGGGGGGCGAGATCTTTCGCCGTACGCTGTCGACCGTCGCGGTCGATGACGGACTCGTCTACGCGGCCGATCTCAGCGGCTTCGTTCACTGCATCGACTTTGAGAGCGGTAAACGGATCTGGCAGCAGGATCTCATGGCCGCAGTCTGGGGTTCAACGATGGTCCTGGACGGGCATGTTCTGATCGGTAACGAAGATGGAGTGCTGACCATTTACAAGGCCGGACGAGAGCCGGAAGTCGTGAGCGAACTCCAGTTCAACTCCTCCATCTACAGCACGCCGACCGTTGCCAATGGCGTTCTGTATGTGACCGATCGATCGAAGCTGTACGCCTTCAAGCTGTAACCCAACGTGGAGAAACTTGTCAGCGGAGCTTTTGGTTCGATTGATGTCGCTCCGCGTCGCGAACGGCTTTGCGCTCCAGATTCTTTTCGAGCGCGGCCGTCAGATCGACTCCGGTCTGATTAGCCAGACACAACAACACAAACAGAACATCGCCCATTTCGTCGGCCAGACTGGCGTCTTCTTCTCCCGCCTTGAAGCTCTGGTCGCCGTATGTGCGGGAGAGGATCCGGGCCACTTCGCCCACCTCTTCGACCAATTGGGCCAAATTCGTTAACTCGGAAAAGTAGCGTACGCCAACCGATTCGATCCACTCGTCGACGCGACGTTGGGCCTCCGACAAGGTAAGTTCCGCGGCAGGGTCTACCCGGCCCGGGTTTTCTCCCACATCGGATTTGCCAGGCTCGGATTGGCCCGTCACGGCCCTGCCAGCCTCGGATTCTGTCGACGCTTTATTTGACATTGGAGCTGTGGTCCCCAGCCAGCTGGAGCCCTAGAGTGTCGAGGAAGGCGATTTGATCGGCTTCCCCGTTGACAGTCAACAAACTAAGCACGTTTCAGCCGATAACCACTCGATGGAGGCAATCTCTCGACCGGGCCAATCTTTCGATCGAAAGATTCGACTGCTACCATAGATTGTGGTGAGTCTATCGCGGCCTGGGGGCGATTGCAATTGTGCAGCCGACCCAAGATTTCCGTTTTGATTACCTGCAGTTATTGAAAGTTGAGGAATCGAGCTATGAGCCTCTCGATCATGCGGCGCATCAAGTTCTGTGCCGGACATCGACTCCATTTGCACGGTGGAAAGTGCGAGTTCTTCCACGGCCACAATTACGTCGCCGATTTTTACGTCACAGGAGAGTCGGTCGATTCGGTCGGTCGGGTGATCGACTTCGCCGATTTGAAAGCCCGTTTCAAAGGCTGGATTGACGAACACTGGGATCACGGCTTCCTGCTCTACGAGGGCGACGAAAATGGCATTTCGGCCATCAAGCAAGTCGTCCCGTCGAAGTATTACTTGCTCCCTTACAACCCGACGGCCGAGAGCATGGCCCGCTACTTGCTCGAGAAGGTCGCGCCCGAGCTACTCGCCAACACCGAAGTCACGGCCACCAAGGTCGTCATTTGGGAAACCGAGAACTCGTTCGCCGAAGCGAGCCTCGACGTCGCCGCGGCGGGCGACGCCACCGCGGCACTGGCAACGGAATCGAAAGAGACCAGCTGGTAATCGCCCTCGCGCGCGATCGATTGCCTCACCGCAGACAGGCTACGCGGAACGATACCCGCCACCTCCTAGAATTCCATCGACGAGTAGATGAAGCCGTGACCAACGAATCAACCGGCGCCTCCTGCGGGCGCTTTCCCAGCACGCGAATGCGACGCAACCGTCAGCACGACTGGTCGCGCCGCCTGGTGGCCGAGCATCGGCTTTCGGTGAACGATCTGATCTGGCCGATCTTCGTATGCGAAGGGAGCCAGATCCAACAGCCGATCCCTTCCATGCCAGGCGTGGTTCGTCACTCCATCGACGGCCTGGTCGAGGTGGTCACGATGGCGCGCGATTTGGGGATTCCGGCGGTGGCGATCTTTCCCGCGACCGACCCGTCGAAAAAGAGCGACGCCGCCGAAGAGGCCTACAACGCCGACAATCTTGTCTGCCGCGCGGTTCGAACCATTAAACAGGCGGTCGACGGCATCGGCGTCATCTGCGATGTCGCGCTCGATCCCTACACCAGTCACGGGCACGATGGACTGCTACGGGACGGTGAGATTCTCAACGACGAGACGATCGAGGTTCTCTGTCGCCAGGCGATCGTGCAGGCCACGGCCGGCTGCGACGTGATTGCACCCTCGGACATGATGGACGGTCGGATCGGCGCCATTCGACGCTGTCTCGACGAGGCGGGTCATCAAAATGTGCAAATTATGGCCTACGCGGCCAAGTATGCCTCGGCGTTTTATGGTCCCTTCCGCGACGCGGTCGGTTCGACTTCCAATCTCGCCCAAGGCGATAAACGGACGTATCAAATGGACCCGGCCAATTCCGACGAGGCACTCCGCGAGGTAGCGCTCGACATCGCCGAAGGCGCCGACATGGTGATGGTGAAACCGGGTATGCCTTACTTGGACCTCGTGGCGCGAGTGTCGCAGGAGTTCAATGTGCCGACATTCGCCTATCAGGTGAGCGGCGAGTACGCGATGCTCTCGGCCGCGGCCGATCAAGGCTGGCTCGATCGCGAGCGGGTTGTGCTAGAGAGCTTGTTGGCCTTCAAGCGGGCCGGAGCCTGCGGCATTCTGACCTACTTCGCCGTCGAAGCGGCCAAACTGCTGCGCGCCGAATCGTAACTCCGAATACCCGTCCATCTCGGCTCTCCCGGTCCGCATTCGGCCGTTGCACCTGTTAGGATGGAGTCCTCCCCGTAACCTGGCGATTCGGTCTTATCCCATGTCTTGGACCAACCCAACAATCGAGTTCATGCGACGGGCACTGGAACTGGCCGCTCGTGGGCAAGGGTCGGTTGAGCCCAACCCAATGGTCGGCTGCGTGATCGTGGCGGAAGAGACGATCGTCGGCGAAGGGTGGCACGCCTGCTTTGGCGGACCTCATGCCGAAGTCATGGCCCTCGACGCCGCCGGCGACCAGGCTCGCGGAGCGACCGCCTACGTGACACTCGAGCCCTGTTGCCATGAAGGAAAGACGCCTCCCTGCACGTCGGCTCTCCTGGAGGCCGGGATAGCACGGGTCGTGTTCGCCATGCGGGACCCATTCCCGAAGGTCAACGGCGGCGGCTTTGCCGCGCTCCAGGCGGCCGGCGTCGATGTTGCCGGAGGTTTGTTGGAGGAGGAAGCCCGCCAGCTGAATGCACCCTATTTGAAGTTGGTTGAAACGGGTCGCCCGTGGATTATCGCCAAGTGGGCCATGACTCTCGACGGCCACCTGGCCACGCGGACCGGCGATAGCCAGTGGATCTCGGGCGAAGCGTCGCGGGTCGTGGTCCACCAGATTCGTGGTCGAGTCGATGCGGTGTTGGTGGGACGTGGGACCGTCGATGCCGACGATCCGCTGTTGACGGCTCGTCCGGCAGGTCCCCGCACTGCGACGCGAATTGTGCTCGACAGCCATGCATCGTTGACCCAAGAGAGTCAGCTGGCTACGACAGCCAGCGACGTTCCGGTGCTGGTCGTCGTGTCAGAGACGGCCCCCGCGGACAAGATCGACACCCTGACCGCCGCCGGCTGCGAGGTGTTTCGCTGTGTGGGCAACAATCGGACAACCCGTCTCATAAGCCTGTTGGAGGAACTCGGACGTCGCCAGATGACCAACGTATTGGTCGAAGGGGGAGGCGAGGTACTGGGCGGTCTGTTCGACGAACAGCTGGTCGATGAAGTGCACGCCTTCATTGCCCCCATGATCGCGGGGGGTCGAGAGGCGAAGTCACCGGTCGCGGGAGAGGGGGTCGAGCTGATGTCGGCCGCCGGACGGCTGATAAGACCCTCGATACGGCCTTCAGGCGAAGATGCCTACGTCTCCGGCCTCGTGGAACGAGCGTAGCCGCTGGCAGGTCTACCCGCGACTTAGGTGATCCGCAGTCGCGTAGGCGGACGCTGATCGGTCTGGATCCAGGGCTATTTCTCGACGCCATTCGCATCCTGAACAGATACCCACCTCGGTCAATCTTTCCGCCTTGTTGGCCGAGTGTTCCGGCTCGTAGAATGAGTGGTTTGGTTCGACTTCCCCGGCCGCCCTTGGCGGCCTTTCCGCCTGCCCCGACACCCCGCTTATGCCCGCCGCCGACATCGTTATCAAAGGCGCCCGCGAACACAATTTGCAGGGCGTCAACGTTTCAATCCCGCGCAATCAACTTGTCTGCCTGACCGGGGTTTCCGGTTCCGGGAAGAGTTCCCTCGCCTTCGACACCCTGTTTGCTGAAGGGCAGCGGCGCTACGTCGAGAGTCTCTCCAGCTTTGCGCGTCAATTCCTGGGGGAGATGCCGAAGCCGGAGGTCGAACATATCTCGGGTTTGAGTCCGACGATCTCGATTTCACAAAAGACTTCAGGACAAAACCCTCGCTCCACGGTCGGCACGATCACGGAGATTTACGATTATTTGCGCGTGCTCTACGCCCGCGTGGGCCAAGGCCACTGTCACAAATGTGGGGAGCCGATCACGGCCCAATCCCGCGAGCAGATCATCGCGCGAATCATGGACCAGCCGCAGGGCACCAAGTTCGTCATCCTGGCACCGATCATTCGTGGTCAGAAGGGCGAGTACCGCGACCTGTTTGAGGATCTTCTCAAACAGGGTTTTGTGCGGGCACGGGTCAACGGCACCATCGTGCGATTGACGGACGATTTGCAACTCGATCGACAGATGCGTCACAACATCGAAGTCGTTGTCGATCGCCTGAGTTGTCGCAAGGACATTCGCACCCGGCTGAGCGAAGCGGTCGAACTGGCTTTGAAATTGGGCGACGGCAACTTGATTTGTGCGCCCGAACCCGAGGATACTGCCGGCGGCGGAGAATCGAACGGCGACGGGAGTGGTACCGCGAAGACCAAGAGCAAGTCTCGCCGAGCCAAGAAGAGCACCACCATTCGCCGCGGCGTCGAGGGCGACCTGCAGCTTTCGGCCCATTACGCGTGCGGCACCTGCGGACTCAGTTTTGAACCCCCCTCGCCCCAGCTGTTCAGCTTCAACAGTCCCCAGGGAATGTGCTTCGAATGCGACGGGCTGGGTGAGTTCTTCAGCTTCGACCCTGAGCGGCTCGTCACCGACGGCTCCAAGTCGCTCAAGCAAGGGGCCATCGAACTGGTCGGCAGCTGGAAAGACTGGGGACGCTGGAAGCGACACATCTACAAGGGTGTCGCCGAGACGATGGAGCGTAAGCTCGGACTCGAAGAAGGCACGCTGCTGGAGTCACCCTGGGGCGAACTCGACGAAGAGATGCAGTTCATCTGGCTCTGGGGCACCGGCGATCAGCACATTACCTTCACCTGGCGAAGCGGTCCGAAGGGACAGAAGTACGGCGGCACGTTCGACGGGCTGATTCCCGACTTGCTCTCGAAGTACCGTAACAGTCGTAGCAAGCCGCAGATTCGCCAGTTCGAAAAGTACATGAGCGAGATTGTCTGCCCCGACTGCAACGGAGCGCGGCTCAACTCGCAAGCCCGCGCGATGACGGTCGCATCGCGACACCCCGATTTTTCTGATCAAGCGAAACGTTCGCTGCCTGAAGTTTGCCAATTGCCGGTCGTCGACGCCGTCGATTTCTTTAGCGAGCTGGTGCTCGACAAGACGCAGTCGGTGATCGCGGCCGAGGCGATCAAGGAAATTCGTGGGCGTCTCGGCTTTCTGATGAATGTCGGTCTCGATTACTTGAGTCTCAATCGGACCGCTCCGACCCTTTCCGGGGGAGAATCGCAACGTATTCGCCTGGCCGGACAGATCGGCTGCGGGCTGGTCGGAGTTCTCTACGTGTTGGACGAACCGTCGATCGGGCTTCACCCCCGCGACAACGATCGGCTGCTGGGAACACTTACACAGCTCCGTGATATGGGCAACACCGTGGTGGTGGTCGAGCACGACGAGGCAACCATGTTGGCGGCCGATCACTTGATCGACTTCGGGCCCGGTCCCGGTGTTCGTGGTGGAGAGGTGGTCGGTCTCGGTTCGGCCAGTGATCTGGCCAAGGCCCATCGGAGCGTGACTGGTCACTACCTGAGCGGGCAGGAGGTCATCGAGATTCCCCCAATCCGCCGGCAGGTGGGCGAGAACAAGCTGCGGATCGCCGGCGCTCGACACAACAATCTCAAGAACGTAACTGTCGACATTCCGCTGGGAAACTTTGTCTGCGTGACGGGCGTCTCGGGATCGGGCAAGAGTTCGCTCACCAACGATATCTTGATCGAAGCCCTGCGACGCGACTTGAACGGCGGCGACGGCGATCCCGGCCGGCATCGCGAAATCACCGGCATCGAACATCTCGACAAGATGATCGCTATCGATCAATCGCCGATCGGACGCACGCCGCGAAGCAACCCGGCAACCTACATCAAACTGTTCGACGAGATTCGCAAGCTCTACACACAGCTGCCCGATGCCAAGATGCGCGGCTACCAGCCGGGGCGATTCAGCTTCAATGTGGATGGCGGGCGTTGCGAGGCCTGCGATGGCAACGGTTCCAACAAGCTCGAAATGGACTTCCTGGCCGCGGTGTGGGTGACCTGCCCGGTCTGTGCCGGTCATCGATTCAATCGCGAGACGCTCCAGATTCGCTACAAGGGCAAGTCGATTTCCGACGTTCTGGAGATGGACGTGCAGGAAGCGCTCGAGCATTTCGAGAACATTCCCAAGATCGCCCAGAAGCTGCAAACGCTGCACGACGTCGGGCTCGATTACTTGAAGCTGGGACAACCTTCACCGACCCTCTCCGGAGGCGAGGCGCAACGGATCAAGCTGGCCCGCGAGCTGTCAAAGCGGAGCACCGGACAGACGCTCTACCTGTTGGACGAGCCGACCACGGGGCTTCACTTCGCCGATATCAAACTCCTGCTGAAAGTGCTGCATGACTTTGTGGATGCGGGCAATACCGTCCTGGTGGTCGAACACAATCTCGACGTCGTGAAGACCGCCGACTGGGTTATCGATCTCGGTCCTGAGGGTGGCGCCGAGGGTGGCCAGGTCGTAGGAGCCGACACACCGGAGGGGATCGCCAAGAACAAGTCTTCGCATACTGGCCGGGCCCTGCGACCGCTACTCAATGGAAAGGCGACCGCTCCCGCCAAGCGCAAGCCGCGCAAAGTAGCGCCAGTCTCGAAAAGCATTACCGTCCGCGGAGCACGGGAAAATAATCTCAAGGGCATCGATGTTGAGGTGCCTCGCGACCAAATGACCGTCTGTTGCGGCATGAGTGGTTCGGGCAAGACCTCGCTGGCGATGGACACCATCTACGCCGAAGGGCAACGTCGTTACGTCGAAAGTCTTAGCAGCTACGCTCGCCAGTTTGTCGCCCAGATGCAGAAGCCACAGCTCGAACATATCGAGGGCCTCTCTCCCGCCATCGCGATCGAGCAGAAACACATGGGTCATACGCCCCGCTCCACAGTCGGCACGGTGACGGAGATTTACGATTATTTCCGCATTATGATGGCCCGACTGGGGACCCCTTATTGTCCCGAGTGCGATGTGAAAATCGGCACGCAAACGGCCGACGAGATCGTCGACAAGATTCTGTCGCTCGAGGCGGGCACGAAGCTCTATCTGATGGCGCCGCTGAGCGTCAGCGTGGGCGAGGACTATGCTCGGATTTGGGAAGACGTACGCCGCCGCGGCTATGTGCGAATTCGAGTCGATGGCGAGACCTACTCCGTCGATGAACCGCCGCAGATCGACCGTCGTCGACGCCACACGGTGGAAGTCGTCATCGATCGCGTCACAGTACGAGATAAGTCGCGATCGCGTATCGCGGAGAGTGTCGAAGCGAGTCTCGTGCTGGGCGAGGGAGTGATGCACGTGGCGGTAGTGGACGATAAGAAGCCCGAAGCGAAATGGCGGGTGCAGATTCACAGTCAGCATTACGCCTGCGATCGCTGCGGCGAAAGCTATGAGCCTCTGACGCCCCACAGTTTTTCGTTCAACAGTTGGCTCGGCTGGTGCGAGGCCTGCGAAGGACTGGGGACCGAGACGGGCGCCAATCTGGCCGCGTTATTGCGCGACGAGAAGTTGACACTCGCCGAGGGAGCCGTGGCGATGTGGCCGGATGTCAATAACCAGCTGTTCGCGGCGATGCTCAAGGCTCTTTCGAGCGAAACCGGGGTGCCGCTCGACGTGCCGCTCGATCAGCTGTCCGCGCGGCAGCGTCGCACCGTGCTCTATGGCAGCGGCGAGCGCTGGATCGAGGTGATGCCTGGCGGACGTCGATCGAAGAAGACCCGCCCGCTGTTTCGCTTTCAATACAAAGGCATTTACCCGGCGCTGGAAGAAGCCTCGCGGTTGTCCCCGCGATTCCGCACCAAACTCGAACACTTGATCGACGAAGTTCCCTGTTCGGCCTGTAGCGGAAGTCGACTCCGCGTGGACGCCGGAGCGGTACGATTCCGCGGCCTTTCTATGCACGACGTTTGCCGTCTCCCGTTGGGGCAGTTACAGAAGACCGTCAAGAAATGGCGACTCGACAGCCGAGAGAAGAAGATCGCCGGCCAGTTGCTGCGTGAAATTGGCAATCGCGTGCAATTCTTGTGTGACGTGGGACTCGAATATCTCACACTGGAACGACCCGCGCCCACGCTCTCGGGCGGAGAGTCCCAACGAATTCGCTTGGCCAGTCAGGTCGGCAGTGGACTGTGTGGCGTGCTGTACGTGCTCGACGAGCCGACCATCGGTCTGCATCCCCGCGATAACAAGCGACTCCTGTTCGCTCTGCAGAAGCTACGCGATCTGGGTAACACTCTGCTGCTGGTAGAACACGATCGAGAGGTCGTCGAATCGGCCGATCAGCTGCTCGACTTCGGCCCCGCGGCGGGAGATCTCGGCGGTCAGGTCGTCGCCCGTGGTACCCCCGAGGTGGTCGCCAAAAGACGAGCCTCTGTGACCGGTCCGTATCTCTCGGGCAGGAAGTCGATCGGCGTACCTTCGAATCGACGTCCGATTGAGGAATCGACCCCTTGGTTGGAAGTGGTCGGGGCTCGACACAACAATCTTCGCAACGAGACCATCCGCTTCCCGCTGGGCACCCTCACAGCCGTGACTGGCGTGAGCGGTAGCGGCAAGAGTTCCCTGGTAGAAGACGTCCTCTACAACGCCCTGGCGAGACGGCTACATCGCGCGGCCAAGGTTGTCGGACAACACGACGATATCCGCGGCGTCGAGCGGGTCGACAAAGTGATCAGCGTCGATCAACAGGCGCTCGGGAACTCCCCGACTTCGAACCCGGCTACCTATACGGGTTTGTTTGAACTCATTCGATCGCTGTACGCCCAGCTGCCCGACGCCAAGGTTCGCGGTTACACCCCTCGCCGATTCAGCTTCAACGTGGCGGGCGGACGTTGCGATCAATGCGAAGGGGCCGGGCAGATCTGCATCGAAATGCACTTTCTTCCCGATGTCTGGGTGGAGTGCGATACCTGTCGCGGCCAGCGCTACAACCCGGAGACGCTTGCTGTGCGCTATCATGGTCGCTCGATCGCCGACGTGTTGGAGATGTCGTGCGGTCAGGCCCTCGATCTGTTCAAGAATATTCCCAAGATCCGTCACATCCTTCAAACCTTGTGCGATGTAGGTCTGGACTACGTCAAACTAGGCCAACCCGCTCCGACGCTCTCGGGCGGAGAAGCCCAGCGCGTGAAACTGGCGGCGGAACTAGCCCGTCCCGACACCGGTCGCACGATCTATCTGCTCGACGAACCGACCACCGGACTCCACTTTGAGGATCTCGTCAAGCTGCTCGACGTGCTCAATCGACTCGTTGACTTGGGCAACACGGTGGTGCTCATCGAACACAATCTCGATGTGATCAAGACGGCCGACTGGATCATCGAGATGGGTCCCGAGGCGGGCGACGAAGGTGGCTTTCTGGTTGCTGCCGGCACACCGGAGGATCTCGTCAAGCACGCCAGGAGCGAACGTCGAGGCGGTAAGCTAAAGGGCAAGCGTCGTCTCCGCTGTTACACCGGCGAGGTATTGGACGAAGTTCTCGCCGCCGGTCCACTGGTCAAACGGCAAGTCTTCGACTTCGCCACTGCTCAGGAAAAACGTGCAGACGATCTGAACATTACCGATGTGGGACGCGAGACCAAGATGCCGTGGGAAGTCGATGGACGGCGGTGGCATACCCGCGATCGGGTCGGTCGCAATGGCGAAGCCTGCCGCTGGGACGGTAAGATCGTGGCCCGCGTGGTCGATCGAATTCAGGAAAACGGCGAGTTCAGCGATACGAACTGGAACGCACGCGGAGTGGTGGAAATCGCGGCCGAGAAAAAATCGGACGGCTGGTTCTTCCACGCCCTGACGAGCGAGGAGTGGGTCGTGAAGCTCAAGTTTCGCGTCGCCAGACGGTCGTTCAGTCGGGAAGAATTGATTCGTCGCATCGGAATGACGCCGCTCAACGATCTGGACGATTTACCGATCTACGGTACCGATCGTCGGGTGAAGGTCAAGAATCTGCGCGGAGCCTGGCAAGAGATCGAGATGAAGGTCCATTCGCTCGACGAGATCGATTACGACGAATTCTGGAAGTTCGTGGACGAAGCGATCGGCGCATTCAACGGTCGCGTGGAAAAGAAAGAACAGAACGTCGAAGACTTCATGCCCTGGAAGGTGATGGGACAAAAGTGGCATCTCTCTCGCAAGGGATTCCCGGCTGGCAAGAAGATCCGTTGGGAGACGGAATTGCTCGAGGAACTGCTGGAGCAGCTCACCGATATCGCGCCCGATGGCCAGTTTCTCTGGAATAATCAGCAAGTCGTGCATCTTTTCCTGAAAGAGCAGAAAGAGCCCTGGGCCAGTCTACACACGAAGCGGCCCGATGCGGTCGAATTGGTGATGACCGGTCCGGCGGGTCACTTCGCCTTGGGCAGCGTGGCCCACTTGGGCATCGATCGCTCGACTCAACCGGTTAACGATTCGCGAGAGCAGGTGCGAGTCAAGTTCGCCAGCCGTGATGATTTGGAACGTCGCGACAACGATCATGGCGATCTAGAATTCTTCTTGAGAAGCCACCACGCGACGGTCAAGCAGGAGATGATTCATGCCTAACGAAGAATCGACACAACTTCTGTCGTCGCCGATGCTGTTTCGCTTCGCCGTACCCTGCTTCTTTCACAAGGGGCCGCTGTGGAAGAGCAGCGGGATCGAACTCGACGACAAGTATCGGCTTGCCAGTTTTGGCGAACTCGACGGCCGTCCGAGTTGGGCCGATCTGCGGATCGCCTGGAACGAGACGGGGCTGCTCGTGCGCCTTGATGTCGAAGGCAAGCGATCCGCACCTTGGTGCCGGGAAAGTCGCTTTGAAGATAGCGATGGGTTAACTTTGTGGATCGATACGCGAGATACCCAATCGGTTCATCGCGCAACGCGATTCTGTCAGAGCTACTGCTTCCTGCCTGGCGGCACGGGGGCAAAATTCGAGCAGCCCTTGGCCCTGCCACTGAAGATTCACCGCGCCAAAGAAGACGCACCGCTGGCCAACATCAAGGACCTGAAAGTGCAAGCCAAGCGGACAGCGACAGGCTATCAGCTGGCCGGTTTCATACCAGCGAGTGCGCTGAACGGATTCGACACCGCCGAACATCCACGACTGGGCTTTGCGTATCTGGTCCGCGACCGTGAATTGGGAGAACAGACCCTCTCGGTCGGCAGTGAATTCCCCATCGCCTCGGATCCCAGCCTGTGGAGTACGTTGGAGCTGGTGCGGTAGCGAGTGATCGTGGGGGCGAAGGGAGGAGCGCTCGACAACGCTTCGTTAACTCTCGGCCATTTCGCGGGCGTGGTAGCTACTGCGGACAAAGGGGCCACTGGCCACCTGGCGAAAGCCCATCCGGCGAGCCTGTTCGCCAATTTCGTCAAATTCCTCCGGCGGAATATAGCGCACCACCGGCAAGTGCTCTCGAGTCGGTTGCAGATACTGACCAAGCGTGAGGAAATCGCAGCCGCTATCGAGCAAGTCGGCCATGGTGTCGAGCACTTCGGTGGGAGTTTCTCCCAAACCGAGCATCAAACCGCTCTTGGTCTTGATGTCGTGATTCAACTGCTTCACGCGGCGGAGCAGCTCCAAGGTCCAACGATAATCCGACTTGCGACCGCGGACCTGGCGATAGAGCCGGGGTACCGTTTCGGTATTGTGGTTGAACACCTCCGGAACGGCCTCCACCACGCGTTCGACCGCCTCGGGGCAGTGGATAAAGTCGGGCGTCAGCACCTCGACGCTCGCGCCAGTTCGTTGCCGCACCGCCAAGACACAACGATAAAAGTGATCCGCTCCGCCGTCGGGTAGATCATCACGAGTGACAGAAGTGATCACTACGTGTTTGAGATCCATGCGCGCGGCCGCCTCGGCAACGCGATCCGGCTCATCCGCTTCCAGCGCCTCGGTTCGCCCCTTCTTCACGGAACAAAATCCGCAAGGCCGCGTACAGACCTCGCCCATGATCATCAGCGTGGCGGTCTTACTCGACCAACATTCACTACGATTGGGACACTTCGCGCTCTCACAAACCGTTTCCAGATCGAGGTCCGCGATGAGCTTCCCGGTGGCATGCAGCCCGAAACCGCTGGGGATATTCCGTCGCAGCCAGGGTGGCAGTCGACGGATCGCGGGCTCCGATTCGAGCGGAGTCGTCTGGACGATGGGCAGTTCGAGCATGGCGCGGGGGAGGTGGGGTGAACACGGTACGTGACCGGTGTGTCTATCGTTATAATACTCCATTCGACCAGTCGTCGGACAGCCGCCTGCCGAGCCCGACTGTTTGTGACGACCCAGAATGATCCCCTTGAGGACGAGAACTCGACCCGGAATTTGATGGCCAAGAAATCCAAAAAGAAATCCGCCGCGCCCGAGCCGTCGGACAAGAATTCCAAGCGAATCACCGACAATCGCAAGTCGCGCCACGAGTACGAAATTCTCGACACGCTGGAGTGTGGAATCGTGCTGGTGGGCAGCGAGGTGAAGAGCCTGCGGAACGGCAAGGTCTCTCTCGACGAAGCGTACGGACGAATATTGCACGATGAAGTCTGGCTGATGGGTTGCGATATCGCGGAATACACCCAGGCCAACACCATGAACCACGATCCGCGGCGGCCTCGCAAGCTGCTGATGCACCGCCGCGAAATTAAGAAGTTTGCCAGTAAGGCCTACGAACGGGGACTGACCCTGGTTCCGCTCAAGATGTACTTCAAAGAGGGTCGAGCCAAGGTGCTGATGGGCATCGGCCGTGGGCGGCGACAGTTTGACAAGCGCGAGAAGATGAAGAAGGCCAGCATCAAACGGGACATCGATCGGGCCATGCGAGATCGACGTTGAGCGGCGACAACTTCGGCGGTTCGGGAATGTGTCGTTTTCTCGATAAATCGTCGGCGATGAACCTTTTCTAAGTTCGTGTCGTATCAAATAAAATCTGCCGTCATGGTGGCAGGTCGACGCATGTCGCTGACAAATCGCTCTTGTCCGAGGCGGCAACACCAATATGATTGGGGTGCTGCGGTCCGCTGGCAGGCCCCTCCTTGGTGGACAGCTGCCAGGGACTGCTCGGTCGGGCACCACCGCAGTCGACAAGTCAGCCAATCACCCGCGAACTCCCCCACCCGCGATGTTAGACCTCCAGAACGTTCGCAAGTCGTACCCTCAGCCTGGCGGTGCCGATCTGTCGATCCTCGATATCCCAGTGTTCAAGGTCGCTCGCGGAGAGCAGGTTGTGTTGACCGGGCGGAGTGGGGGGGGCAAGACCACGCTGCTCCATATCATTGCCGGGATCAGCGTCCCCGACTCCGGTAGCGTGGCCGTCGACGGCCAAGATATCACCAAGCTGCCGGAAGCGGTGCGCGATCGTTATCGCGCCAAGAAGCTCGGCTATGTATTTCAAACTTTCAATCTGCTACCCGCGTTTTCGGCGCTTGAGAACGTCATGTTGGGAATGAGTTTTGGCGGCGGCCGTAGTAATTCGTCGCGAGCCATGCAATTACTTTCGCGAGTCGGGCTGGCCGAACGCGTAACGCACCACCCGGCGGCACTCTCGGTCGGCGAGCAACAGCGTGTGGCGGTCGCCCGGGCACTGGCGAACAAGCCAGCGTTATTGCTGGCCGACGAACCGACGGCGAACGTCGACGCAGCCCATCAACAACAGGTCGTGGATTTGATCCGCGAGACCTGCGCGGAAGAAGAGGTGGCTTTGCTGATGGTCACCCATACCCCTGAGGTGGCTGAACAATTCGATCGCGTGGAACGGCTGGAATCTCTGAATCGGACAGTGGAGTCGGCATGAGTCTCTGGAAAATCGCCTGGCGAAGCATTCAACAACGAGCTCTCTCCTCGTGGTTGACCGGATTTTCGATGTCACTGGGTGTCGCGCTCGTCGTGATTGTCCTGGTCATCAACGGGATTACACACGAGTTCTTCAAGGCCTCGGCGCAGGGCTACCATCTCATCGTCGGCGCTAAAGGAGGCAAGACACAGCTGGTCCTGAACACCGTGTTTCACTTGAGCCAGCCGATCGAGAACCTGCCTTACGAATACTACCAAGAGTTCGCGAAGCAGGGTGGAGATTACAAAGCTCTGGTCGAACAGGCGGTGCCCTTCTGTCTCGGCGACACCTACCAGGGCTTTCGAGTCGTGGGGACCATTCCCGCGCTGTTCGACCACAACGCTTATGCCTGGGACGACGAAGGCAATCCGAAGCTCTATTCTTTCGGTGAAGGCCGGAACTTCCGAGACGCCCTCACGGTGCCACCTGACCAGTTCGACGCGGCGGCTTTTGAAGCAGTCATCGGTTCGGTCGCGGCCAGCCAGACCGGCCTAGAGATCGGCAGCAAGTTTGAAATTACCCACGGGATCGAGGGAGATCACACCCACGAGGAAGATCAATTCACGGTTGTCGGCATCCTGGATCCAACCGGGACACCCAACGATCGGGCCGTTTTCATCAACATGGAAGGATTCTATTTGCTGGAAGGCCATGCCTTGGAGCCGGATGCGAAATCAACCAGCGCCGCTGGGGACGACGAGAAACACGATGATCATGGCAATCGACATGAGGATCACGAGGGCGGAGAAAAGCACAAGCATGAGGGCCACGAAGAGCCCGCCAAGGAGATCGTCGAACGATCTCATCCAGAAGGAGAGCACGAGGAAGAAGGTCATGTGCCCGGAGCGGACGACCATCAGGGTCACGCGCATGACTCCGGGCCACGCAAACCGTTGCCGGAAGATCAACGAGAAATAACAGCCATTTTGGTCCGCGTCGGAGGCGGCGATGACATCATGGCTGTGCTCAATTCCCAGACACTCTCAAAGCAAATCAATGAAGGTCGCGATGCTCAGGCGGTCGCTCCGATCAAGGAAGTCGACAAGCTGCTCAGCACCTTCGTGGCACCAACGCGCTGGGTCCTGTTGGCTCTCACCGTGGCGATTGTGATCGTGGCCTGCATCGGCGTGATGGTCAGCATCTACAACTCAATGAATGAACGGACGCGTGAGATCGCGATTATTCGTGCGCTGGGAGCCGGTCGTGAGACGGTCATGGCCATCGTGCTCTTGGAATCGATGATGCTAGCCCTATTAGGAGGACTGGCCGGTGTCTTGATGGGACACTTTGCCATCGGGCTATTCTCGCCCTTCATCACCAGCCAAATCGGCGTGCCGATCCAGTGGTGGCATTACGACTACTACGAACTCATCGTCGTGCCGGTGTTAATCGTCCTGGCCGCGGCGGCCGGATTCCTGCCGGCATTTACTGCCTATCGCACCGATGTGGCCAAGGCGCTGAGTTCCTCGCCCTAAGTGCCGAAGTCGGTGAATAACGACGTCCTGCGGGGGTCAAATCCGACGCTGTTTTCCGGTCCAGGGTCTCCGCAGATTTCCCATCAGGGCCTCTGCGGACGATAATATGGCTGGAACAGGGGCTGACAGGGTTCGCATCCAAGGCCCCCGAGAGGAAGAATTTGGGACCCTCAACCCGAAACCGCGTTAACCACGCACGCGGCGGGGAATCGTGAAGGAGTAGAGGAGCACCACGGCACCCGCGGCCAGCATGCTGAACGGAGCCCACTTAGGCGGCGCCAGTTCTCGACGCGGTTGAAACACGGCTTCCGAGAACCAGTTGGCCGGACGCAACATGCGTTCGCCTTCGAGAAAGGCCTTATCGACGAATAAGCATTCGACGCCCACGATCAACAGACAGATGCCGACAGCCAGGAACAGTGCTCGAATCATGACGGAGTCCTCTACGAAACGATGGTGTGGGAGTCAGAGGCCGCCATCTCCGAACGAACGGCGGCAGCTACCATCTGATTTCAGTATCGTCCCGGCTAAGTGGTCGACTGTAGCCCGCGGCCGTCAGCGGGACGTCTTGGCTTGCGGGATGCGCCGGTTAGTCCGCGTCGCGGCACCGTCTGTACGGCTAGGTACGATCGTGACGGCCTGGCTCGTCACGCTTATCATCGGTGGCCCGATCGCAATTTCCGAGGATCGCGGTCTCCCTGAACAAGCGACCGCGCGACAAACTCTGCGGGATGCGGGACTCGTCAAAGTCGGCGATCGCTGGATGCTCCCGGCGGAACAGCGGATCGAACAACAGTTGGCCTCATTCGAGAATTGGCAGCAGGAAGCAAGTGAGGCATCGCAGTCAATCGTCGAAACGGCCAACCGACAGCGGGTCATCCAGGCGGAGATCGAAGGTCTGCAAGCGACCGAGCGGCGGTTGCAGACGGCGCTCGCCAAACAGCCGAATCAACCCTCGATCACCAAGCGGCTTCAGCAGATCGCAACGCGGGTCGCCAGTTTGAAAGCTGAGCGACAGTCACCTCGCCAATTGACCGAACAACAAGACGTCCGCGAACAGATTATCAAGCGAATCAGCGCCTGCAATCGCATCACGCTCCTCAACGGCAACGCTTTGCGTCAAATTCGTTCGCTGGAGCCTGCATACGAGCGGCTCACCAAGAATGTCGCTGTTGGCGACGCTCTGACCGTTCTCGGCGAACCAGCGTTACTGCCTGGCCCCGTCGATCGCGGTATACAGCTTGGTCGGCTGGCCGCCGTCACCAAAGAAGTGCTGCCGGACCGATGGCCAACCTATGTCCAGAATGGCCAGTGGCGGACGAGCCTGATTGTGGAGGAAAGGCAGGCGACCACGGTCACGATTGTGAGAGACACGCAGGAAGTCCCCTATCCGGCCTGGCTGCCGGAAAGTGTCCTGCGGGCGGCGGGTGTCGAGATTCCGGAAGAGGCACCGTACCTGGAGGTGAGATTGCCTGACGGCCGTCGCATCGCGACCCGTGTCCTCCGGCTGGCCTATCTTCGGCTAGGAAAACACCAACTCGGGGGGGCCGAGATCCTGGCTCTCGCGCCCGAGGACGCGGATCTGGGTGGTCAAATCAGTCTCCAATTCCTCGACAAACACGGTCTACGCCTGGACGATGGCACTTGGCCCGCGGTCGTGCAAAAGCAATGATTCAAGGTTGTCGGCTTCGGATCGCCGACCTCGGTCCAGGCGAGTGGGCCTGTACCGGCCGTAGGGAACTTGTCGCGCTAGTTCGGCGGCAATCGGCCGTGAACCGGGCGCACATTGAACTCACGTGGCCTGTTGATCCGATGGTATTGTTAAGCTAAGTCGAGCTGGGCGACGGTGTTGTTTACACGATTTGCCCTATTTATAATTCCATGCTGCATCCATGAACCATTTCGGCGGAGCGTGAGAGGTTTGGCGGACCGTCCCAAGATCTTGCTGGTTTCTGACGGAGAACACTGCGAAACGCCAGTGTGTGACAATCTTCGCGAACTGTGCGAGGTTATTGAAGTCACGTCACCGTTGCGAGCCCTCGCTCAACTGAGCCGCCACACGTTCGACGGAGTCTATGTCGCGCCGTCTCACCTGGAAGATCTTTCTCAGCTGGGCCAACTCTTACAGAATCAGCGAATTCTGCAGCACATGCCCGACGGCGTGGTCGTCCTCGATACCGACAACCGGATCGTGCTGCACAATGCCCGCATGAGCGAATGGTGTCAAACGGACAATCTTGTTGGCGAGAATTTTTACAGCGTCTTGGCCGACCCCGAGATTCTTGGCCCTGACTACTGTCCGTTCCACTCCGCGCTGTCCACTAGCAGTTCAAGTACCTCGACACTGCGAGTTGGCGACAGCCAGTATCTCCAAATCCACGTCGCGCCTATTTTGGATGGAGAGAGTTCGCCCCGTCAGCTCATTGTCTCGATTCGTGACGTGACAAGCGAATACTTGCAGCAACAGAAGCTGGCCGCGATTCACCAGGCGGGAATCGAGCTATCGGACCTGTCTCCTGAAGACTTGGTTAACATGTCGATCTCCGAGCGGGTCGAGTTGCTCAAGTCGAACATTCTCCACTACACGAAAGATCTGCTCAACTTCGACGTCGTTGAGATTCGCATGCTCGACTCCGATTCGGGTCGGTTGTCACCGCTACTAACGGTCGGCATGGATCCCATCGCCGAAGGTCGCGAGCTCTATGCGAGGCCGCACGACTGTGGCGTTACAGGTTTTGTCGCGGCCACTGGCAAGAGTTACCTGTGTGAGGACACGGTCGAGGATCCTCTCTATCTGACCGGAGCCACGGGGGCCAAGAGTTCTTTGACGGTGCCGCTTATTCTGCACGAAAAGGTCGTGGGAACCTTCAACGTCGAGAGTACCGAGCCCCGCGCGTTCCACGAGAACGACTTGCAGTTTCTAGAAATTTTCAGCCGAGATGTGGCCGTGGCGCTCAACACGCTGGAGTTACTCAGCGTGGAAAAAGCGAGCACCACGGTACAGAGCATTGAGGCGATTCACACGGCTGTCGCTCTGCCGATTGACGACATCCTCAACGAGGCCGTGAATGTCATGGAGCGATATATCGGCCACGAACCCAAGGTGGTTGAACGTTTGGAGAGCATTCTGCGGAACGCTCGCGATATCAAACAGGTGATTCAAAAAGTCGGCCAGTCGATGGCGCCAAGTGAAGCGGTACCCGAAGGGGCGCAGTCGCGACCGCACTCGCTGCTGACCTCGCGCCGTATCCTGGTAGCCGACGCCGACGAGAGTGTTCGCAGCGCTGCACACGCTCTGCTGGAACGTTATGGCTGTATCGTCGAAACGGCGCACGACGGCACCGAAGCACTCTCCATGGTTCGCAATATCAGTTCGATCGGACACTACGATGTCGCCATCGCCGATATTCGGTTACCCGACATGAACGGGTACGACTTGCTCGTCAAGCTACAAGAATTGGAGGATGGGCCGCCGCTGATTCTGATGACCGGTTTTGGATACGATCCCGGGCACTCGATCGTCAAAGCCAGACAGGCGGGTCTCAAAGAGGTTCTCTACAAGCCGTTCCGTCTCGATCAATTGTTGGAAACGGTGGAACGCGTGCTGGCCGATCAGGGCACCGTCCGGCAGCCATAAGTATCTAAGTGGCGCGATCGCCGGGCTGGTCGATCCAGCGAACCGATCGACCCGGCGGAGTCTTTCCCTGCTTTCCTTCCGTCAAACCCTTGAAACCGATAGTGTCAGCGACGAGCCATGGATGTCTGGGAGCTGTTCTTGATCTTCGCCGCACTGGGTGGAAACTCCGCAATCTGGGTGGCGGCCTTCAACGATCTGCACGCCCGCCGAATGCCCTTGTGGGCGGTCAGCGCCACCTCGGCCGTCTGCTATCTGCTATTGGTCGCCATCCCGATCGCGTACTTCCTGTGGTATCGCGATGGGAACGGACCGCTGCGCACGGTCTATGCACAACAGGGACTGAACTTGGCCACGGGCTACCTGGCCATTTGCTGGCTGGCGGTGATCGTCATGATTGTTCAAAGGCTACGCAGAATTGGCGACCATCCCGGCTTGCCGGTTCGATCGAACCAGTTCGTACGACACGACATGCTTTCCGAACTGGGATCGCGCTTCGACGGAACGGCCAAGATCGCGCGACTGGCACGCCTGCCGGGCAATCGTATTCTCGATCTTCAGATCCACGACATCGAACTGGAACTGCCTCACCTCCCCGCGGCCCTCGACGGGGTGACCCTGGCGCACCTGTCCGACTTCCACTACACCGGAGATGTCGGCAAGGCGTACTTTGAATACATCATCGAAGAAACGCTCAACATGCAGGCCGATCTGATCGCCATCACCGGCGATCTGGTCGACAAGCCGCACTGCCTCGATTGGATAGACGACACATTCGGTCGGCTGCATGCCCCCGCCGGAGTCTATTACATTCTTGGCAATCATGATGAGCGAGTCGATGTCGGTGAACTTCATCGGCGACTGGCCGGGCATGACCTCATCAACATCGGGTCACGGTGGCAAGAAATCACGATTCGCGATCAGCGCGTCGTTCTGGCCGGTAACGAGCTGCCCTGGTTTGTTCCGGCCGCTGACCTGGAAAACGCGCCACCGAAAGATGCCGAGGGGGAACCGCTAAGAATTCTGCTTTCGCACTCGCCCGATCAATTCTATTGGGCGCAGACTCACCAGGTCGATCTGATGCTTGCCGGCCACACTCATGGGGGGCAATTTCGCTTTCCGTTGATCGGAGCGATCGTCACACCGTGCCGAGAGGGGACACGGTTCGCGATGGGCACCTACTATCGACCGCCCACGGTTTTACATGTCAGTCGAGGACTGTCAGGCACAACCCACGTTCGCATCGGATGTCCGCCGGAACTCTCCAAACTCACCCTGCGTTGTCCGAAGGGGTAACAGCCAGTCAGGCCAAGAGGTGCGCTCGATAAGACGCGTCGACATCAGTGGTGGCGAGCAAGCCAGACGATCGGTCGAATCTATCGCTTCTCGAGTTCGACACAGATGCCGCCGGCCCGCAACATCTTGTGAACTTTGGTGAACCAGAGCTCTTGTACCACGTGCAGCTGCAACTCACGACAGGTTTCAATCAGCTCTTTGCGATTGTAGGTGCGGCAGCACCAGACTCGGCTGGTCCAAGCCCCGCCAAAGTTATCTTCGGTGGTGAACAGCAACATGCGACCGCCCGGCTTCATGACCCGCGAGAGTTCGGACAGACCGGTCTTTGCCTCGGGTAGATGCTCCAAGACATAGCCACAGGTAACGCAATCGAATGTTTCGTCCGCAAACGGTAGATGTGCAAGATCGGCGGTCACGAACTCCGGCCGGTCTGACTTCAGTCGTTTTCTTGCCCGCTGCAACATCGGCGTCGAGATATCGATTCCCGTGATTCGCGCTGCGGGATCGGCGTACTTCAGCAGATGTCCGACAATCTGACCGGCTCCGCTGCCAACATCCAGAATATTCTGACAGCCGGCCAGGTCGAAGTGGCGTTTCTTGAGCAACCGCTCACCGAGCGCCAGATGCCCGGAGATGCGACTGCACTTCGCCAGAATGGCTCCCTTGGGTCCACCATAAACCTGCTGGACCTTGCCACGATATTGATCGTAGCTGACACGACGTATCAACTTATTCTCAAGCAGACCGTTGATCGCCTTCTTTTTGGTTTTCGTCGCGGCCTGTCGCTGATGTTGACGGCGTCTGGGGCGTTGTCGAGGAGTGAAGGTGTCGGAGCTCATGGTTTCCGCCTGGTTGCTTCGACCGAGTTTGTGTCGGGGGAAAACGAGAGTCGCTGATCAGGACCGGTCAACAACGAATGCGAGAGCCAACGCGTTGATGGGCATCTTGTTTGGATCGGGGCCGGGCCCCACAAACCATCAGGGCATCCGCGGCGAGTGCGTCGCGATCGTCCTGTTCAACCGCCCCTCAAGGGCCCGCAAGCTGTCAGCTACAAGTAAACGCGACGATTGTAGATATACCACTCCACCAACAAGACGACTAGCCCCAGCAGGGCCAGCCACTTCCAGAGTTCCCGTCGAGCCGGCTGCCAGCTGGTGCCAACTGCCAGTTCGGTAAGCCCCAATCGGACCTTTTCCTCGGGTCGTGTGCGATTGTCACTCTCATCTCGATCGAAAAGATTGACGGCGAACAGTTGAATCAGCTGATCGTCACTCCACACTTGGTAGACCCCGAGTTGTTGGGTATCTGTGAACTCGTACAGATTTTGACGGTTACGCGAGACCGTTGACGATTTCTCGGCCGGATCGATAATCTTCACCTCTCCACTCTGCAATTCCCCGCGTAGCTGATACGTATCGCCTGGCGATACGTTACTCGACGAACCGCGCGCTTCGGTGCCGCCAAGATAGGCCAGCACATCGCGCCAGAAGACGGGAAAGCTGCGACTGTTTCGCCAGTTGGTGTTGGGATACAGTTCACCATCCTCCCTGAATAGACCGAGCGAGAAACCGAGTACCGCGTCTTCGTAGCCGTCGCGCGGGGCGATTGAGAAAATCGAACCGGCTGCCGAATCGATCAAGTCGACGCCTCCGGAAGGTCGCTCCACGTTGAACGCTCGGTAGATATCGACATCGCCCAAATCGGGTAATTTCATCAACGGATGAGTCTTCTCGGTGTCGATGACTTGCACCTCCCCATCGGCGATATCGTCGCCCCGTTTCCATCGGCCGTCAGGAGGAAGCGCATTGATAAACAGCGTGTTGCTGGGCGGCATCTTCTGCGGCGCACATTCATCGAAGATGATCAAGTCATACAGTCCGCTCTCGGAATCCTTCTTGTAGTCCTCCGACTCCAAGTGTTCGGGTTGGGCGAGTTCAATCCGGGCCAGCTTGTCGGCACTCTCACTGGAAAAGGCCCGCTCGATCGGTTCATTGCCTTTCGACACAAACAACACCCGTCGCCTTTCAGGGCGATTGATGACCGCCCATGCCCGATCGTCGAGTGCCAAGGTATCCTTGGAATCAACGCGCAACTCGAGCACGCCGACCTCGATGTCCTCGCGTGTGAATTCGACCTGGCCGAATTCGTTCTTCTTGATCGATAACTCCGCGGCATCGATCAACGAACCGTCGAGTAACAGTTCGACACGTACGGTCGTTTCATCGTCGGCACTCTCCTCTTCGGAATCCTCTTGGGCGTAGCGCTGAATCCGGGCGAAGGTGTGGATCATGTCAGGACGATCTTCATGTCGCCGGGTACTGAAATTGACGATAGCGACGTTGCCCGTATCCTCCTGACCAATCAAATCCAACTTCGGTTCCAGATTACCCAACGCAAAGTCGGAGACGGTGGAGAATCTGAAATCGCTAAAGACTCGCAGCTCCGCAGGCACCGCGTCGGCAGCCGCCAAGTCGTTGGGGTCGTCGCTGGTGCGACCCGGATTCGCCAGACCGGCGGCCAGTCGGAGTGCGTCGATGATCGAAGTGGAGTGGTTGGTCGGCTGAATACTCTTCAGCTGTCGACGTAATTCGGGCCGATTCCCGGTGTATTGCTGCACAACCTGAGCCGTGTCACTGAAGCTGATGATCATGGCCGCGTCGCCTGACTGCATGGTGTCGATGGCGTCGGCCACGCGTCGTTTGGCCTCTTCCAGTCGAGTACGCTGCCCTCCGTCGACATCTCGGGTTTGCATGCTGGCCGAGTTGTCGATCAAGTAGATGGTGCGCTGCTCGGCGCGCGACTCGCCGCGCCAACTGAAATTCAACAGTGCCAGCAAGATGATCAGCAGCAACAGCAGCTGCAACAGCAGCAAAATGCTCCGCCGCAGTCGCTGCCAGAGACTGTTGACGTGCAAGTCCTCGATCGACTTGCGCCACAGATAGGTACTGGGCACCTCCAACGGAGCTCGTTTGAGCTTGAGAAAGTAGAGCGCCACGATCGCCGGCGGCACAACAGCCAACACAGCCCACTGCCAAGGCGCCAACAAGTTGGTCATCTGTGGCCACATCAGCGAACGAGCCCCTGTCTACGAAGTAGATTCAACACCAGTTCATCGACGGGCATCTGATTCCGCACCATCGCGTAGGACATTCCGCGGCGAGAGCAGAATTCGTTCGCGCCCCCGATAAACGCGGAGAGAGTCTGTTGATAGCGTTTTAGGAGTGGAGCACTCACGGTAATTTCGGCCATGTCCGCGTCTTCACAGTCGACGAGTCGCAGATCGCCCGTCAGCTCGGGGTCGAGTTCTTCCTGCGACAAGACGTGCAACACGTAGACGTCCATCTGCTGGGCCATCAGATAGCGTAGCGCCGATTCATAACCGTCTTTATCCATCAAGTCACTGATCAGGACGACGATGCCCTTGCCGCTGTTGCGAAGACAAAAATTACGCACCCCGTCGTGCAAGGATACCGGCTCGCCCGGCTCGATCCCCTCGAGATACTGCTGCATTCGCCAAACGCTCTTGCGACCACGCAACACCGGACCGGGGGCCTGGGCGCCTTGGCCCAGCGTTTCGATGCGGACCCGATCGGAGCGGACCAGGCCGATGAAGCCCAGTGCCGCGGCTAGCTGTTTGGCATATTCCAGTTTCGTCGGATCGCCAAAATTCATCGATTGACTGGCATCGATCAACGCGTAGAAATGGAGATCTTCCTCTTCCAAGAATAATTTCAGGAACAACTTGTCGAGTCGCGCATAGGTGTTCCAGTCGATGAAGCGAATGTCATCACCCGGAACGTACGTGCGGAAATCGGCAAACTCGACGCTCTGCCCTTTGCGCGGACTGCGACGCTCGCCCTTCATCTGGCCGCGATAGATCTTGCGGCTCACCAGCTCGAGTCGCTCGAGTCGCGTCAGCAGTTCCGGGCTTAACAGCGGAGAGTCGGCGGTCGACATCGCGTTGATAGTTCCTATAGGGATACGTAGTGGTACGACTGATGAAACAACGAGTGTGGAGCAAACGGCAGCGTCGTGAACGACTAAACGGGTTGGGCAGCCACTGCCCCTTCATCCGCTTTCTCGGGCACTTGCTCCAAAATTTCGAGCAGGACTTGATCGGCCGGGACGCTCTCCGCCTGAGCTTCAAAGTTCAAGATAACGCGATGTCGCATGGCTGGCAGAAAGACTCGACGAATGTCCTCGAAACTGACGTTATAGCGACCCTCAAGCAGAGCCCTCACCTTGGCCGCTAACGCCAAGGTCTGTGCGCCGCGGGGACTCGATCCCCAGCGAAGATATTGATTTGTGATCGCCGGGGCATACGGGCCCTCCGGATGCGTCGCCAGCGTCAGGCGCACCGCGTAGTCTTGAACGTGTTGGGCCAAAATCACCTCGCGAATCAGTTGTTGCCATTTGACAATCTCCTCGCCGTCCATGACGGGATCGACCGGGATGACCTCGCCCTTGGTTGTCCGATCGACGATCACTCCCAGCTGTTCCCGGCTCGAATAACCCACCAACAGCTTGAAGAAGAACCGATCGAGTTGGGCTTCCGGCAGCGGGTAGGTTCCCTCTTGCTCCAGCGGGTTCTGGGTCGCCATCACGAAGAAGGGAGCCTGCAACTTATGAATCTCGCCGCCGATGCTGACCGACTTCTCTTGCATCGCCTCCAGCATGGCACTTTGGGTCTTGGGAGTCGCGCGGTTGATTTCGTCCGCCAAACAGATCTGGGTGAAGATCGGACCTTTTTGGAATTCAAACACACGGCGACCGTCAGGCGTTTCCATGACCATGTTTGTGCCCAGGATATCGGCCGGCATCAGGTCGGGCGTAAACTGAATTCGCGAGAAGTCCAGCCGCAAGGTATCGGCCAGGGTTCGAATGAGCAGGGTCTTGCCCAGCCCCGGCACGCCCTCCAACAGGCAATGGCCGCCGACAAATAGGCAAGTCAATACGCCGTGCAAGATTTCGTCGTGACCGACAATGACACGTGCCAGCTGATCCTTGACGTCGTTATAACGTTGTGCGAACTCTTCGGCTCGCTGTTGCATCGTTTCGCCAATACTCATCAAAGCAGTTTCCTCTCGCCCGGCATTCGTCCGGATCGTTATCGCAATTGAATCTCTAGGTAATGAATATGATGGGTGGCCTCGGGAGCTACTCTTGCTTTCGGCCCTTGAGGGCGTCTTTCTTGGCTTTCAGCAGCCGACTGGTATAGTCCTCTTCTTCGGTTGGTTCTTGCGGGGCCAGTTGACCAGGGTCGGAACGTGCCGGCTCGGCGCGCGAAGTCGCCGCCGCGTCGCCTGACAGAACATCCAGATCGACCCCGGCATCGGGCTCCGGCTCGAACCGTGTTGTCGCTTTTCGCTGTTCAATGTGGTCGGTTACTTCCGCCTTGCTGGAACGGAGCCGGGCCATTGTCTCACTCTTCTCGACCGGCGCATCCCGACGCAACAGCTTGCTCTTGGCACGGGCCACCAGCGGCGGGACCCAATCAAAATTAACATGCACCCGACGATAAAAGACATCGCAGAAGAAGACACAGCTGCCGACAAACAGCAACAAGTGCCAAATGCCCTGATTGCTGGTCGCCTTCGGCAGATCGTGTCGAAACACGTCGTAACCAAGCAACGTTTCGATGTTCCCTGAACCGGCAGGGTCTTCAATGATCTTGCCCGGCTGTCCGCCTGGAGGAGCACGATTGGCGAGATCCTTGAGCAGGGACAGATTCGACTCCCGCTCTCGATACTCGGACGAATAGGGCACACTCACGCCAGTTCGGATGGGCGCCCGCCCATCTCCGGGATTGATGGTCAGGAAGTATCCCCCCGCCGCCGTCGCGTCGAATTCGCCTTCGTAGCGACCCGGGGCGGTCTGCTCGATCTTCAGCTCTCGGGATTTCAACTCCGGATCGACGGCCGATCCGGAGAGGTTCAGAGAATTGGCGAATTCCTGTTCCTCGTCCCAAGCCGTCACGACCACCTTGACCTTGCCATCTTTGACGTCGGTGGAAACCAGGAACGTGTCCGACTCATCGACCGGTCGCATCGCCCAGCGGACAATCTGGCTGAACTGTTTCTGGTAGTTGTCCCAACCGGTCCAGTTGGTGGCCCAGCGATTGCCCGCGTCGGTGGTGAAGGCCACGGTGCGGCCCAGTCCGTACGTCCAGCTGGCCAGAATCGTATTGTTCGCGTCGTCGGCCGGCTTGGGGGAAACCATGGAAACTTCCACCAGCGGACTCTCCTTGCGACGGGTGAGCACAAAGCCGGTGATCGGAGGAGGCGATTCGATCCCCTTGACCATCTCATGGTCGCTGACGATCTGCGGTTGCAGGCCTTCCGAGTCCTCAAATTCCAGCGACTTCGCCAGACGACGGACCTCACGTTGATAAATGCGGGGCAGGGCACGGGCATTCTTCACGCCGTAGTACTTGCCGCCGGTAGCCCGTGAGATCGCGCCGAGCACCTTCTCGTTGGCCGCGTCGTGCGTCCCGACACCGACCGTGGTGACTTTGACTTTGAGGTCCTTCAGATTGTTGATCGCCGCTGCGGTGGGAGGGGAGGGATCGCCATCGCTGATGATGATCATGTGCTTGTGCGCCGCGTCTTTGATCTTAGCAAATTCGGTAGCAGCCAGTTTCATGCCTGGATCGAAGTCGGGCATATCACCCGGTGTCATCTTCGAGAGCTGCTGCATCATCAAATTGCGGCGATTGCCAACCTTGAGCATGCCACGGCCACCATTGGTCCACAGCCAGCTGTTACCTCCGTTCTGGGGTCGGCCATCGTAATGAATCAGTCCACAATAGTCTTCTCGCCCAAGAGTCTTGATCGATTGTTCCGCAATGACACGCTGCCAATGGTTGCCATTGGCCATTTCACCCGCGTGCATAATCAGACACAGCGCCCCGACCAGGGCGATCTTGGTATTGTTGATCTGAAAATCGACCGGCATCGCCTTTTCAAGCTCGGTGTTGGTCCAGCCTCCGAGTCCGAACGAATTGGTCCCGCCGAGCATCACAAGTCCCGCCCCCATCTGCTGCGTGTTACGCACCAGCATATCGATCTGATCGTCGGAGAAACTCTCGCTGGCGTCCTCGCCCACTCGCGGAACATTGGCCAACACCACCGCGTCGTAACGCTGCAGCTCCGCCAGATTGGTGAACAGCGACTTGGTCGACTGCACCACCACCGCAATATTCTCTTCTTTGAGTTTCTGGACCAACAAGTCGAACTGACCAGGATGATCATGATCTTCGATCAGCAATACCTGCCCGCGACCGCGAACATGCGTGTAGGTCATGGCTCGATTGTTCTTGAGTTGAGCGTCGACCGTCGAATCATCAGTACGAAAACTCGCTTCATAGGTGTAGAAGTCGGGCGCATCGATTCGTTCCGGCACGTCGGGCGTAATGACCGTCTTCCCCGGCGGTAATTCGATTTCCGACTCGACGATTACTTGCGGGTCTTCGCTGGAGCGTCGCGTGATTCGCAGACGCCCCTTGACCGGCGCGCTGCCCTGGGGGGCATTGTTGTTAAGCACTACCCGAAGCTCAAACGGCTGCCCGCGACGAACGTCCGACGGAATCGTCACCTTTTCGACCGCCACGTCGACCTGGCTTTCCGTGTAAACCGGGAGCACGTCGATGCTGACACCCGCCGTTTCCAGCTTGGCTGCCTGCTGTCGCGCGTTGCCCAAATTCTCGTTCCCATCGGTGATGATAACGATTCGCTTGGCGGTGTCTTCGGAGTAGAGCGAGATCGCCATCTTCATGGCGGCTTCCAGGTTCGTGAACTCCCCGCTCACAAACGACTCCGTGCTGGCGATGGGAGGCGGATTGTCCTCGATCGGCCCGATCTCAACGTCTGGATCGCGTCCAAACACAATGACGGCCGCCCGATCCTCCCGTTTCGGCTGACGATGACGACGCCACGATTCCTTGACGTAGCGGAACATCTCGTTCCGCGTGGCCGCCGGAATACTGTCCGATTGATCGAGCAGATAGATGACCGTGAGACGTTCCGTCGACCGGACCAACTGCGCCTCGGCCAGAGCCGCGATCAAGATCAATAGCATCAAACTCCGTAGTGCCAACGCCACCACCCGACGAACGCGCCCCAGTCCGGCCAGACTGCGCAGACTTGTCAGCCACAGCACCGGCAGGAGCGCCAGGAGCCATAGAAAAAACGGGCTTTCAAATGTTAGGTCGTAGCCGAACATAAAGGGAAGTCAGTCCGTCGACGGAAGGTCAACTAAAAGTAAATGCGTTGCACGCGATGATGATTGGTATCGAGAACGTGAATGCGACCGTGGCTGTCGCGAACCATGGCCCACGGATTGTGAAACTCTCCTTCGCCATGCCCCGCCTGTCCCCAGGTTCCGATTGATGTGGGAGCTTGCTTGAATTCGTTGGTCGGATCGCGCTCGAACTTTTGCACGCGGTGGTTTCCAAATTCACAAACATAAACGGCATCGTCCGTGACCAGAATATCGTAAGGGTAGGAGAGTTGCCCTAACTCGCTACCGTAGCTGCCCCACACGTGTAGACAATTGCCCTCGGTGTCGAAGACTTGGACGCGGTGGTTGCAGGCATCAACAACCCAAAGGTTGTCATTTTCGTCGATGGTCATGTTTTGCGGGCGGCGGAATTGTCCCACCTCTTCGCCATGCCCTCCCCATTGTTTGACGAACTTCCCCTCGGGCGTGAATTTCTGGATGCGATCGAAATCGCCATACTCGGAGACATAGACGTAGCCCTGCGAGTCGACCACGGCATCGGTCACCAGTCCAAACTCACCTTCGCCCTGGCCCTTGGTGCCGCCGATCGTCCGCTCGGTCAGCAACTCGCCTTCGGGAGAGTACCGCAGGACGCGATAGTAATGGGTATCGGCCACCAACAGATTGCCTTCAAGATCGATCGACAGGCCGGTCGGCTTCCCAAACTCAAAGGCGGGCGTACGCTGCGGCTTGCGAAGCAAATTCCCGTCGGTGTCGAAAACCTGGATTCTCGCCAGCATGTCGACGATATAGATTCGATCGTGCTCGTCGATCGCGGCGGCGCGCGGCTTTTGCAGACGCCCGTCCGAGACACCCCGTTTGCCCCAGATCTTGTCAGGCTCTCCGGGACGACTATCACGGGCACCGGCGGTGCTGATCCAGAGAACCACACCCGTAACGAGAGCGAGAACCAAGACGAGCAGCGGCCTGGCATGGCCCCGGCGTTCTATATTCAACTGTCGCTGCTTCATGCCCACATTCTCTTTCAACGTCTTATATATGGTCGCGGAAAACTCTGACAAAGCAAGTCGCCCGTGCGGTCGCCGTTAGGGTGAGCGGTAGACGAGTGGTCCAATCGTTCCTGGCCAACCCAACTGTGAACCACCGTGAAGCACTTGACGATATCTCGTAAAGGCCCGTATAGTAACACATTACGATCACAAACTCCGCCAGGAACCGCCCCATGAATCCCGCCGTGATCGATTTTCGCAGCGCTGAGGATGCGCGCGACGTCGTCCACCGGGCGGTTCAGACGTTGGCCGAGAACAAACTGGTCGCTTTTCCCACGGAAACGGTCTATGGACTGGCCGCCAGTGCCCTCTCCGAGGAGGCCGTGGCCAGGCTGATCGAAGCCAAAGGTCGGCCCGAGGGCCACCCGCTCTCTCTGGCCGTAAAAAGCGCGGACGACGCCCTGGACTACGTACCCGATTTGGGGCCCTTAGGGCGGCGGCTCGTGCGTCGATGTTGGCCAGGGCCCGTCACGCTGGTGGCCGAGAATCGCCATCCCGACAGTCTGGTACGTCGTCTGCCCAAGGCTGTGCAACAGGCGGTCGTGCCCGACGGAAAGCTGGGCATGCGAGTTCCTGCCCATGAACTCATGCTCGAAGTCCTGCGGATGATGGCCGGGCCCATCGTCCTCTCCACCGCCAGCCTATCGGGAGGAGAAGATCCCATCACGGCCGAGCAGGTCGTCGAACAGCTGGGCGACAAAGTCGATCTGGTTCTAGACGACGGTCGTAGCCGATTTGGACAGGCATCGTCCGTGGTTCAGGTCTTTGACAACCAATTCGAGATCCTACGACAGGGGGTCGTCAACGAGGCGACGCTCAAACGGCTGGCAAGTTTCATGCTACTGATTGTCTGCACGGGCAATACCTGCCGCAGTCCGATGGCCGAACGGCTGGCCCAGAAACTGATTGCCGAGAAGATCGGCTGCAAGATCGAGGAATTGGAAGAACAGTCGATCATCGTCGCCTCCGCCGGCACGTCTTCGATGCCAGGCGGCGCACCGAGCCCTCAAGCCGTCGAAGTTCTCAAGGGCATGGATCTCGACCTCAGCGATCATCAGGCGCAACCGATTCGCGAGCAACTCGTCCGCCATGCGGATCTCATTTTGACGATGACGCGAGGGCATCATCAGGCGATCGTGAATACCTGGCCAGAGGCTGCCGAGCGGGCCCACCTGCTCTGTCGCGATGGAGGCGACGTTTCCGATCCGATTGGCGGCCCCGTGGAGCTCTACCAGGCATGTGCCAAGCAGATGGGCAAGGAGTTGAGGAGTTGGATCGGGGAACTCCATTTCTGAACCGAGCGGCGTCCTGAGGCCCTCAGAACGGCCACCTGGTCAAATTGGTTTCGGTTTTCTTGGCGAATTGGCCAGCTTCTCAAGAATTACCCGTGTCGGTGATATCGCAGCCCCCCTCTCGTGTGTGGCCGCTCCGTGACAAGCCGGATCATTCCCGCTAGAATATGCTCGTGTTTTGAATCCATTACCGGCCGTTTTCTCGGCTGGCAGTCTACTCCCCAAATGCTTGAGCTATCGCTATGCGAATCGCCGTCGGCAGTGATCATCGTGGTATCGAGGTAAAGCGCCAGGTTGTTGAATTCCTGGAGTCGCATGGCCACGAGGTAGAAAACGATGGAACGAACGATGTTGGGAGCGTCGACTATCCCGATATCGCCTCGCTCGTCGCCAAGAAGGTCAGTGACCAGGAAGTCGATCGTGGGATCCTGATCTGTGGCACCGGCATCGGCATGGCGATCGCCGCCAATAAATTTCCGGGTGTTCGTGCCGCACCGTGTCACGACGATCTGACAGCCGAAATGAGTCGCCGCCACAACGATGTGAATGTGCTTTGTCTCTCGGCCGACATGTTGGGAGTCAAACTGATCGATCGCATGGTCGAGATCTGGCTCAACACGGAATTTGAAGGGGGTCGCCACGCGCGACGCGTCGACAAGATCAGCGTGCTCGATAAGAAGCCCGAGCCCTGTTAGAGCTGGCCGCCGAGCCGCTCATTCTTCGTCTCTCGAACAAGTTCTCCAGGCTTGGTGCTGCAATTTTGGCACTCCGGCGCATCGGATACTCCTGCGCATCTGGCACTCGATCTCGATCCCCGGGTCAGCCGTGAAGTCGGGCCATACTCTGGCACATCTTCGCCGGGTTGTTTTCTGTCTGCGCCACGACCAAACGGCAACCATTCTTGAGCCGTTTTGCTAGCAATCGTAGCAGACGATGTTTGACTTTTCCGGTTATGCCGATTTCGCTGGCAACTTTTGTCCTTTGTATTGATGATGTCTGCGCGCATTTTGGGAGATCTGTCCCGAAACGCTCTGCGCCTATTGAACGAAGAGCGATCGCGGTTAAAGTCAATATTGGGCCGTCCAATAGGCGCCCGAGGCAAGGTTTCTGCTGGCCTTCAGGTGGGGCCGTCTGGCCCGCTGTGGTGTCCGCGGACGTTGCTGACATTGGCTCACAACGAGCGACATTCCTCCTCCGACTAATTGACTACCAAGACCGACTCATGTCCGATTACGAATCGCAGACGACCGACGAAGTTGAGCATCTGATGCGCAACGCGCAACTTCGCGATGAACTGGAACCGTACTTCGACGAGGCCATTGGCCGCGTCAATGTGCATGTCTTTTCCACGCCGAAAGAGAACGAGTTTCTGGCCGCCATGTTGGCCTGGGAACGGGCACCGGTGTTGCCCATTTCCAAGTGGTTCGACCCGCCGCTCGATGTCCCCCACCCGGAGGATATTCCGCTCGATGACGAGGGCGAATTGTTCCTGCACGAGAAATTGTGGGACATGATCCATAAGCTCTTTGAGAAGCGAATTGTGCTCGACTTCACCGATCACCTTTCCGATCGGGATCTCTACTGTCTGATCTATCGCGATATACTCTCCAGCCAGGAGAAGAAGGTCGATTCGACCGGATCCTATTTGCATTGGGACTGTGCCGACGCGACGGGCGATACCCAGATCTGGCTTCGTTACTACGCCAGCGATCGAGAACGCAACAATTGGGCCGAAGAGTTCGACGAGACGCCCCCGGCTCGCGAAGAACCGCCGTTCCCGCGTCGTGTCCCCCGTCGACCTTTGTAATCCCCTCTGGGAGCGGCCGGTTGTCGGCGACTCCGTCACCACCCGGGCCGTTTTTCTCGCTCGTTCGTCTGGCTCCCACAGCAGGGGGTAGTTAGAATGTGAGCCGTTACTGGGCCACGCTCTGATTCCACACTCCTTGCCTGTGTCTGTTCGCCAGAAGAAAAAGTCGAAGTCGTCCGGACGCGGTCGCCCGCGCAATCCGACCTGGGACAAATGGTCGGACGAGAAACTTCTCGACATGCGGATGTGCGATTTGCAGGTCACCCTGGAAGGGACGCCGCTGGAGGACCGCATCGCGCGCCTCTATCGCGAGTTGGAGAAGCAAGGCATTCGCTTTCGGCCCCACTGCTGGTTGTCGGAAGATTGGTTCTCTCCCGACGAAGTGCCCGGCATTGCCATTCCCTTCTATCTCGCCCACCCTCGGCTGATGCGGCTGGAGAAGAAACAACTCTTGGAAGTCGAAGGGGGCACCGAATCGTGGTGCATGCGAATTCTTCGCCACGAGGCGGGCCACGCGCTCGACACCGCCTATCGCCTCCATCGAAGACGTAAGTGGCAAGCCGTCTTCGGTAAGAACTCGGCGCCCTACCCCGAGTACTATCAGCCAAAGCCGTATAGCCGCAGCTACGTTGTGCATCTCGATCAATGGTATGCCCAGAGTCATCCGGCCGAAGATTTTGCCGAAACGTTCGCTGTCTGGCTGAAGCCTCGCAGCGCGTGGCGCAAACAGTATGCCGACTGGCCAGCCTTCAAGAAACTCATCTACGTCGACCAGGTTCTTGATGAAGTGCGGAGTGCTCCGGCCGTGGTGCGATCTCGCCGCCGTGTCGATCCGTTGCACCGCATTCGCAAGACGCTCCGCGAACACTATGCCGCGAAACGAGAGCATTATGGCATCGGAGCCAATAGCTACTACGATCGCGACCTGCGCCGGCTCTTTACTGAAGTGCCGCCCGCCCATCTACGGAATGGTTCCAGACCGCCCACGGCGGCCTCCTTCTTACGACGCGTCCGTCCCGAAATTCGCCGCGTGGCCGCCGAATGGACCGGCGCCTATCCTTATACCATCGATCAAGTGCTTCGTGAAATGATCGACCGAGCGCGCGAACTGAAACTTCGTCTGGCACGGAACGAACAAGATTCAAAACGAGATGCGCTGGCGATGGTCGTCGTCCATACGATGAAGCTTCTCCAGCGGGGACAGCATCGGGTGGCTCTATGAAAAAACTCCGCGTGCTAGTCCTTATGCATGAAGACCTCGTGCCTCCGGACTCGCTCGACGGATACGATCCCAAGGAAATCGCCGAGTGGAAGGTCGAGTTTGACGTCGTCCAGGGCCTCCGCGAACTGGGCCACGAAGTCTTCCCACTGGGGGTGACCGATGAGCTGGGACCCATCCGCCTGGCCATTCAGAGCTGGAAGCCCCATATCGCCTTCAACCTGCTCGAAGAATTCCACGGAGTGGGGGTCTACGACCAGCACGTAGTCAGCTATTTGGAGCTGATGAAGCTCCCCTACACGGGCTGCAATCCACGCGGTTTGACGTTGACCCACGACAAACCGTTGATGAAGAAAATTCTCAACTATCACCGCATCCCCACGCCGCGATTTGGCACGATTCCGCTGGGACGAAAGTTTCGCGGTACACCCAAACAACTGAAGTACCCGCTGCTGATCAAGTCGGCCGTCGAGGACGCTTCGCTGGGAATCTCTCAAGCGTCGGTCGTTCACAACGACGAGAAGCTGGCCGAACGCATCGAGTTCATTCACAAGAACGTCCACACCGAGGCCTTGGTCGAGGAGTTCATCGCGGGTCGCGAACTCTACGTGGGGGTCATCGGCAATCAGCGGCTATCGACCTTTCCGATCTGGGAAATGTTGTTTACCAAAATGCCTGACGACTTAGCGCACATCGCCACAGCCCGAGTGAAGTGGGACCCCAAGTATCAAAAGAAGCACGGTATCGTCACCGCGGCCGCCAAGGAGCTGCCCGAAGAGGTGGAGGCTCGAATCGTGAAGATCTGCAAACGTGCTTATCGTGTGCTCTCCCTGAGTGGTTACGCCCGCATGGACCTGCGGCTCACCGAGGATGACAAGATCTACTTGATCGAGGCCAACGCCAATCCCAACCTGGAGTTCGGAGAAGACTACGCCGAGTCGGCCGAGACGGTCGGAGTCTCGTACACCGAGTTGTTGCAGAGAATCCTCAATTTGGGCCTCCGCTATCGTGCCGCCTGGCAGGCGTAAACGACCAAGTCTTCCCTCCGCCGACGGGAGTCGCTGTGGTCAGTAATTCAACGCCGCGCCTATAATGGGGCAGACGGCCTGTCGATGGCTCCCGGTGCCATGTGGTCCCGCTGCGGTAAGTCGGCCGGTTGATGCCTTCAAGCGCTTAAGAAACGAGAATCTCCTTCCCATGCAGTCGCCCAATATTACCCGAGTCGCGGTGATCGGCACGATCATCTTGACGTTGATTGTCATGATCTATGTGCCTTTGATACAAGGATCCGCTCCCTCCGGTCAGAGCCAGCAGGGTCAGCAAGATACTCAAGAAACGGACGGATCGGTCCCGCAAGAACCGGGCGAAGACCAACTTCTCGGCGCCAACGACCATCGCGTCGTCAACAACCCTCGGAATCGAATCATGAAATCGGATGAACAGTGGCGTTCCCAACTGACCCCAGAGCAGTATCGTGTGACCCGCAAGAAAGGAACCGAGCGAGCCGGCACCGGCGAATATGACAAACACGCGGGCGACGGCGTCTATCGCTGTGTCTGCTGCGGCTTGTCACTGTTTGACTCGACGACCAAGTACGATTCTGGCACCGGCTGGCCGAGTTTCTACGACATTGTGAGCTCGCAACATGTCGGCGAAAAGGATGACAGTTCCTGGTTCATGCGTCGCACAGAAGTCGTTTGCAACCGCTGCGATGCCCATCTCGGTCACGTCTTCACCGACGGCCCGCAGCCGACGAACCTTCGTTATTGCATCAATTCCGTGGCATTAAAATTCGACGAGCAGCGGGACCAGGCAGAGGTCGAACAGGCAATCACGCCGGCGAGCGACCCCTCAGCCCGTGGTCCGGGCGACGAAGACGCTCCGCAGGAAAAATAAAGCCCTACGACGCTAGACGACACTCGCTCTCTTTAGGCGGCTAGCGCCGACTGCGGAGGAACTTGGCCTTGGCCGCGCGCGCCTTGGTACGACTCGGAAAGGCCTCGATGCGAAAAGTCCCGTCGACTCCGTGCGCCGAGGCGGTACTAGCCCATTCCTTCAGCGCGCTGAGTGAGGTGGAAATTTGCGTGTGGTACGCCGATCGGGTCTCGATCACCGCCACGAAATAGGTCTGGTTTTCGATCGGGTCGACGTACTTCTTCTTGACCTTTCCCAGCTCCTTGACGACATGTTTACGATTCTCTCGATAGTCGTCACCAAAGTGCTTGCGGAAGTAGTAGCCAGGTTCCGGCGATTTCTCAAGCGGCCCCATGTCGCTTAAGTCGCGGAGCAGAGCCGCGAACTTGTCCTTCGTTTTGCGGCTTTTCGCCATCCCGTAGACAATGCCCCAAGCGTGGGCATAGCCGAGTGCCGTGAGTCCCTTCGCCTCCACAACTCCCTTCAGTGCAAACCAGTCTGGCTTGCCCTTCTTGTAATCACGATATTGCAGCAGCGAGTGCATCCGTAGATTGTTGACCAGACCGAGACCGCGCCATTTCGCTCGTTGTCCCGTTTCGGTGGGCGAGCAGTATTCGGGCAGACCTTCACCAATCCACATCGGCCAGCGGGAAAACCGCTGTTGCACACCAATGTTGTAGAGGATCTGATGGACTCCTTCGTGGGCGATCGTGGAGACCGACTGCTTGAGCGCCAATTGTGGCGAGATTTCCGTCAACTCCGGATCCTCGTACATGACGATGTGGTTGGAGATCATGCTGTAGTAGGCCGCCACACCGCGTGGCATCTGCTTGTACTCGTCGAACGACTCGCGGTCACCGAACATGATGACAACCAGCGGGAACTCCGGATCGTGAATGTCGAGATCGAGATTCTCACAGAAGTTTCTCAGCTTCGGATACATCGTTTCCAGGATCGTACTCGTCGCTTTGGAAAACGGTTTGCTGCAAGTGTAGAGATACAGAAAGTTCTTCGTTCGTTTGACCTCAAAACCTTCAAACGGACCGTTTACCAGCGACTCCTGAATCTCGTCGCGGCTCCGCACTTCAAAAGGACGATTGGTAATCACCGCCTCTTCTTTTGATACCGACTGGATAACGCCATCCGGCATCAAGACGAGATAACGATTGTCTCCCTCGACATGAATCCGTCCCACAACCGGCTTGCCGCTACCGTCATTGAGTAGCACGTGCCGCCCCGCGCCCGGGCGGATATCGCCCTCGGGGATGACGAATTCATCATCGGGCTGCATGTGAAACGGAGTTTGACTGGAGTCCTCATCCGGAAGCTCATCGTCATCCTCGGCTGCCAAAGTCGCACCGCTGGCGCATAGAATCATCGCCATGAGCAAATGAGAAATAAACCAAACACCCGCGCGACCAAATCTGAACGCGTTGTGCTTATCTACCAAATCTGTCGCGGTGGCTCCGCAATGACGAACGTGCATGAGTAGGTGCCCCCTGTGCAAGATGCCAAGAGAATTCAGAATGTGAACGAATTGCCTACCTCTCGTCCACCACTCATGATACCACCTGCGCAAGTGGCTGTCTCCTACCTGGGGAGTGCCGACGAGAAGATCCTGAACCCGCTTTCCACTGATTCTTCCCCGGAGATTTTGCCCGAACAGGACAGTTTACCGATCAGAAACTAGGTCGACTCGCCCAGGAAGAAACTCTTCCCCTCAGCGGCCCCGACAGGTCGTCTCGGCCCGAGACCGCGTGCCTCTCTTCCATCGGGTCACTGCTCCCGGCTATCCCGCCAGCCCTGGTAACAGCCGTTTCAGGCCATCGGCCAACATCCCCATGGCGATCGCACACAAGACCATGCCCATCACGCGCGTGACGACGCCCATCCCGGATGCACCGAGCCACTTGGAAATTGGCGCCGCGAAGCTGAACAGCAGCCCACACAACGCTGAGAGCAGGGCGACCACGATCGAGATCTCCACGCGATTCAAGAGCGTGGCATGCTGTTGGGTCGCCACCAACACCGTCGCCATGGTGCCGGGACCGGCCACAATCGGAATGGCAATCGGCACGACCGCGATCGACGAGCGGGACTGGGCGTCGGCTAGCTCGGCCGGTGAGTGCTGATGGTCCGACTTGTTGAACAACATCCCCAGACCGATAAGTAGCACGATAATCCCGCCGGCGGCGCGGAGCGAATCGACCGTAACGCCGAAGAACGTCATCAACAGGGAACCGCTCCAGGTCACGATCAACAACGTGGTGGCAATGGCCAGGGCCGCCATCCAGGCGACGCGGGTCGATTCTCCACGCGACCGATCGGCCGTCATGCCAGCAAACACGCCGAGATTGCCGATCGGATTCATCATTGAGAGCAGGGCCGCTATAAAGCTGGCTAACGCGGCTTCGTGGATCATCGACGATTCGGCCTTTCTCGCTCAGATTTCGCTTCGTTGGGATGCCCACTTCCAGCCTAAGCGACGCTCCTCAACCATTCCAGCGGGGGAGCGAGAAACGAATACCGAATCGGCTCAAGGACTCTCAGAATTCTCGATCCGCCGGCCGGCCGCGGCCTGCTTCGCTTCGGGATAGATGGTTCGCCAGTCTCGCCGCATATCGACGACAGTCCAGAAGGGGGGCGGCGTCTTTCCATCCTGCGACGTATCGCGCGCTAGACGGAGAGCCTTGTCGAGCCGACCCACATGCGACTGGCGATCGTACGCCCACTCGCGCTCCGCGTCGGTGTGATGGACGATGAGGCCGAACCGGGGACCTTCGCCGGCGGATGTCCACTGCAACATCTGCAGATCGCCGTCGGAGTTGCCAAAAGCCGCCAACGGTCGCCGACCGATGAACTTCTGGATGGCCACCGGCTTGCCCTCCTTGTCATTAATAAAATCGAGCTTTGGCAGTCGCACCAAGGAAGTTTGGCCCTCGTTGACCACAAACTTGGTGGCAACGCTGCTGCCGATAACCTGTTCAGGCGGAATGCCGTACACCTCTTCGGCAAAAGTCCGCACAAACTCGATCCCTCCGCCAGAGACGATGTAGGTTTTGAACCCTCGGTCACGCAGATAAGCCAAGAGCTCCAGCATCGGCTGGTAGACCAACTCGCTGTAGGGTCGGTCGAAGCGAGGATGGCGGGCCGTGCGAAGCCAGTCGTTCACCGCGGCAGAGAACTCGTCGGTCGTCATGTCGGCGTGGGTGGCCATGACGAGCCGCAGCAGTCCCTTCTCTCCCGAGGCGAGCAGGGCCTCGCGATCGTCTTCCAGCACGGCTTGGAACGGTTGTTCGGTCTTCCACTCCGGATGCTGATCGGCCAGCTGCTTCACGCGATCGATAGCGAATTGGAGCTGGAAGTAGATCGGCTGCTCGCTCCACAACGTCCCGTCGTTGTCGAACACGGCGATGCGCTCCGCCGGCTCGACAAAATCGGTGCTCCCCTCGGTCGTGACGCGCTGTACGAATTCTAGGATCGACGCTTTTTCAGCACCCTCGTTCCAGGAAGGCAGCGGGTCCTCGGCCAGAACGTTCGCCGCTGTTAAAACGATCCAGCCGATTGCCAAACATGCGACTCGAGTCCTCATGGCCGTGGTCCTTTCATCGGCTGCCCCCACCTTCTTGCAGCTTCCGCATCACATCGTCCAGGTTGAAACTGGCCGCCTTCTGACGCGACGGATATTCCTTGAACGTTGTCAGGAACTTGCCGACGTAATCCTGCGCCGGAACCAGCAAGAACGCGCGGTCAATGAGCCAGTCGTAGTAGGTGTTCGAAGTTACGTCGGCCCGCTCGTATGGATCGAGACGCAGGTTGTAGATCTTAGGCAAACGGAGTGAGACAAACGGCTCGGCCCAGATTCTGAGCGTTCCCTCGACGCGCTGCTCGAGGAACACCAGCTTCCAATTGTCGTAGCGCAGCCCCGTAAGCTGCTGGTCGTCATTGCAATAGAGAAACGAATCGCGGGGACTCTTGTTCTCGGTCGGATTGGTCAAGTGCGCGAGCTGGTTGTAGCCATCGAGATGAACTCTAAAGGTTGCATCTCCCACGCGATGACCCTGGAGCAGCTTTTCCGATACCTTGTCATCACCCGCCATGGCCAGGAAAGTTGGCAACCAATCCAAGTGCGAAACGATATCGTTGGACACCGATCCGGCGGGAATCTTACCGGGCCAGCGAACCAAACAGGGCACGCGGTAGGCGCCTTCCCAGTTCGAGTTCTTCTCGTTGCGGAACGGGGTCATGGCCCCATCCGGCCAGGTGTTCATGTGCGGGCCGTTGTCGGTGCTGTACATGACGAAAGTATTGTCCGCGATCCCCGCGTCGTCGATCGCCTTGAGTACTGTCCCGACATTCTTATCGTGGTCGATCATCACATCGGCATACTCACTCATCCAGCGACCCGATTGCTCGAGGCTCTCCGGTTTCGCATGGGTGCGGAAATGCATGTGCGTGAAATTCACCCACACAAACATCGGCTCGTCCGACTTCGCTTGTTGCGTGATGTAGTCGGCTGCCCGTTGGGCAATGTCGTCGTCGATCGTCTCCATTCGTTTCTTGGTCAGTGGACCGGTATCCTTGATCGTCTGTTTGCCCACCTTACCGAATCGCGGGTCGACCGTCGGGTCATCCTCGTTGGTTGCCTTGCAATGCAGCACGCCACGGGGGCCATACTTGGCATGAAACGCGGGGTCCTTGGGGTAGTCACGGTTCTCCGGTTCCTCTTCCGCATTCAGGTGATACAGATTGCCGAAGAATTCGTCGAAGCCATGCACTGTCGGCAAGAATTCGTTGCGATCACCGAGATGGTTCTTGCCAAACTGGCCAGTCGCGTAGCCGTGGGCTTTGAGTAGCTGAGCAATCGTGGGGTCTTCTTTTTGCAACCCCAGGGCGGCGCCCGGTAGCCCGACCTTGGTCAGACCAGTGCGCATGCCGTGTTGTCCGGTGATGAACGACGCCCGACCGGCGGTGCAACTTTGCTCGGCATAGTAATCGGTGAATAACATCCCTTCCTTGGCGACACGATCGATGTTGGGCGTCTGATATCCCATGAGGCCCCGCGTGTAGGCGCTGACATTCGACTGGCCGATGTCGTCACCCCAAATAATGATGATGTGGGGCCGATCGTCGGCCTCGGCCACGCCACTCTGCGAGGATACGAGTCCGAGTATTACGAAAACCAGGGCGATTGCGGTGATCCTTGAGAAGATGCGACGCATAGCGGTCCTCCAGAGTTGGAGCAATGGTAAAGAAGGGCTTGGTGGTGCGAACTCGACGAATCGACGCCGCCGTCGAAAGAACGTCGTCGAAAGAACACCCCCTTCACTGTAGCAATACCGGTCTCAGAAGCAACGAAAGCGACCACATTTTCTTGGACTTTCTTGGCCGTCCGTTGCAGTGCCAAGTCAACCATCTCGCTGTTGGCGCGGACGGAGCGGAATTGTTTGACAATGCATTGCCAATTGTGGGAAGACAAGAAATCAGCCCGCGAGCGAGAAAGCTCGCGAGAGAACAGGCGGCCAATTCCTACCACCAGGCAGACTCAGCGGAGCCGCCTTAGGCACCCACCGCGGCCACTTCTTGGATGCCCAGAGCCGCCATGATGTCCTGTGGGACCTGGTCGGCCGTGCCGCAAACCTCTTCGCGAGACTTGCGAATATTGGCCACCAGCGCGTCACGGTTGGCGATTAGATCGTCAAATCGCCCTTCAAACGTGCTGCTGTCGATCTCGTAATACGGCACGTAGTAATCCTGCATCCCGAACTCGACCAGCACTTCCAGATACTTGTGATCGCCCCAACCGTAGGTCAACGGCGGAACGTTCATCGATAGCGCGGAGACCATCGAGTGAAAACGACTGGCAACCAGCACATGCAACTGTCCGATGATCGAACGCAGTTCTTGCGAAGGCAGGTCGGCGTCGAGGTAGAAATAGTCGATGTCCGCGGGCAATCGCTTCATGACCTCGTTGCACAAAGCGCGATCATTATTGTGCAGTTTGCTGACATCCTCACGGTAGCTGTGCGGGATCAGAACCGGATAGTAATTCTTCTTGGCCAGCGTGGTGATCGTCTGCACGAGAAAGTCGATGTACGACTTGCCCTGCTTATTACACTTCTCGTACACGATAGAATTGGGCGCTACGCCCACGACCGGGCCGCTGGCCGCTTGGATCTTCTCGTTCAGTTTCGCGGCGATCGGATATTGATTACAGACCTCGTCGTAGTCTGGCACAATCATCGGGAACGAAAGGTCCGGCTTGTAAACGCAGTTGGTCAAACCTAATTTTTGCACCCAGTCGGCGCTCTCCCGCCCACGACCATGGATGGCGGCCGCGCGCTTGAGAGTCCAGCGGGCACAGAATCGATTGAACCACTTGCGGGTGGGGCCCATCGTCTGCGAAAGGAACACTGTCGGCTTTCCGAGCATATAACCAGGCAGGGCGGCCAGGACATTCCACGGCACCTTGAACTGCATCGAGTCGGCAAATGTGGTCCCGCCAATCGCCAGCACCGCATCGCATTCCTTGAGAGCCTGAATCGGCTCTCGCCACTTCTTGGGAACCAACGACATCGAAATCTTGCTCATGATGATCCAGGGCACCAAGCCAAAGGCGATATGCTTGGGATGGCCCGGATGGACCGACACGTCGTCAAACTGATCGGCGATTTTCGCGTCCCGCTCGGGATAGTAGCTGAAGACTCTCAGCTCGCACGGCACCTCTTGCTTGTGGAAGGCATCTCGCAACCCCAGCAACATGCTGGCAGAGCCTTTGTTACCAGAGAGCGGAACAGCAAAGGTGGCTAATCGGAGCGGCTTGGTCACTTTCTCGGCCTCAGCGTGTTGTTGATGATTTTGAGCGACCCGATATAGGCATACAGCAGCGGACGAGGAATCCACTTGAGGACCTTCGGACCCCACTTAGTGCGGGAGATGCGATCATTCAAATGTAGCATGAAATACGTGAAAAAAGATCGCAATCGGAAAGATCCTGATTCAGGCCTTTTGGCGGTAAAACCAGCCAATCGACAGGCGTGGTATCGAGAAACCGTGTCGCCCGAGGGGGTCAGAATCCGCTTTTGAGCCCGAAAGACCTTCTCGCCGGATAGCTGTTCGACATCGACAATTTTCTGCTCGATGGCTGAGTGCATGAGGCGCTGCCCAATATCATTGCGAACGATGACCGCCGAGTGCTTCACGTCCTGGCCTCGATACTCCTTCAAGAAGATATCGCCGATGCTCAGGTCGGCCTGTCCGCCGAGATGATCGTCGCAGTAACGACACATCGCCTTGCTGAAGAACCCGAGGCTGCGATAGACGTTGAAATGACGAAAGGGGATCGGGACTTCCTTGCCGTCCTTGAGCGTCACCATCACGTCGCCGCCAAGGTACGAGCGATTGACCCGCATGTCGGTCACTTCGCTCTCCTGGACGCCTTCCTTCTCAAAGATGAATCGCAGCAGTTCAATCTCGTTGTTATGTCCGCAAAACAGACTGATGAACAGCTCGACGTTCTGCAACCCGCGCCCCGTGGACTTACGATTCCGCAGAATCGACGTATGGCATGGCAAGGCGCACATGCCCAATCGCCCGTCGAAATCGTTGAGTTCCTTCCAGTGTTTTTCCACAGGAATGTTGAAGTACGCACTCGTCCCGTACGACTGCACCTGATCGGGATCGGTGAGAATGTCGAACTTGTAGCCGATTTTTTGCTCACTGAAGTCGGACTTCACGACCGCCACGCCGTCGATCATGTTCTCACGGAGGCCGTGTGCCAGCAAGGTTGTGACCAGCCCGCCGGAAGCAACCCGCTGGCGGTTGTTCGGATCGGTGGCGAATCCGGCATAGACCTCCAAGTAGGTGCCGAGATAGTGGCTATACGGCGCATTGCGATCTTCACCCCCGGCGGAGGTGAACAGACCGTCTTCATTGGCATGATGAATCTTGGGTGTTTCGTCGCTCATCTCGACACCTCAGTAGACTTGACGCCCGTCTCGGCTGGCAGATCGGTCTGGCTCGCGGCATTCGCTTCGTCTGGCTCCGGAGTCACAAACACATACTTGAAGTAGGTTATCACACGCAGCGTGAAAATGAGCGCGCTGGTCGGCACGACGATGAACCACTCATCAACTTTGGCTTGAAATATGACATAGTAGCAAAGATTGAAAATGCCGTAATCGAGCGCTTTGAGCACCACCGCTTGGGTGACATACCGCTTCAGCGATTCGACCGACAACCCCGTCTGGAACGAAATCGTCGAATGGTACAGCCAACCGATAATCGTTACCGAGGTGGTCACAATCAGATAGTTCAGCCAGGCTTCCATCTCGGGAAACGGCCACTTCATCAACCAGACGAGACCCATCTTCATCAGCATGAAGAAGAACGAGCCGCCGACGATCGCGACCATGCGTCGCGCGAAGGAGCGGTTTTCTTCAAACAGCAGTTTCTTGATCATCGAAGAGGTCGTCAGGTTCAGGGCTTCTGGCCGATCGGCAAAAGAGGTGTTCGAGACGTGCTGCGCGGCGGATGGTTGTACTACTTGCCTTGCCTCCGGTTGCCTTGCCTCCGGTTGCCTTGCCTCCGGTTGCCTTGCCTCCGGTTGCCTTGCCTCCGGTTGCCTTGCCTCCGGCGATATCGGCCCTCAATGGGACGAGACCGATCGCCAGTTTCACCACCTGAGGCGGATTATCTCCCGCTCCGCTTATCAATCATGTCAGCCAACAGCGCGAACATGGCCGTGTTCATTCCAAACAACAAGAACAGCACGGTCTTGTCTGTCAGATTCTTCAGCACAAATAGGTCGTACGCCAGGCTGACCATGAACGCCAATCCGAGCAGCATGCCAAAGGGAAGGAACACTCGCAGTGGAGCAAAATACATTCCGGTGCGGAGGATCAACTGAAAGAACAGCAGGGTGTCGCGAATCGGTCGAATCTTCGACTTTCCGATCCGCGCGGTATATCCGATCGGTTCATAGTGAACGTTGTAGTGATTGGTCAGCATGGCGACCGTGATCGTGGTCGTAAAACTAAACGAGTCCGGCAGGATACTGATGAACCGTTCCACCACCTCGCGACGCATCACCCGCAACCCGGAATTGATGTCGGGAATGTTCTGCTGGGCAATCCAAGAGGCATAAGCCTTGAGAAAGACTTTGGGAATCTTTCGCACCCAAGAGTAAGTCACATCCTTGCCAGTCCGTGAACCGACGACCATATCAACCCGCTTACTCTTGGCCAGTGATACCAATTCGGGGATGCGCTCGTTGGGATACGTCCCATCGGCGTCGGTGATGACGATCAAATCGGAATGGGCGTTGCGAATGCCGGTTTTGAGCGCCGCGCCGTAACCTCGATTGTGGATGTGGGTTTCGACGCGGACCTGAGGGTATTTCTCCACCACCTCGGCCAGCACGGCAGCGGTCCCGTCGTTCGACCCATCGTTGACAATGATGACCTCGTAAGGATCCGAACTCTGCAGATCGTTGACCAAGGTCGCCACAGTGTCGGCGAGTCCATCCTCTTCGTTGTAGCAGGGCACGACCACAGAAAACATCAAGCCAGCGGTCGGATTATCGGAAGAAGAGGGGGCAGCGGACGGGGCCGAGTTCTCGACGGTTTCGTCAGTCGACATGAAAAAACAGCTCCTCGCTGAGTCGCACACCGTCAACAGAGAGGGGATCTGTCGACTTCAAGTATCGGCCGGAGAGGCAACTCCCAGCCATCCAATGTTATCCGCCCGACGGGAAACGTTGGTCCGGGAAGACCATCTGAGTAACCCGGCACCGACGACTCCTCTCCGCGACTCCCACCACGATAAACCTAAGAGATTCACTCTAATTGATGGGCGAATTCTCTTCAATATCTGAACGGCCTTCCGACACGGCTCCTCCGGGCCGGCCGTCACGTATTCCTAAGGGTTTGCCGATGAATCCGCCTCGCCTTCCGATGGCTCAGACGAGGCGGATTTGGGCGGAACCTCGTAGATGATGAACCCCTGATGGGGGCTCAGCTTGTCTGCCAGAAACTTGGTTAGCTTTCCCGCTTCACGCATCGGCTCGGCAAACCAGCGGTGGTCGCGCCAAACCTCTCCGACCTTCTTCCAATTCTCTGGCATCGGCGTCTCACGATTGTCGGCGATTGCCACAAGGCAATCGGCAAGCTCGGTATGATCGGTATGAATCGGCATCGAGGGCGTCAACACCTTGGCCCGGTCGCCAGCACGCCGCTTGTCGTGCTCTTTGGCGTTCTTCGGCAGAAAGGCCACGACTTCAACATTCTCGGGATGCTCGAACCCGTTGGCGAAGTAATGGAACAGGTAGGCGCGCTCTTCCATCACGAACTTCTTGCCGTCGATCTCGCCATGGTAGGAGAGCAAATTATCGCCGATCGAGGTGTGAGTGCGGCTGCTGTCGAGATAGACGCAGATCAGCGAACTGAGCACCAGCACCGCCAGTAGACCGCGCCGCCAGGTCTGCCCCAGACAGACCATGAACCATCGGGCCAGCAGCAGGATGGCCGGCATGGAAAACATTGTCAGGTATCGCGGCCAGGGTGCCGCGTTTCGATATCCGCGCAAACTGACCGTTCCCCATAGCGAGTAGAGCGCCACGGTGACAAAGAACAGAATCAACGGCCAGGAAGCTTTGTCTTTCTTCACCAACAGCGTGACGGTAGCCCAGGTGATGAAGAAATAGAACAGGCCGAATTCCTGCTCGGTGCTAAAGGTGAAAAACGGTGCCAAATAGCGACCACCCGGTCGTGGCTCCGAGAAGGTCAGATCCGCCGCAGGTCGCGTCGTATAGGACGTGATCCACTTGAAGCGGTTGAACGGGTCATCGAGTGCCGCCCAAAATGCGAGCGACTCGATGGTCACGGCAATCGCCAGGCCGACACCAATCGACAGGTAACCCCATCGCCAGCGGCGTCGATAAAGCAGATAGATGCCCAGCGGCAGGAACATATAGAGCGCCGTGGCACGGTGCATATACGCCAGGCCGAGCGCCAACCCGGCGGCCGCGTAGAGCAACTTGCTATCTTTCTTTTCCGCCTGATAAAAGGCCAGGAACGCCGCCGAGGTGAGCGCCGCCATGCCCATGGCCGGAAAGAGTTGCGTCGCCATGATCACGTCGAGCGGAAAGACCGCCATCAGCGCCGCGCCAAGTAAGGCAATCCTCGCATCCTCGTAGACCGTCTTGCCGGTCAGATAGATCAGCACTATCGAACACATCGACCAGAACAGCGGGACGGCCGCGGCCCACACGAGGCTCTTCCCGAACAGGGCAAACAGCGCGGCCACGGGATAGTAGACGGCGATTCGCCGGCTCCAGTGATGCGCCCCTTCGGACATCTCGCCCTGTTCAGCCACCTGCACCGACCACGAGATATAAGCCGAATCGTCTCCGTCGACAAAGCCCGAGTAGACCGATAACCGCAGGGCGAAGGCGATGACCAAAATGACAATGAGCGTCCAGAATTCCCGTTTCGAGGAGATGCTTGAACCCTCCGTCTGCAGCTCGGACACGTAGATATTCCTTGGATGGGAAGGGGCGCAGGCAGCGCCGGGAAGCGGATTTGGTCTCTATTCTAGTTGGTCCGATTCAGGGCTGTCCACAAGTTGGCAGACAGGAACAAGACCGGAAGCGGCTCGAACGGCTAGTTCTCCGATTGCTCCTGGCCGGCCTTGTGGCTGAGCAGCCTCAACATGTCACGTCTCCGCACAACTCCCACGTACTGCTGCGATTCCGCGGAAGCAACCACCGGAACGCAGTCATCGCGGCCGTCCTTGAGCAGTCGCCAGGCGTCACCCAGCGTTTCATCTTGCTTGAGTATCTTCCACGCCGGCACAGCCAGGTCTTCCGCCGTGACCAGTGTCTTCATCGCCGGATCGAACAGCACATCGCGGATGTCCGGATAGCGGATGATGCCGATCAATTCTTTTTCGGAATTGACAACCGGATAGGTGTTGTCGTGGCTGTGCTCGATATGGTCGATAACCTCGTTGAACAACGCGGCGGCCACCAGGGGTCGAACGTTTCGCCGCATCACGCGAGCCACGTCCAGCTGATCGGCCGAATTTCGTCGGACCGGATGGATGCCCACCGATTGCATGATGCGGAACGCCATCGTGCGCAACTGATCCGTAGGCGAATTGACGGTATGCAGGATCGTGTCCGCCACCGGCACCTCGCCCGCAGAAAGCACTGCCGTGCGAACCAGAATGGGACCCACGATCTCAAAGAAGACGACGGTTCCCAGGATAATGTGCTCGAGCTGGCGCCCCAGCTGTTCGTCACGTTCCACTGCGATCGCGGCCAGTGCGAGCGCCGCACCCGCCTGGCTAAGCATTGCGCTCCCCAACCACTGTTTCACCTGCGGTCCGTCTCGGTGAGCATCGGCGCTGAAGTAGATACCAAAGTACTTTCCGGCGCTCCGCAAAGCGATATAGGCAATGCCCACCGAGCCCGCAGCCCACAACAAACTGAGATTAATGTCGGCGCCACGAATCGCAAAAAACACGACACACAACAGTCCCGTCAACTTGTCGAGAGCCTGGCTGATATCGTCCGCCAGGTCCGAGGCCGACGCGAGCGTGGTACCCATCGCCAGAAACGTGAGCAGATAAGGCACATTCAGAAGTTCACAGAACGCCATCAAGGGAGCGATCACCGCCGTCAACAACACTAACCATCTGGTAGAGGGCAGTAGACCGCAGAAAAAACTGAGTGCCAGGCCGGCTCCGATGCCCAGCAGCGCGGCAACTCCCAGATCCCGAGTCAATTCAAAATACTCGCCAACGACCGATACATCGCCGCCCCGGCTGGCATGGACCAACACGAACAGCAGTTCAAAAATGACAATGGCTGCCAGATTGTTGAGTACCAACAGTCCCGAGGCAAACTCGGTGATCGGGCCTTCACTGCGGCTTTCTTTCAACACCAGTACGGTCGTCGCTGGAGCGGTCGCCAGCGCCAGCGCGCCAAACAGGGCAGCGATCTGCCAGTTCAAGGCCGTGTCGTCTAGCACGAAGCCAAGCAAGGTCAGCCCGCCCGTGACCACGACCATAGTGGTGCACAATTCACCGATCGACATCGGCAGCAACCGTTTGAAAATGCGACGAAAGCGGGCCAGCGGAAAGTGGCACCCCATGTTGAACAACACCAACCCCATCGCGAACGCGCTAACCGGTTCGAGTAGATGCAGGTGCTCTTCCGGAATGTGACTGTCGGCGATGGATATCGTGTGGCCAAGTCGAGCGGCGACCGATTCAACCCAAGACAACACGGGAGCCAGCACGGGACTGTGCGGCCCCAGTGCCAGGCCGACCAGCAGGTAGGCCGTCACACGCGGTAGATGAAACCTCTGCGCGATATGCCCCGCCAACAGCGCAGCGCCGAGCAGCAACCCCACAGTGAGGGCCAGGTACCAGTCAGGCTGAGTCAGATCGCCTAATAGCAAGGTCGAATTCGTCCAATATCAGGTGGAGGAAGTGGTGCTCTGTTTTCGCATCACGCCGACTCCGTTCTTTGTCCGCGAGGCTGCCTTCGCTGATAGCCCGTTCGACGTCAGTTGGAACGTCAGTCGCAAATTCCACAAAGGCTTCGAGATGGCCATCCGAGGCCTGGAAACCACTCTAGTCGGAAATTCGGTGCGACGGGATTCTAAACTGCCGACCGCGTTTCGGGAAAGCGGAGCCCAAGTCCCATCCATTTCTGGCGTTGCGTTCTGTTGAGTCGGCCGAAATGCCATTCGAGATCGCCGGAAGATGGCTACAATCTGGATAAGGCGTGACAAGCTGCGACGTCCTTGGCAGCTGGTCAATCGGACAACCGCTATGTCCTGTCGCCAATCGTTAGGCCCCCAGATGGGCCCTAGAAATCGCAGGGAATGGGAAAGGAATTCGGGGTGGCTTCGATACATAAATTTGACATGACATCCCCCTCCTTCAAGGACAATCCTTTCCCCACGTTGGCCAAAATGCGAGCCGCGGGACCGGTCATCCGTGCCAAGATTCCCATCCTGGGAAAGATCTGGCTGGTCACCAGCTACGCCGCGGTCGACGAAATGTTGCGAGACCATCAGCGATTCGTCCGCGACGCCAGAAACGCCGGCCAGAACAAATTCACCGACTGGCAGTGGTGGCTGTCGCGACTGTTTCGATCGGCAGCCGACAATATGCTCTCCAAAGACGAACCCGATCATCGTCGACTGCGCTCTCTGGTCGACGAAGCGTTCCTGCGAAGAAGCGTCGAGAGCATGCACGATCGCGTGCAGACGTTGGCCGACGAAATCCTCGATGAAACGATTTCCAAGAGTCACGATCCGCGGAGAATCGACTTCCTCGAATTCGCCCGTCAATTTCCGCTGGCGGTCATCTGCGAGTTGCTCGGCTTCTCGGGCGAAGATCGCGCCAAGTTCACCTACTGGGCCCGGGGCATCTCCACCGTCAGTTCGCTGGCGGGCTTCCTCATGTTGCTCCCCAACATGTTTCGCATCGGACGCCATTTTCGACGTCAGTTCCAACTCTGTCGCGAACAACCGCGAGAGGGTTTGATTTCGCTCTTGGTCCAGGTCGAAGAAGCGGGCGACTCGCTGAGTGAAAGCGAGTTGCAAGCCATGGCCTTCCTGCTGTTGTTCGCCGGCCACGAAACGACAACCCACTTGCTCGCGACCGGCCTGCTCAGTCTGCAGGATCATCCCGATGAGAAAGCGGCGCTCACTACCGATTGGACGTTGGCGCAGACGGCCGTCGAGGAAATGTTGCGATACAACTCGCCCGTTCAATTCACCAAGCCACGCATTGCCAGCGAAGACTTGGGCTTCCACGGACAGAAAATCGGCCGCGGGGATTACTTGATTGCCATGTTGGCCTCGGCCAACAGCGATCCTGCGCGATTCACCGATCCCGAGCGGTTCGACATTCGCCGATCGCCCAATCCCCATCTTTCCTTCGGTACCGGCATTCACGTCTGCTTGGGAGCCAAGCTGGCGCGGATGGAAGCGGAAATCGCCTTCGAGCGATTGTTCACGCGCTACCCCAATCTGCAACTGGCAGTCGAGCGAAAAGACATCTCCTGGTCGACGCGCATCGGACTCCGAGCTCTCCAATCGCTGCCACTGCGACTCGGAACTTAGATGCCGCGAGACCCACGAGGTCGGTCGTCTCGGCAGGGGACACGAAGTTGAATTCAACTTCAGCCGCGACACGTTCGCGCGGCGAAGGCTGCCCGCCGTGAGTTCACGGAAAATTCTCTGTTTCATTGTTGGCAGTCCGCCAAACAGACATACAATGTGTTTTGCGTGATCACGCTGGTGCCCTATCCCCTCTTTGCTTGATTTCATTCTGATAGTGAGGTATCTCCCATGCGCGTCGAACGAAATTACACGTCTGCCCGTCGTCCGCTGGAGACCACTGGAATGAGAGTCCCCGCGAGCTTGATCCTGCTGTCGCTGCTCACGATCGCGGGCTGCCTGCAGCCGTCGGGAGACGGCGAAGACGCCCAGTCGCCGAGCGATGTCCCGGCCACCAGCGTTACTGACAATAGCGAGTTTGGAGGAAAGATCGCCCGTCGCTACGAGGACTCGCAAGAATGGTGGCCACCGGAAAAGCGTCCCCCCGAGGGCGCGCCGAACGTGATTATCTTCCTGCTCGACGATGTCGGCTTCGCCCAGTTCGGCAGCTTCGGAGGCCTGATCGATACCCCCCGCATCGATCGGCTCGCCGAGAACGGGCTGCGATTCAACAATTTTCACACCACGGCACTCTGCTCGCCAACTCGGGCTTCGCTGATGGCCGGTCGCAACCCGCACTCAATCGGTTTGGGAAGTCACGCGCTGACCGCGATGGGCTTCCCTGGCTACAACGCCATGGTTCCCAGCACGGCCAAGTCGGTAGCCAACTATCTGCAGGAAGCCGGCTACGTCAACTATGCCCTTGGCAAGTGGGATCACACTCCGCTGTACGAAGTCTCGCAAGTCGGCCCCTTCGATCGTTGGCCGAGCGGCGAGGGCTTTGAGCACGCTTACTGTTTCATGTCGGCCGACGTGCATCAGTTCGTGCCGGTCATGTGGAACGACCACACTCCCGAACCGTATCGCAAGTCGGTCCATCTCGATCAAGACCTGGCCGATCGTGCGATTCACTGGATCACGGGCCACAAGTCGATCAAGCCCGACTTGCCATTCATGATGTTGTGGGCTTCCGGATCCATGCACTCGCCTCACCACGCCCCGGCCGACTACATGGAGAAGTATCGCGGCAAGTTCGACATGGGCTGGGATAAAGCTCGCGAGACGATACACGCCAACCAGCTTGAGTCGGGAATCATCCCGGCCGGCACGAAACTGACCCAGCGCATTGATGAAATCCCGGCTTGGGACAGTCTCAACGACCAAGAGAAGAAACTGTACGCCCGACAGATGGAGGCCTTCGCCGCTCAGATGGAACATGTCGACCATCAGATCGGACGGGTCGTCGATGAGCTGGAGCGCATCGGCGAACTTGAGAACACCTTGATCTTCGTCACCGCCGACAACGGCGCCAGTGGCGAGGGAGGTCTGGCCGGGACGTTCAATGAAACCTATGTGCTCAACGGACTGCAGACCCCCTTCGAGGCGAATCTGCGTCATTACGACAACTGGGGTGACGCCACGACCTATCCGCACTACCACGCCGGTTGGGCCATGGCCGGCAACACGCCGTTCCGCTACTTCAAACAGAGCGAGCACCGCGGGGGCCAACACGACGCCATGGTCGTGCACTGGCCAGGTGGTATCGAAGGCAAGGGCGAGATTCGCAACCAATACCACCACATCATCGACGTGGCTCCGACCATCCTGGAGGCTACCGGCATCAAGATGCCGGAGAGTTATCACGGTGTGAAACAACAGCCGATGGACGGGGTATCGATGATGTACGCCTTCAACGACGCGGAAGCGGCGAACAAGAAACAGCGCCAGTACTACGAAATGTTCGGCAACCGCGCCATCTGGGCCGACGGCTGGAAGGCGGTCACGCTGCACGCCAATCGCATGCCTTGGGACGTGAATGTGGTGTTGCCGTTCGACAAGGACCAATGGGAACTCTATCACGTCGCCGAAGACTTCTCGGAGAGCACGGACCTGGCCGCTAAGCACCCGGAGAAGCTCCAAGAGCTGCAAGAACTGTTCGACCAAGAAGCGTGGAAGTACAACGTTTATCCACTCTACGACGATATGATCAAACGCATCGCCGCTCAGGAGACCCGTCTGTTTGGCGACAAGAAGGAGTTCGTCTACTACGCGCCCGGCGCCGTGCGCATCGCCGAGAAAGCCTCGGCCCCGGTCAAGAATCGATCGCACTCGATCACCACCACCATCGACCTGACAGGAGAAGAGCAGGGAGTCGTCGTATCGGTCGGCGGAATGACTGGCGGATTCACCATGTTCATCAAGGACGGCAAGCTGTATTACGATTACAACTATCTCGACGGCGTCTATTACACCCTCGAATCGCCGGAGTTGCCCCAGGGAGAGACGGAGCTGAAATTTAACTTCATCAAGACCGGAGAGTTTGCTGGCACCGGCCAGCTGCTGGTGAACGGAGAACAGGTCGCGGAAATCGAAATGCCGAAGATGCACATCAGCACCTACTCGCTGGCCGAAACGTTCGACGTCGGCCGCGATACCGGCACACAGGTTTCCAAACAGTACTCCGACCCCTTCCCGTTCCAAGGCGCCCTCGACAAAGTCGTCGTCACGCTGACGGAGTAGGGCGGGGCGACTCACGTCGTGATGCCCGTTTTGAGCCGGAGTTTTTTGGCCCCAACACGGGTAAAACGGGCTGAATGCCAAAGAATTCAAAGTCGTTACCCAGTCGCGACTTAAGTCCGCGCGACTGCAGGCAACTTTTGTTGGCAACTCTTTGGCGCCTCTCGGGTTACGTTTTTTGCGCTATTCTCACGGGCAAGCAGAAAAAACTCGCCGGCCTGGTGCGGTCCGAATTCATCACGAATCGAGCGCGTGCGGTTCGCTTCGTTCGTGAAGGGGAGCGAGCATGGAATCGAACAGGCGAGGTTCCAGCCGAGCCGCCATGCCTTCGTCTTTGCCCTTCGTTTTGCAGGCCGTCTCCGCGCGCTCCGATTTCCCCAACAACCACAGCCCATCGAGTCTATCGAGAAGCCACGAAAATTCAATCTCGAAAATGAATACATCCGATGAGGGGGGAGGTGATATTCGGAGGAGGGTCGCTCGACTTCCGTCATCACCATCACGGTCGTCGTCTGCAAGTGCGGCGGTGCTTATCGACCGACATGGTCGTTGATTCGCTGTTCGGCACTGCGCAGAATCTCAAGAATTTCTTCCAGACTGGGCGGCGTGCCGAACATCATTTCCCCCATGGCGTCGTAATCTTGGCCGATTTCTCTGTGTCGTTCTGGCGGAGGAATCAGACGAAGCGTTCCGGGGGCCGCCGTGTCGTAATTTGCCCATGCCGAGCGAAAGAACAGTGTCTTGTGCTGGACGACGGCCGCCAGCAAACCTTGCTGCTTCAAGGCACTCTCGCCAATCGGAGAATTGTAGAGTTGAGCAAGATCGTAGTAGTGGCGAGATTGCCGCGATCCCAATGGACTCTCAATTGGCTTGTGATAGAAGGAGTGCAGGATCGTCGCCTTTTCCCAAAACGTGCGCTCGGCCGACAACGTCCGTACGCTTGCCGTGGGAGACTCAAATAGGCTGGGAAACTCCTCGGCCGCATAGGAACGGACTGTATGATCCTCAGCGGGCCAATGATCGGATCGCGCGCCGATTTCAAGGCGTACGATGGGCTTCACATATCCATCCCTTATCGTACCGCTAGATTCATCGGAAACGGGGTAGGCGAAATTGATGGTTTGTGGATCGGCAGGATCGAGTTCGACCGACCATGGTACTTTAGATTCTTCGAGAATAGTCGCGAAGCTACGCTCAATCTCCGGTAACAGGGTCTCACGAATCACCTGCTGGCAAGTCACTGATAATTCATCGATCAGCCTCTTAGCCTTGTTGCTACTGGAAGCTTGCTCAGGACTTTTGTCACCTGTGAAACCGAGGTCTTCTCGATTGAGAGACAGATCGACATCCTCCGAGAATCGGCCGATCGCGCCGAAGACCTTGGAGAGAGACGTGCCTCCCTTAAAGATCATGCTGGCCGGTTTTTCGGGAAGAGTGAACAATCGCTCCAATGACCAACAAACCCAAAAATCCTTTTCGATTAATCCGGCACGCAGCCGCTTTCTATTGGCTGTTTCGCGAAACAGATCACTGCGTTCCTTCGCCGACATGACAGCGACCTTATTCATCTTCCTAGTCTCCGTCTCGGGCGATCTTCTTGATCGTCTCGTATACCCAGTCGGTCGTGTATCGGGTGTCCTTGAGTAGGGCCTGTCGTTCTTTCTTTGGAAGCCGCTGGCGTAGGTGTTCGATTACGTCCTGATCGACGTGCTCTTTGCCCAGATGTAGCAGAGCCTGAACGACGAGAGTGGCTGGCCCTTTCTTGGCAGGGAAGAGTTCCTTGGGATGCACCCGCCGAAATTGGATCGTCTGGCCGCCGATCTCATAGGTGCGCAACGTCCCATCGGTCAGGTAGACAATTTTTGCAGGAACTTGTGTCGAAAGGCCCAGGAGATTTGTCGCCCAGGCGCCCGATGCCTCGATCCGTGCGCCGTTTCGGCGGGCGATGGCCTGAGCAACTTGGTCGTAGTCCGGACTCAACTCTCCGCCAAGCTTTTGGTTCATGCGGGGGTAGTCATAGATTCCGCGACAGACTCGGCGAATGGTGTTTTTCTTGGTTAGCGCAGAGAACGCTTTATCGACAGACGTACGGGAAGCCAGGTCAAGAAAATCCTTCCCCGAAAAGGCGAATCCACGACCCTTGCGTTGAATTCTCGTAAGTATCTTATCTGAAATACTTTGCATATATTTATTTCTGAATTTTCTTCCGTAAAATATAGGGTGTTTTTCGGAAAAAATCAAACAGACCAGATCGTGAAAATGGGCTGAAGCGAATACCCATCCCCTCTTATGGCCATCAATTTGGCTAAGTATTTGATTTTCGGTGGAAATCGCCACGCACACACGGGGGGGCTAGTCGGTCCTACGATGGTCGTAGACATAACCCACCCTCGCATATCAAACATTGACCGCGTCACGGGACGTCTCCCATTCAGCCAGATTGCGACAACGACGACAATTCAGAGCTAGACCCTCTTCAGGTCACACTCCCTTGTAACACAGCAGCGGCCTTAGCTCACGTACGATCCGCGTTAGTTCCTTCTGGGCTCGCATGACGGAGCGGATGTCCTTGTACGCCGCCGGGGCTTCGTCGCGCAGCGCGTCGGCACGACGATGATCGAACCAGATGCCGTCGAGTTGTCGATGGAGCTGCTGCCTACTGACCGATTTCTTGGCCTCGGTTCGACTCAACTTGCGACCAGCACCGTGCGAGCTGGAGCAGAGAGACTCCGCACAACGTCGCCCGGACACATGGTAACTCACCGTGCCCATCGAACCCGGGATGATCCCTAACTCATCGATCTGAGCGGACTGGGCTCCCTTACGGTGAACCCAAAGCTGTTCATCGAAGTGATTCTCTTGCCGAACATGATTGTGGTTGGCGTGGATCATGGAATCGCGGTCGATTCCAACGCCGAACAGCTCATCCAACAAATGGGCCACGGCGTCGATCATGGCCAGACGATTCGAGTCGGCGTATTGCTCAGCCCAGGCAACATCCGCCAGATATGCCCGACCCTCCTCCGTGTCAGCATCGAAGTGTGGCAGACCGCTTGAGGGTATCCGCGCCCTCTCCATGTGATGAGCCGTAATGGCCTGGCCCATTGCTCGTGAACCGCTGTGGACCATCAGCCAGAGCTGCTGGTCCTGATCCGCCTGAAACTCCAAGAAGTGATTCCCCCTGCCAAGCGTTCCAAGCTGGACACGACCGTCGCGGCGTTTGCGCTTCTCCAGACGCGAATCGCTTAACGGTTGGCCGTCGAGTTCATCTGGCAGCCGTTCCGGCATCATCGCGGCCGAATGTTTGTTACTGGGCACTCGCTGATATAAGCCCGCCAGTACGCGGGCCGCTGCGTCTTCCCCGCTCAACAGATCGGCGCCAGCATCGAACCGAACAGCGGCCATTCCGCAGCCGATGTCGCTACCGACAGCGGACGGATAGATCGTTCGCGAAGTGGCCACAACCGCGCCCACACAAACGTCCTTGGCCAAGTGAACGTCAGGCATGACCGCTACGTGTTGCACGTCGTCGGCACGAGCCAAACGACTGATCGACTTGTTGACATCGGATGGCATCGGTTCCGCGAGCCACGTAGCAATCTTCGCCTTTGGGTGTGATCCACTCATGGCTGCACCTCCTTCGTCTCCTCTGGGCCAACGAGGTGGAACACCAGCCTGGGTGCCCGTTTGCGAGAAATGGCTGTGGCCACCTCGCAACGGAGTCTACCCGCCACCATCGCCAGCCGATCGAGCACCTCCTGGACATCGACTCGCCCGCCGGGAACGTCCGCGCGGAGCGAGACCGCGAGCTGAGACGCGTCCGGCGCTGGATCGACCGAGACGACTTGCAAGTTATGCAACAACTCGTCATCGAAATCGCCTGTTAGCACGAGGCCAAGCGTTTCGGCCACCTGGCTGCAAAGCTGGGTTGCCTTACGGTTCGCTTTGTCGCGTGTTTGTTTGGTCTTGAAAAAATCGCGAGGGTCCACGCCATCGTCGTCGTGGATCTCGCCACAATGCGCGAGCATCTGCTCGCGCGTACGTTTACTAAGTGTCATGTCTACTCTCACAGGTAAGATGGATGACGGCGCACCGATAACACCGGCAAACTGATCGCTAAAGAAACGTCAGCGGAGAGTGAGAGCCTGGCCTCGTGGGGCCAACCCAAGAGCTACCCCAAACGAGCGCGCAGGCTCAACGACACACTAGTGCAGATTCGGGATCGCATCGTCGGCCTCCTTGGGGGATAGATAGAGAGAAAAAACGCAAGGCACGCTCAGGATGTGGCCGGCCGCGGGCAGCAGCACAGCCACACTCGCATGACACCCGGTGAGACACGGAGGTTCGCGCGGGCGGACTCAGTGAATCGGAAGCCGAAAAGTTCGTGGCCCGATAGGTCGACCAAACAAAAAACCCTTGTCGGTCAAACTTAGGACTGACAAGGGTTTATGTTAAGTGGAGGATAGGGGACTCGAACCCCTGACCTTCTGGCTGCCAGCCAGACGCTCTCCCAACTGAGCTAATCCCCCGGATCGGGCGGCGGTCCAACATCACAGAGTTCGACACGCTCCGGCCACCGATGAGGTAGGCTTTCTACGCACCGGCCCGCTTCCGGTGGAGCTCCTGATCTCTCGGGCGTATTTACCGGGGTAAACGCCGCCTCGACAGCCCATTCGCTCTTGCCGTGCGCAAAAGAAAAACCTATCACCGTGGTGCAAACGTGTCAACGGGACCGGGATCGAACCAGTGAAAAAGCACGCCCTTAACGCCGCCAAATGGGCCATCTCGCTGACGATCATCATCTTTCTGGTCTACAAGGTAGTCGCTGAAGACCAGGAGACCTTCACCCGTCTACGGGAGGAGCCGAAAGACTGGCCTCTGCTGCTAGCGGCCTTGGTTTGCCTGGCCACGGCGGTCACGCTCACCTTCGTCCGCTGGTTCTGGCTGGTGCGGGCTCTCGACCTGCCGTTTCGGTTCGCCGACGCCCTCCGGCTAGGCTACATCGGCTACATGTTCAACCTGGTCTCGCTCGGCTCTGTCGGGGGTGACCTCTTCAAGGCGGTCTTCATCGCCCGCGAGCATCCCGAACGTAAGACCGAGGCGGTGGCCACGATCATTCTCGACCGGTTCATCGGGCTCTATGGAATCTTGATTCTCGCCAGCGTCGTGATGCTCAACATCGATCTGGCCCAGTTCGGTGAACGGGCCGAGCAGTTGGCCGCCATCCGCTGGTTCACCTGGACGGCCACGGGAGTGGTGAGTCTGATGTTCGTGGCTCTGTTGCTACCGTTCTTCTTACGCGGACCGATCGTGGAAAAGTTCTGCAACATCCCCCGCCTCGGTCCCACGATTCGCAAGCTGGTCGACGCGGCGCTCGTCTACCGGCAGCAGCGAGATGTGCTCTGGATGTGTATCTTGCTGACGATCGGCATCCATTGCCTGATGGTGTTGGTCTTTTACTTTTGCTCGCGAGCGCTGCCGAACGAGGCCCCGCCGCTATTGTCACAATTCGCCATCGTACCGATCGGGATGCTCTGCGGAGCGATTCCGCTGCCGGGCGGAGGTCTCGGCGCGTTTGAGGCGGTGATGGAGTTTCTCTACGCCCAGATCAGTCCGGTGACCCCGGCCCCGGTCGGCCAGGGTCTGTTGATCGCGCTTACCTATCGGGTGCTGACCATTCTCGTCGGCCTGATCGGCGTGGGCTACTACCTGCGACGTCGCAAGGAAGTCGACGAGGTCTACCACCAGGCCGAACTGGAAGAAGAGTCAGAAGCGAGCGGCCACGTCGCGTAAGGGCTACCCGCATCAGACGGCTCCGCATCCGGGTTATTTCTAACGGCTGGAAGAAGCGCCCGGCTCGTGAGGCTTGCCGTCGATCAGCAGCTTGCCACCTTCCATGACGAAGGCTTCGGCAGTGTTGTCGAGCACGTCGCAATTGTCAAAGCTCGCCTTGGCGGGGCTTTCCAGCAGAACCTGGGCACGACCGTTATTGCCGATCAGACTGTCGCTCACGGTCACCTCCGAAGCGCCGGCAATCGAAATCCCGCTCCGCCCGTTGCCCCGCAGATTCAACCCGGTCAGGCGGATATCGCTGACCGCGTCTTTGACCTGGATCCCGTCGAACTGGAACCCTTGAATCACCAGCCCGCTGATCTCGACATGATCGACGCGGTTGAGCAAGATGCCCGCTCCGTGGCCCGCATAACGAAGCTGATAGCGGTCGGGCAGCATCTTTTCTTCGACCCGGAAGTAGATGTATCCATTGTCATAACACCACTGTCGCGGTTCGATTCGCGGCCGGGCGATCGCCTCCGCCGCTTTCTTGACCTGCTCGAGTGGTCGGCCTTCCTGGTAGAGAACCTGGGGCGCTAGTCGCGTCGGCTTGAAGCGAAACAAGGCTCCCTCGACATTTTCCCAGGCATCGTCGGGCACGGGAATCGTGCCGTCGAGCACCGCGCCTTGGCCTTCGATGCGGAAGGGCTGGCGAGCGGTACCACTGTTCTTGTAACCGAAGAGCGCCACGTTCTCGTAGTAAGGTTGACCCGTATTGGCGACGACAATCCGGCCTCGGGTGCCGGCAATTCGCGTGGCCCGGCCAATTGTCTCGACGGGGCCGACGTTCCGCCCGCTCGGCTGGGCCGCCAGCCCATCGAAGCGATCGTTGCCGAGTTGGTTGTTGACGTGGACTGTCTGCCCAGCGACCGGCAGCGGGCAGCTCAGCAACAGGAGAGCGACCACGGCCGCTGTCGATCGACTTAACCAATTCGAGAACCCGGCGGGCTCGTGTTGCATTGCGGATCGTCGGGTCGGCGTGTTTCGTTCGGCCACAGCTTCTCTTTCTCGCGAAATAGCGGACTCCAGTGAGGTCGGTTACCCCTAGTCTAGCATGCCGGCGCGGGGCAGGGTGGTCGCGCCGCGAGAGTCCAATTCGGCTACAATTCGCCGCTATGCGAGTCTCCATCCGTGAAGCCAGTTTGGAAATCAGTCAGGGCGACATCACCGCACAGGAGGTGACCTGTTTGGTAAACGCCGCCAACAGTCGTCTGGCAGGCGGTGGCGGAGTCGATGGCGCAATCCATCGAGCCGCGGGGCCGGCAGTCATGGCCGAGACTTCGCGGCTCTACCCGGCGGGCTGTCCGACCGGCGACGCCGTCATTTCCACCGCGGGCGAGTTATCCGCCGACTACGTGATCCACGCCGTCGGACCGATTTGGAACGGCGGACAAAGTGGCGAGTCGGAACAACTCCGCTCCGCCTATCGGCGGTCGTTGGAACTGGCCCACGAACACGGGTGCGAGAGCATCGCGCTGCCCGCGCTAAGCACCGGGGCCTATGGCTACCCGATGGATCTGGCCGCCCGCATTGCCCTTCGCGCGGCGCGGGATTTTCTGCTGGAGCACAATCTTCCGCGGCTGGTGCGATTCGTGCTATTTGGCGAAGGGGCATATGGGGCATTCGCCGCGGCGCTGGAAGAGGTGATGGCGGAGCCGGTGTGATGTTCACCGGGTGCTTCGAGCCGCGAGACTCGCTCACCAACTTTCGCCCGTGCCGCCCACTAGTCGCGCTGCTCAAGCTGCTCTTCGGCGGCGCTCTTGCGAAAATAGTTCGGCGCCAGTTGCCACAGGTCGTCGCGCTGTCCCTGTTGGTAGCGATGAAAGCCCCACCTCCCGACATTCGCGGCCGTAGGCGACCACCGCGCCGGGTCGCCGATCGTGATTCCCTCGGGGACACGATCTGACAACTTGGAGAGCATCGGTCCGCTAACCACGTCGCCTGCCTGAAGCCGGCCTAGCCACGATTCCGCGTCCAAGATCTGCGTCTCGATGAGCGTCGAGAGTTCGTTTCCACTGGTATCAAACTGAGCCGCGAATACCTGAGATCGAAAAGCGTTCATGACCACCCAGAGTCGCTCGGTCTCCAGACCTGCTCCGAGGGCGATGACCTCGAGTGTGTTCACGGCCACAATCGCCGCCCCGGTGGCGTAGGCGAGTGTCTTGGCCGCCGTGACGCCTATCCGCAGCCCGGTGAATGAGCCAGGTCCCGAGCAGACGGCGATCAACCCCAGATCGTTGGGCCGCCAGTCGGCCTCGGCCAACAGCTCTTTCATGCCTTTGGCAAATGTGGCGGCCGTTCGCTGACCAGCGGGCAGCTGTCGACTGGCGATTAGCTCGGAATCTGCGAGCAGAGCCAGACTACCGACCATTTCGGTGGTTTCCAGGGCGAGAGTCCGCATCGCGGCAAGCTAACCGGGGTTTTTGAGGAAAAGAAGCTGGGACGGGGAAATTCTGGGGTGGCTGCCAGCTTGTCGTTTTTCGAGACTTACGGCAAGTGGCAGGTCACGGCGACCGCAATATCTTGACCTTTCCGTCGATGCGTCTTAAATTATTGGATTACCATGACTTAGAGATATTCGGCGACTTAGAGATATTCGGCCAATCCTGCCCCACCTCTCCGCGAGGTATCTCGCCGGGTGGCGGATTCAACCCTGCAGCCGTAGCCCACCCCGACACTCAACGATTCCGATTGATCGATGGCGGACAAGCGAGCACTTATTAGCGACGTGCATGGCAACCTCGAGGCGCTCGAGGCGGTCCTGGCCGACATTGCCGAGCAGGGAATCAGCGACATTTACTGCCTCGGCGACATCATCGGCTACGGCCCCAATCCGCGCGAGTGCATTGATCGGATCATGGACTGCAAGGTCTGCCTGCTAGGCAATCATGACCAAGGCGCGCTGTTCGATCCCGAAGGCTTCAACACGGGCGCCGAACGAGCGATCTTTTGGACGCGCGATCAGCTCGAAGGGGGCGGCGGCAACCCCCGTGAGAATGCCCGCCGTTGGGACTTTCTGGGAGAGCTGCCACGCAACCATAGTGAGAACGGCTATCTCTACGTGCACGGGTCGGCCCGCAACCCGCTCAACGAGTATGTTTTTCCCGAGGACATTTACAATCAGCGAAAAATGGAAAAGATTTTCGCGCTGATTGAGAAGTACTGTTTTCAGGGTCACACACATGTACCGGGCGTTTTTACGGAGAGTTTGCAGTTCATCGGCCCCGAAGAGATCGACGAAGCGTACGAATTGGGAAAAGAAAAGGCGATGACCAACGTTGGCAGCGTCGGGCAGCCTCGCGACGGCGACCCACGATCGTGTTACGTCATCGTCGAGGAAAACACGTTGCGATTTCGTCGAGTCGAATACGATCTCGAAACGACGGTCAAGAAAATCTACGACACACCGGAACTCGACAACTTTCTGGGCGACCGACTCCGTGAAGGCCGCTAGCGACGCCAAGGACGATAGCGAGCGCCAAGGCGGCATCTCTGATTCAACAAATCCCGGGCAGGGCGTCCCCACGCGACGCCGCCGGGTAAGACGTTAGGAACACCGTGTTAGACAAGCGATTCGTGCTGTTCGTCGTGCTCTCGTTTGGCATCCTGATGGGATGGCAAATGATCTATCGCCACTTCAATCCTCTGCCCGATCCAGCTCCGGTCGCTGAGAAACAGGACGACGAAGCGGCCGGCGGCAATCAACAGGAGCAGGACGAACCGGGCGAAGAGCAGCCAGCCGCCCCCAAGGACGCCGATGCGGGCCCCGAACAGGCGGAAATGGTTGCGGGCCAGCCGGACGAAGAGAAGGCCGCGGCGGCCGAAGAAGACGCGGCGGCGATGCCGGTTCATACCACTCTCGGCTCACTCGATCCGGCCTCGAAATTCCGTCTGCTGGTGACGATCAACAGTCGCGGGGCGGCGGTCGAAACCATCGAGGTGACCGACCGGCAATATCTCGATGTCGTCGACCGCAGCGGCTACCTCGGCTACCTGGCCTTGCGTGATGCCGAAGAGACAGACGAAGGCGATAACGAGACCGCCGAGGACGCCCCGGCTGACGACAAGAAGGTCGGCAGCGGTTGCGTCGTCGGCGTCGTCGGTCCCGGCACCCCCGCCGCCGCCGCCGGTTTGAAAGCGGGCGACGTCATTGTCAGCATCAAGGACAAGCCCGTTTCGAAAACGGCCGACTTCTTTCGTGAACTCAGGAAGACCCGTCCGCGACAGACGATCGAATTGGGCATCGCCGGCCAGGCGGCACCACTTAGGGTGACTCTCATTCGCCGACCGGTGGCGATTGTGCAACCCGAGTACCAGACCAAGACACTCGACACGACCGCGGGAAAGTCTCACGATCCGCTGTCGTTCCTGTTCACGCTCGATTCCATCGGCGAGCGAAAGTACAAAGAGCTCGTCAACGATAAGATCAATCTTCGGGAAGCCAATTGGGAAATCACCAAGCAGGAAGCGGAGCTGGTCGAACTGAGCCGAGCCGTGCCCGGCACCAAGCTGCGAGCGGTGAAGCGCTACCGGCTCGTCCCGGGCGAATCGAACGTCGATGACGACCCGCTGGCCCGGGCTTACCACCTGACCTTGGAAGTGGAGCTCCAGAATCAAGGTAGTCAGGCGACCGAGGTGGCCTATCGACTCGACGGTCCGACGGGACTGCCGACCGCCGGTTGGTGGTTCGCCAACAAGGTGCAGCGAGATTGGTGGACCAGTGGTCTGCGAGATGTCGCCCGACAATTGGAGCAGGGTAAGTTTACGCTCACCAGCTCCACCATTATCGCGGATGAAGATGCAGACGAAGATGACGAGAACTTCGTCCAACGAGACAAATCGGTCGATTACATGGGCGTCGATGCCCTCTATTTTGCCTCGGTGCTGATCCCGCAGAACACGGAAACGACCAGCGACTGGATCATGGAGTCGAGACCGGTCGCCATCGGCAGTCTTCCCAAGAACAACAAAGACAAACTTCCCGAAAAGCTGACCAACGTCACTTGTCGCTTCATCAGTCGACAGGAGAAGCTCGCCCCGGGCGAGAAGTTGACCCACAGTTACACGGTCTTTGCCGGCCCCAAGCAGCGTGAGTTGCTCACGCAGTACGGTCCCGAGGGACGCGTTGCCGAGCGCAACCTGGGCGAGCTGATCTATTACGGCTTGTGGTTCTTCGCCCTGTTCGCCAAGCCCCTCGGTTGGATCCTGCATCTGTTCTCGTTCGTGGGGAACTACGGTCTGGCGATCATCCTGCTGACTATCGTGGTCCGTTGCTGCATGTATCCCATCTCCAAGAAGCAGGCGCTCAACGCCATCAAGATGCAGGAACTGGCTCCCGAGATGAAACGGATCTCGGAGAAGTACAAGAAGGACATGCAGAAGCGCAGTCAAGCTCTGCAGGAGATGTACAAGAAACACAACTACAGCCCACTATCCGGCTGTCTCCCGTTGTTTATCCAGATGCCGATCTTCATCGGCCTCTACAAGTCGCTGCAGGCGAATATCGAACTCCGCGGGGCTCCGCTGTTTGGTGAATCGATTCGCTGGGCGGATAACCTCTCGGCCCCCGACATGCTCTTCCGCTGGGACAGCTGGATGTTCTTCTCCGGCTACACCGGCTGGCTCGGCCCCTACTTCAATATTCTGCCGATCTTTACGGTGCTGTTGTTTCTCTGGCAACAAAAGTTGTTCACGCCACCTCCGACCGATGAACAGTCGGCTATGACCCAGAAGATGATGAAGTACATGATGTTCTTCATGGGCCTGATGTTCTTTAAAGTCCCCAGCGGGTTGTGTCTGTATTTCATCGCGTCGAGTTTGTGGGGCATCGGTGAGCGAAAGTTGCTGCCAAAGCCCGCTCCCAAAGATCCCGCCGCGGTAAAGACCCCGCCCCCGGCAAAAGAAAGAAAGCCGGTCGAAAAGTCTGAGAAAGCGGCCGCGACCAAGCCGAACGACGGCGGTGGCAAGAGCAACAACGGCACCGCTGCCGGTGGCAAGAAAAAGAACCGCTCCAAGAAGAAGGGCAAGCGGTAATCGCCCGATTGCGCGACGGTTCGACGGTAACGCGTTCGCCGCGACTCGCTGGGTGAATTCAGCGATCCCGCGCCCTGCGGAGCTTCATCCGGCGGCCACGGCGGACGGTCCCCCCAGGTGGTTTCGATGGCCTACGCATTGGATGAAACAATTGTCGCTCTCGCCTCCGCTAACGGTGGAGCGGCGCGATCGATCGTGCGGATCGCGGGCCCGGAAGTCGCCGGCTGTCTCGACGCCTGTTTCCAAGCCGAGCCGGCTGTCCGCTGGGCCGAACTACCGGTTGCCCAGGTTGTCGCCGGCCAGATTCAACTCGACGGTCTCGCCGCCCGCTTGCCTTGTGATCTCTACTATTGGCCGGACGAACGGAGCTACACCCGCAGCCCCATGGCCGAGATACACACCCTCGGTTCTCCGCCGCTGGCCGATGCTCTATTGCGCACGCTTTCGTGCCACGGGGCCCGTCTGGCCGAGCCGGGAGAGTTCACGCTGCGGGCCTTTCTGGGCGGTCGACTTGATCTGACCCAAGCCGAAGCGGTGCTGGGAGTGATCGACGCGGACGCCGAAGGGCAGTTGCAGGTGGCGCTCGCGCAACTGGCGGGAGGGCTCTCGCAACCGCTCACCGAAATCCGCGATACACTCCTGGAACTGCTTGCCCACCTCGAGGCGGGGCTCGACTTTGTCGAGGAAGAGATCGAATTCATCTCTCGTGAGCAATTACTGTCCCAACTCGACGGCGCGCAGCGACAAATTGATCAACTCGCCACGCAGATGCAGAGTCGGAGCGAGTCGGCGGCCAGCGCCTGCGCGGTGCTGCTGGGAGCCCCCAACGTCGGGAAGAGCTCACTATTCAACGCCCTGGCCGAAGGCGAACAGGCAATCGTCTCGCAACAAGCCGGTACAACGCGGGACTACCTGACCACTGAAATCGAGGTCGAAGGCATCCGCTGCCAGCTGGTCGACACCGCCGGATTGGAGATGCCTGGGGCGCTGTCGGGAGACGATGAGGATGTGGCGGCCGCGGCCCAAGCGGTTACCGACGATCAACGGCAGACCGCCCAGTTGCAACTGCTCTGTTTCGATGCGACTCACCCCCTCACCGAGCAGGAACGAGCCATGCTGCGTGCCGCCGATGCGGACACCAGTCTGATCGTGCTCACCAAGTGCGATTTGGCGGGCGAGCCGAGCGTTATGACCGGACAGCTGGCGACAGTCGGACAACTAGCGGAAGGATGGACTTCGATCGAGACCAGCGGTCTGACGCGAACGGGTCTCGACGAACTTCGACGGGCCATGGCAGCCAAGATTACCGCGGGCAGCGCCGAGGCGAATGTGGTGGCCACCACCGCGCTGCGTTGTCATGACAGCTTGCACCGCGCCGCCGAGGCACTATCGGCCGCTCGCCACCTGGCCGATGCCGCAGCGGGTGAAGAACTGGTCGCCATCGAGCTGCGCACCGCGCTCGACGAACTGGGCCGCGTGACCGGGGCGGTCTACACCGACGACATCCTCGATCGCATCTTCAGTCGCTTTTGCATCGGCAAGTAGAATCGAACATTCGCGACCGCCAGTAACTCGCGCCAGATAACCAACACGCTCCATCGATCGCGACAATCCCCGAGGGCTATATGTCCGTGCAACCGATCACCGTGCTCGGCTCAATCAATGTCGATCTCGTGGTGCGCGGCTCGCGTCTGCCGACGCCCGGCGAAACGGTCACCGGCGGCAGCTTCTTCCAGGCGAGCGGGGGAAAGGGAGCCAACAAGGCGGTGGCGGCCGCCCGCGCCAGTCGTGACCAGCGGGTGCGACTGATCGGGGCAGTCGGCGACGATTCCTTCGGTCACGAGGTGCTCGCGCAGCTGGCCGAAGAACCGCTCGACTGCCAGCATGTCCGCACACTGGCCGAGGCGGCGACCGGCATCGCGCTGATTCTTGTCGATGAGCAGGGCGAGAACATGATTAGCGTCGCTTCGGGTGCCAACGCGGAGATTGGTGTAGCCGAAATCAACAATCTGCCGACGGAATTATTCGCCGGCGTGTTCGTCTCGAATCTTGAACTTCCACTCTGCACGGTCGCTCGCGGGTTGAAACGGGCCCGAGACGCGGGAGCCACCACGTTGCTGAATCCGGCCCCGGCTCGCGAGAGCTTGTTGGAGAACAACGTACTCAAGTTGGTCGATGTCTTGACCCCCAACGAAGTCGAAGCAGCCGCACTGACGGGCCTCGCGATAACGACCGACGAAGAGGCCGCCATCGCGGCACGCCGTCTCATCGAACTTGGCGTGGCCAACTGCGTGATCACACGGGGAGCCCAGGGCTGCACGGTGCTCGCCGCCGGCGATCACGACGCGGCTAGTATTCAAGATGCTCCGGTCACGCACATTCCGGCGGAAACTGTCACGGCCGTCGACAGCACCGCGGCCGGTGACGCCTTCAATGGCGCGCTGGCCGTCGCTCTGGCCGAAGGGCGAACGCTGGTCGAAGCGGCCAAGTGGGCCAGTCGGGCAGCGGCCATCAGTGTGACGCGAAAGGGAGCCCAACCCAGCCTGCCCAGGCGGGATGCGATCGAAGCGTAATAGATCTGACGAGCCGTCCGTTACCGGCGACAAATGGGCAACATCGTCGAGGTGTCGCGACTGTGATCCCCGACAAATCGCGACTCTCGCCTCACTTCTGTTGGTCTTTGGCGGCTACCGCCGTAGAATCTTGAGGAGACCGTCGGGACAGCCAGGATTCGCTGTCGTTAGAACTTTGTGTCGTGAAACAGGGAAATGGATCGATGAACCCTTCGCGATTACGACTGCTGGTCGTTTGCGGGACCATGCTGTTGGTGGCCGGCCATGCGCTGCAGGCGGAAGACGAAGCTCCCACCACTGGCTCCTCCGCCGACGAGCTCCCGCCATCGCTGACCGACAAACAACGGCAAGCGATTCCGAAACTCATCCGCCGTCTTGAAGGCGGAAGCATTACCGCGGTGCGATCCGCCTACGAGACTCTGCGGGGCATGGGTGAGCCCGTGCTCCCGCATCTGGAGCAGGCCATCGCCGAGTCGGACGATGCCAAGCTTCAAGATCGGCTGCAGGTCCTGATGATCGACGTCAAGACTGACACGCTGGCACAAAGACCGCTGAATCTCGACATGATTCTCGAAGAGGTACGCCAAGCGAATCGAGATAATCTCAACGAAGCGTACCTGCAAGTCTTGATGAATCGTCTGCTGACCCTCCTCCGCCAGGCTTCCGGCGATGATTTCTTGCATCTCTCCGCCGATTTCAAGCAACTCGAAAGACTCGAATCGGATGCACAGACCTTGCAAGACAATCTCGTTATCGGCGACGCGGTCACAGCCCGTCATGCCCAGGGTTCGATTATCTTGGCCGACTCGGTCGCTGACATCGATCGCGCCAAGGACTGCATCATTCTCGCACGGGTTGCCGCCCGTATTGATGTCGCGCAGAACTGTCTCATCGTGTCGGGCTTCGACGCCGAACTTTCCATCTCGCAAAACAGCATGATCTTCTCCAATGGAGTCTTGAAAATTACGCGTGACCAAGGATCAATCTTAGGGGCCACCGACAGCATCCGGTTGAGTTTCGCCGGTCGCGGGACCCGCATCGTGGAATCGGACGGATATAAACAGATATCGCAAGGCGGAAGCAGCTCGCTGGAAGTCGCCGATCTCATCTTGCAAGAGAGCGAAAGTGAGAATCCGATCCAGGACAAATTCTTCATTTTGAATGTCCGAGCTGGAAAAGCTTCTGTGAAGCTCCACCAGGACGATTCCCCAGATATTGTGGCGATCATCGATCAGGATATTCTGAACGATGACGGAACGCCGGTTGCCGATCTACAGGGGTGGCAACTCGCCTACGTCGGGCGAAACTTCGCGGTCTTCAGCGACGGCAGTCAATATTGCCGTCTGCAATCGCGATATCGTCAGTAGAGTGCCACGAATTACGGGAGTAGGGCAAGTTTCTCTAATTCGTTCAGGAGCAAGTATTGATGTCGATTCGTGAGGGCATCTATCCCGAGTGCGGGCATGCGGAAATCATCGCGACGGAGGCGGCCGAGTTCGGCTACAAGAACTTCGAGAAACGCATGTGGGTCACTTACGACCAGTGATGGCTTCATCAGGGACGAAATCCTGAACATGGCCACGGACCGCTAACCCTCTACACGTGTCGTTCGTGTGGGCTGTCGCAATGGTACGCCGCCAATCCGGCCGACATTCCGATCGGAGATGATACTCGGACTCGGCTGATTCAAGGAAAACGAGATACTTAGCGAGGTGAACCGCTCGGCAAGACTCGCCGGAATCGGATAGAATGGGGACGGGCACGAACGGGAAGCGTGATATTCACGAGCAGGAGAAATCGTTCAACCAGAAGCAGGCGTCGACTGGTTAGCCTGCCTTGTCATGATGGGGGTGGAACCAATGACCTTTCGTCGAGTTTTTCTGTTCACCTGTTGCGTCACGACGCTGCTCTTGACGGTCGGCTCTCTGCCGGCTGAGGACAATCGGTGGGGACATCTCACGGGCCGGTTCGTTTACGACGGCCAGCCACCTGAAGTCAAGATGTTCCGCATCACAAAGGATGCCGAGGTGTTCGGCGACGAGCTGGCCGATGAGTCGCTGCTGATCGACCCCGAGACCCGAGGTCTGGCCAATGTCGTGATTTACCTACTGCCAGACAAGAAGGACGAGACGCCGACCCATCCGTCTTACGAAGATTCGGCCGATGCCAAAGTCGAGCTGGTCACGCAAGGAGGCCGGTTTGTGCCCCACGTGCTGTTACTGCGGACAACCCAGACGATGCATCAGCTGAATCGCGATCCGGTTGGTCATAATCCTGCGGGCAGCTGGCGAAAAAACAGACCCATGTGACGGATGATTCCCACCAGCGATTCAGTTGAATTGCAATACACGAAAGAAGAGCGGCTCCCGGTCACTTTGGTGGACAGTATCTATCCTTGGATGTCGGCCTACGTCGTTCTTCGCCACTCGCCTTACATGGCCAAGACGGACGAAGAAGGGCGATTCTACATCGAGAACTTACCGGTCGGCGAGCGGACGTTTCAGATCTGGCACGAACGGGGCGGCTCTCTCCGCCAGCTATCGTTCGACGGAGAATCGAAGGCCCAGATGGGAAAGAAAAATCCCCGCAAACTCACCATCACCATTCAAGAAGGCGACAACGATCTCGGCACGGCCAAGATCACACCTCGCGATCTGAAGATTGAGAAGAAAGAAGTGGAAGCGGAGCAATAGCGGCTCGGGGCCACGGCTGGCTTCCTCGTGGAGCGGTCAGGAGACCGCTCCACAACATAGAACGCTCCACAACATAGACCGCTCCACAACATGTTCCGATCTGCCACGAGGCGGGCGCCTCCGGCTAATTCTCGCTCGACTCCTTCGCCGCGGCTGCAGCTGCTTCCTTCTCGGCGGCTTTCTTCTCGGCGGCTTCCCGCTTCTTCTGCTGGCGCTGCGCTTCTTTGACGAGTTCCTCTTTCACCAGCGAAGCTTCCATGGGAATCCAAACCCGCATTTGGCCGTTGCCCCGATGATTCCAGGCATAGTAGGGAATGGCGGTGAACGGCTGCGCCTGCTTCACGGTCATCTCGTCTCCTTCGCCAATCTCCACGGTCTCGCCATGGCCTTGCAAGACCATCACGCCACCGAGCAGATCTTCACGCCAGCTAGGGCGAATCGATTCGAGCGGCACATCGATTTCGTTCTCCACCTGACTCAGGATGAATCGTGGCACACGATCTTCGTTGTCGGCCGCTTCGATGCAATAGACAATCGGGCCGCGCTCCAGCGCGACACGCTGGCGATTGGCTTCGACCTTGTCATTGGTCACAACGCGACGAATCGTCATCGGATACTCAATGGCGACTTCACTCCAGGCGTCCCACTTCTTTCGCACAACCATGTATTGCCCCTTTGGCACCACCGGCTGCGTCGAGTCGGTAACGGTGGCACGAATGGCCGTCGGCTTGGCGTTCTTGTATTGATAAAGATCGCTCGCCATTGGTTGCCCCTGGGCCCATCCAGGAATCCGCACCTTGAGCGTGAACTCGACTGGCTCCTCCGGTTCCACGTGCAAGATCACGGCTCCCTTCCAGGGATAGATGGTCTCCTGTCGGATCTTGACCTTGGTCCCGTTCACCTCCAGGGTCGTCTCGCCCGGGATGAAGAGATTGACGTAAACCTCGTCGTCCCGCTGGGCGTAGATCATGCTGGCGATCGAAGGAATAAAGCGGACAATATTTACCGGGCAGCAGGAGCAATCGAACCAGGGACTGCGGCCCTCGGCGCCCTTGTTGAACGGATAGTCGACCCGGCAAGCCAGCGGATTGGGATAGAAGAACTTGTCCCCTTCCAGCGAAATGCCCGCCAAGAAGCCGTTGTAGAGTACCCGATCGACGACATCCATATATTTGGCATCGCCATGCAACAGGAACATACGATGATTCCACATGGCGTTGCCGATCGCGGCACAGGTCTCGTTGTAGGCGGTCTGATTCGGCAGCTCATAGTTGTCGCCAAAGGCCTCGTGAGCGTGGCGAGAACCGATGCCCCCGGTCAGATACATTTTCTTACCGGCCACATTGTTCCACAGCTTGTCGATCGCCTCGATGTACGATTTCTCGCCGGTCAGCGCCGCCACATCGGCCATGGCGCTGTACATGTAAGCGGCCCGGACAGCGTGGCCAATCGCCTCGGTCTGTTCGGTGACCGGTAAATGGTCTTGCCAGTAGTCTCCGTAGACCTTGTTGTCCTTGCGACCTTCCGGTACACCGCGACGATCGAGAAAGAACTTGGCCAGTCGCAGATAGCGCTCGTCGCCGGTGGTGCGATAGAGCCGGACCAGTCCAATCTCGATCTCTTGATGACCAGGCACGTCGATCATCTTTCCTTCTTCCGGGCCGAACAGCTGATCGACCAGGTCGGCGCTCTTCAGCGCGACGTCGAGCAGCGTCCGTTTGCCGGTCGCCTGGTAGTGGGCCACGGCCGCCTCGTAGAGGTGGCCGACGTTGTAGAGTTCGTGGCTGTGTTCGAGGTAGGACCAGCGGGTCTTGCCGGTGTAGCGGTGGTACTTGGGCGGTTCGTCACCGCTGCTGGTGCGAATGGTGTAGAGATAACCGTCCTCTTCCTGCGAAGCGGCAATCTTGGCGATCAAATCATCGAGATACTTGTCAAGCTCTGGATCTGGTTGCAACGCCAACGAATAGGCGGCGCCCTCGATGACCTTGAAGACGTCCGAATCGTTGAACCAGAAGCCGCGATGCTCGGCCTCGTTCTTGACTCCGCGAAGTCGATCGGAGGCGATCACAAAGTTAGCGATGCGACCGGTCTCTTCGCACTTCTTGAAGTCGTACGGAATGGTGACCGCGCGGTTGACCTCGATGCGATCCGCCCACAAGCCGGGTCCTACCGAAACCGCGGTGAAGGGCACCGGACGAATCGGATAGTCCTGGCGACTCTCTTCCGCGGAGGCCAACGCCGAGGTGAACATGAGCAGGGTAATGGGTAGCAGGGCGCGCGAACGAAACATCGGATCGCCTCTTGTGAGAGTTACGTGAAAGCGGGAGCGACGGGCGTGGCTCGGTGAGCTACAGCGGCCGAATTTTCATCGCCACAGACACCACCGCACACCGAATGTATCCATGCCCCAATGTATCCATGAGAGTCGAGCGGCGTCAAACTAGGGAACGCCGGCGGACCGCCATCGAGCGGCACGCGGAATGAGAACCTCAGGGCGGCGCAAGGCCGTTTCTACCCGCGCAGGGCGCACCGGTCGAAGGTGCTTGGGGCAAATCACAGATGACCGACCGACACGCCGCTGAGCGATGGACTGCCTTGGACCGGAGCCACTCGGGACCCGGCCGGGCGTCAACTTTGGACGTCTTGTATGGAAAGCGAGATTAACGCTTCGAGAATTGCGTGCCCTTGCGAGCTCCGCGGAGACCGTACTTTTTACGTTCCTTCATACGGCTGTCTCGGGTGAGCAGATGCTGTTCCCGCAGGACCGGCTCCAACTCGCCGTCATATTCCTTGAGGGCGCGGGCCACGCCGAGCTTGCAGGCACCCGACTGTCCGCTGGCGCCGCCTCCGCTGACGGTAATAAAGACGTCGACCTCACCCGACTTGCCGGTCGCTTCCAGCGCGGCGACCACATTGTTGCGGTCCTGGGTGAGGGGGAAGAATTCGTCGAGTTCACGACGATTGATCAGGATCTTGCCGTCACCGGCTCGAACGCGAACGCGGGCCACCGAACTCTTACGTCGTCCGGTTCCAAGAGAATAAGGTGCAGCTGCTGTTTCGGCCATGATTCGTTCGTCCGATTACGCGTTGTGATAGGTGTTGTATTCGAAAGGTTCGCCGTGAGAAGCGGATCGCCCCGCTCGCACGACATGGAGCTTGTTTCTTACTGAGGAACCACTTTGGCCACCGCTTCGTGCGGCTCGGGGTTCTGGGCCTGGTGCGGGTGTTCGCTGCCAGCGTAGACCTTCAACTTGGAAAGCATCTGACGGCCCAACTTGTTCTTGGGCAACATCCGACGCACCGCCTCGCTCAAGATACGGTCGGGGTGACGGTCGCGTCGCATCTCGGCCGATTCGGAACGCAAACCCGGCCAACCGGTGTAGCGAGTGTATTGTTTCTGTTCCCACTTCTTGCCAGAGAAGTGAATCTTCTCGACATTGACCACGATCACAAAATCGCCGGTGTCGACATGCGGGGTATAGGTGGGGCGATGCTTGCCCATCAGCAGGACCGCGATTCGAGAGGCGAGTGGACCGACCGTCTCGTTTTCAGCATCAAACAGCCACCACTTGGCCTCGACTTCACCCGGCTTCGCCACATACGTCTTCATCACATGCTCCACGGCATACTTCGGCAGATTTTGAGAAACGCTCAATCTACCGATTTTCACACTCTTCGACAAGACTACGCCGATGGATTGGACACGGTCGCCCCAGGCTACCGAGAGACCGACAGGTCGACCCCCAAAGCGGGGCGGGACGGCCGGGCCAATCCGCACAAATTATGCCCCTGTGATGGGGATTTTGGCTCGACAAGGGTATCGACAGCCGCGTAGATTTGCCACAATCGCCAGCCTTGCCGGCGGATGCCGGCCAAGAATGGCCGATCTTTAGTGTCGCTTTGCGATCTGACGCGGATCGCTACCGACAAGCGGTGCGCTCGATCGGCTCCCGATCAATCCAACCAATTCTCCTCAAATCGCCTGTCTGCCATGCAAATCGCCGTTTCCGCGGAAACCTACCCCGGCGAACGCCGAGTCGCTCTGACCCCCGCTGTCGTGCCGTCGCTGACCAAGGCCGGTCTCGAGGTCCTCATTCAGGCTGGAGCAGGCCAGTCGGCCGGATTCCTAGACTCCGACTACGAAGCCAAGGGTGCTCGTATCGTGGCCACCGCGGATGAGGTCTTTGCCGCCGATTGCGTGCTGCAGGTCCGCTGTCTGGGGGCCAATCAGGAACATGGCCGGGCCGATCTCGATCGTATTCGCAAGGGCCAGATTCTGGTCGGCACCTGCGATCCCCTGGGGGCCGCCGAATCGGCCCAACAGATCGCCGATCGTGGCGCGACGCTGTTTGCCCTGGAACTCATTCCCCGCATTACCAGGGCGCAGAGCATGGATGTGCTCTCCTCCCAGGCCACGGTGGCCGGCTATCGCGCGGTGCTGTTGGCGGCCGTCGAGCTACCCAAAATGTTCCCCATGATGATGACCGCCGCCGGCACCATCGCCGCAGCCCATGTCTTTATCATCGGGGCGGGAGTCGCCGGTCTGCAAGCGATCGCTTCCGCACGCAAGCTGGGCGGGGTCGTCTCCGCCTACGACGTTCGCCCGGCCGTCAAAGAACAAGTCGAAAGCCTGGGCGCGAAATTCGTCGAATTGGAACTGGAGACCGAAAGCGCCGAAGGCAAAGGGGGCTACGCCAAGGCGATGGGCGAAGAGTTCTACCAAAAGCAGCGGGAACTGATGGCCCGCGTCGTGGCCGAGAACGATGTGGTCATTACCACCGCCGCCATACCGGGCCGCCAATCGCCGCTGTTGGTTACGGCCGACGCCGTCAAAGGCATGAAGCCGGGCAGCGTGATTGTCGATCTGGCCGCCGAGCGCGGTGGCAACTGCGAACTTTCGCAGGCCGACCAGACGGTCGTCGAACAGGGCGTTACGATTCTGGGCCCCACCAACCTGCCGGGCGAGGTGCCCCGCGATGCCAGCAACATGTTTGCCAAGAACGTGGCCACGTTGCTGTTGCATCTTTGCGAAGAGGGTACCCTAGAACTCGATTTGGAAGACGAAATCACTCGCGATACGATGGCGACCCACGATGGCCAGGTTACCAACGCCCGCATGCGGGATATCTTGGGCCTGGAGCCGCTCCCCGAACCGGTGGCAGCCGCCGGATCCGAAGGGGAAGCCGCGAAGTAAACGCTCGTTCTCTTCCAAAACGTCGCAGAAACACTCGTCCGTTCAAGAACAGGAAGTTCTAAGTCACAAGGGAAAATGCAATGACTCCGGAAGTTCTCGGATCGCTGGTCACCGGGCTGACGATTTTCGCGCTGGCGGTCTTCGTCGGTTTCGAGATCATCACCAAGATCCCGCCCACGCTGCACACGCCGTTGATGTCGGGCTCGAACGCGATCAGCGGCATCACGATCGTGGGAGCCATCCTCTCGGCCGGCAGCGGCTTTGGCACGGCCGCCTTCTATCTCGGCTTTGCCGCGTTGGTGATGGCCACCATCAATGTTGTGGGCGGCTTTCTGGTCACACACCGCATGTTGGAAATGTTCCGCAAAAAGAAATAACAAACGAAGCAAGGCAAGATGCCCTCACTACTCGCCACCGGTTACACCCCGCACCTGATCAATCTCGCCTATGTCGTGGCGGGTATTCTCTTCATCCTCGGTTTGAAGGGACTCACCCATCCGCGCACTGCCGTCCGTGGCAACCTGTTCGGAGCGCTGGCCATGTTGCTGGCGATCGTGGCCACGTTGCTCAAACAAGAAGTGATGGGCTACACGTCGATCGCGATCGGCATCGCCATCGGTACGGTGATCGGTGTGCTACTGGCGACCAAGATCGCCATGACCGCCATGCCGCAGCTGGTCGCGCTGTTCAATGGCTTTGGAGGCGGCGCATCGGTGCTGGTCGCCGGAGCGGAACTGGTCAAGAATACTGACGGCACGGAAGCGAGAATCGTCGCCGACGTGGCCATTGTCGCCTCGGGACTAATCGGCGCGGTCACCTTCTGGGGAAGCCTGGTCGCCATGGGCAAGCTGCAGGAACTGAAGGTCTTCAAGAAGCCCTTTAGCTTCAGTGGACAACAAGTCTTTAACGCCGTCATGGCGCTCGCGGCGCTGGCCATCGGCGTCTGGCTGATCAACGACCCGACGAATGTGATCGCCTACTGGCTATTGGTGGCCGTCGCCTCGGTGTTGGGGCTGACGCTGGTGCTGCCCATCGGCGGGGCCGACATGCCGGTCGTGATCGCGCTGCTGAACTCCTACTCCGGAATCGCCGCCGCGGCCACCGGATTTGTCATCGATAACAACGTATTGATCATCGCCGGTTCGCTGGTCGGGGCCTCGGGTATCATCCTCACCCAAATCATGTGCAAGGCGATGAATCGTTCGCTGACCAACGTGCTGTTTGGCGTCATGGAAGCCAGCGGCGAAGCGGCCGACGCCGACGAAGTCTACGCCGGACGGATCAAGAGCACCTCGGCCGACGAGGTCGCCATGCTCTTCGACGGCGCCCAGCGAGTGGTGATCGTGCCCGGCTACGGACTGGCAGTCGCCCAAGCGCAGCACGTGGTCCGCGACTTGATGAGCGTGCTGGAAGACCGCGGCATCGAGGTCGAGTTCGCCATTCACCCGGTCGCCGGACGGATGCCGGGGCACATGAACGTGCTGTTGGCCGAAGCGGAAGTGCCGTACGACAAACTCCAGGAAATGGACGTCATCAATCCGACCTTCCCGCAAACCGATATCGTGCTGGTCATTGGCGCCAACGACGTAGTCAATCCGGTCGCGCGAACCGATCCCTCCAGCCCGATCGCGGGCATGCCGATTCTCGACGTCGACAAGGCTCGGACCGTGGTGATGGTCAAACGGAGTTTGAGCCCCGGCTTCGCCGGCATCCCCAACCCGCTGTTCGCGGCCGACAACTGCCTGATGTTCTTCGGCGACGGCAAGAAGGCGATGCTCGATTTGGTGACGGCGCTGAAAGAGATGTAAGCCTCTCGCAGGGAGAGCCCCTTCGCGCGGGCCGGCTATCCGGGCTCGCTGCGCTGGAGCCTGTGCCAAAATCGCCTTTCCAATTTTCGCGAAATGCGAAACAATGGAACGAACATGGGCGCGCCAGGCAAATTCTCCCTGACGAGACTTATCGCCAACTTCCTATCATGCTTCAATGATAGCCATGAAGCGCTCCCTCTCCCTGTCATTTGACCGACGGAACCGAAGCCATGGCCGCCGCCACGATCACACTCTCTTTCCCCGATGAAGACATCGCCGCGCTGACGCTCGACATGCCCGATAAGGGAGCCAACATTCTCTCCGCCTCGGTGCTCGACGAACTCGACACGCTGCTCACCGCGCTGGAAGGTCGCGACGATCTCGCCGGATTGATCATTCGCAGCGGCAAGCCCTCCATGTTCATCGCCGGGGCCGACTTGCGAGAGTTTGCCGCCTCGCTCGATATCGAACCGGAACAGACCGTGGCCATGTGCCGGCGTGGTCAAACGCTCTTTCAGCGGCTCTCCAAAACGCCCTTTGTCACCGTGGCCGCCATCGGTGGAATCTGCGTCGGCGGCGGTGCGGAGCTGGCCATCTGGTGCGACCGACGCGTCTTGGCCGACGATCCGAAAACTCAATTCGGCTTTCCCGAGGTCAAACTGGGGCTGATGCCTGGTTGGGGTGGCAGCGCCCGCACTCCCCGCATCGTCGGTCTCTCCAACGCCGTTGAGATGGTCACCAGCGGTGAGTCGATCGACGCGGACGCCGCCGTGTTGATGGGGCTCGCCACCCAAGCGGTTCTGCCAGAAGATCTCGACGCCGCCGCCATCCGTCTGGTGCGGGCTGAGCAGGAGAGTGGCGCTTACCGGGAAGATCGCAAACAGTACGATGCGCCAATCGACATCAGCGAAACCGAGTTAATGTTCCTGGGCGCTACCGCATCGGGTTACATCCAACAGAAGACGGGTGGCAACTACCCAGCCCCGGTCACCGCGCTGGAGGTGATGTTGGGGGCCGCCGGTGTCGACATCGATACGGCTTGTCAGATGGAAGCCGAAGCGATGGGCGGCCTGTTCGGCTCGCCGGTAAATCGCGCCCTCTTGAACGTCTTCTTCCTGACCGATCGCAACAAGAAGGACAACGGCCTGGCCGGCCAGGACGTCACGCCGGGCGAAATCAACTCGGTCGCCGTGGTCGGCGCCGGCATCATGGGCCAGGGCATCGCCTCGGCGGCCGTGCGTCGCAAGATTTCCGCCACCATTAGCGACGTCTCGACCGAAGCCCTGCAAGCCGGCGTCCAGAAAATCCTGGAAGAAGTCTCCTACAACAAGAAGACCAAGGGAGCCGATGTCGAGCGCACGGTCGAGTACGCACCGCTGTTGAACGCCACCACTTCCCGGAGTGAAACGGCCGCTTGCGATCTGATCATCGAGGCCGTCGTCGAACGGGAGTCGGTCAAGAAGGAACTCTATGCCGAGCTGGAACCGCAAATGGGCGAGCAGGCGATTCTGACCAGCAACACTTCGACCATTCCGATTACGCGATTGGCCGCCGACTTGGCACGGCCCGAACGCTTCGCCGGTCTGCACTTTTTCAACCCGGTGCGCAAGATGCCCCTGGTGGAAGTCATTCGCGGTCAGCAGACTAGCGACGAAACGGTCGCCACGCTGGTCGCCTACGCCAAGCGAATTGGCAAATCACCGATCGTCGTCGGCGACGGACCTGGCTTTCTGGTCAATCGACTGTTGCTCCCCTATATGAGCGAAGCGGCCCAGCTGCTCACCGAGGGCGCCACGACCAAGGCAATCGACAAGGCGGCCACCAAGTTCGGCATGCCGATGGGTCCGCTCAATCTGTTCGACGTGGTCGGGCTCGACACGGCTCTCTACGCCGGGGCGGTCATGAAAGAGGCCTTCCCCGATCGGGTCATCGAACCGGCCATCATTCCGGTGCTCGTCGAAGCGGGCCGACTGGGAGTCAAGAGCGGACTCGGTTTCTACTCCTACCAAAACAAGAAAAAACGCCCTCAGCCCGATCCTGCCTTTGACGCGCTGCTCGCTCCACTGGTCGGTGAGGAAAACGAATTCAACAATTCCGATCTTCGTTCGCGACTGTTTCTGCCGATGCTACTGGAAGCGACTCGCGTCCTCGAAGAGGGCCTGGTGCGGGATGTGCGCGACATCGACCTGGGTCTGATCTTCGGTATCGGCTATCCGCCCTTCAAGGGCGGGCTGCTATTCGGCAGCGATGTCCTGGGAGCGGAGCGAATCGTGCAAATGCTTAAACCGTTTGAGGACCTCGGTCCGCGTTATCAACCGACCGAGCTGCTCTTGAACATGGCGAAGACGGGCGGAAAATTTTATGAGTAACTTTCGCCAAAGAACTGTTTCCTCTTTTCATCCGGCAGAACAACAGAATGGACAAGTCCATCTCGCCAGCTTGATCTCGTTCACTCACATCCGATAGGGGACATGTTGTCGCGACGCGACCACATAGCAAGAGACCGATCATGAACATCGAAAGCCACATTCATCGTCGAAGCGCATTGTCCTTGAGGATTCTCTTGCCCTTGCTCGTCTGCGCGACCTGCCCGCTCGTTGGATTTGGTGACGAGGTTTCCGACCTCGAACGAGAGGAAGAGGCAACCGAGTACCTTGCCAGTCTCGGAACAATTATTGTCAGCAAGGATGGGAAGATCTGTGTGACCATAGACGGTTTCGCATTCAATGGTCACTACGAACCATGGGCAGGCGAAGCTTCGGACCTGGATAGATTGAGCGAAATTGGTCCGATTGACAGGCTTGATATTTCGATCCCGTTCGATAGCGCTAAAGATCTGACCGCGATCAAGAAAATACCGGAGTTTCGCAGTCTTCACATTTCCATCAGCGGACCACTAGTCTGGGATCGTGAATTCATGTCCGAGATTGCTGCCTGCCCGAGTCTGGAAGAATTCGTCGTGGATACAAATCACATGACTGACGATTCTCTTGTATCACTGCAAGACCACAAGTCTCTGAAACAGCTTCGCATATTCTGTCACGATGGAAAGATGACGCGGGCGTCGTTGGATGCGATCGTGCAGATCAAGACACTCGAAGAGGTATGCATTTATCTGCCCGGCTTGACTGACGATGATCTGGAAACCTTCCTGAGTCTGCCGAATCTCAAGAAAGTCCGAATCAAGAGCCCCAAGATCACGGAGGCAGGTTGTCGTCGACTAGTTGACAAGCATCCTACCTGTGATGACGTCTTAAATCTCCGGAATCGGTAGAGGCCTCACGAGAATATCTGCGGCAAGCTATCAAGAGCATGCGACAATAAACCACGATCCTGTTGCCAACCTCCTCCTGGGAGATACGAAACTATGAAAGACGCCGTGATTGTCGACTGTGTGCGAACGCCTATCGGCCGCGCCCATCCAGAGCGGGGCGTCTTTCGCGAGGTCCGGAGTGATGACCTGGCGGTCGAAGTCGTCGAAGCCCTGATGACCCGCACCAGCATCGATCCTGATGCGATCGAAGACGTGATCCTCGGTAATACCCAGCAGCAGGCCGAGCAGGGGTTCAACGTGGCCCGGAATGTGGCCGTCATGGCGGGGCTGCCCAGCCACACCGCCGGCGCCACCATCAACCGCCTCTGCGGCAGCAGCCTGCAGGCCGTTAATCAGGCGACCCATTCCATTCTGGCAGGCGCCGAAGATGTGCAGATCGTCGGCGGGCTGGAGCACATGCACCACATCCCGATGGACGCCTCGCTCGACCTCAACCCCAAGCTGTTCCAACGAACGAGCAAGGGCGCGCTAATGATGGGCATCACGGCCGAGTTTCTCGCGCAAACCAACGGCATCTCGCGAGAAGAACAAGACGCCTTCGCGCTCCGCAGCCATCAACGCGCCGCCGCCGCGCAGGCCGCCGGCCAGTTCGACCGCGAGATCGTCTCGGTCTGGGGTCTCAACGAAGCAGGCGACCGCGTGCTCATCGATTCCGATCAATGTGTGCGGCCCGACGCCAGTATGGAGGCGCTTGCCGCGCTCAAGCCGGCCTTTATGCCGGGACTCGGGACCGTCACCGCCGGTAATAGCTCGCCGCTCAACGACGGCGCCGCCGCGATGTTGATCATGTCCGCCGAAAGTGCCGCCCGCCTGGAACTCAAGCCGCTCGTCCGCGTCGTCTCGTCGGCCGTGGTAGGAGTCGATCCCTGTGTGATGGGGACCGGCCCGGTGCCTGCCACTCAAAAGGCGCTTGAGCGTGCTGGTCTGACGCTCGACCAAATCGACCTGATCGAATTGAACGAAGCCTTTGCCGCGCAGGCCCTGGCTTGCATCAAGATGCTGGACCTCGATGAAGAGAAAGTCAATGTCCGCGGTGGGGCCATCGCCATCGGCCACCCGCTCGGCGCGAGCGGTGCTCGCATCGCCACGACATTGGTCCACACCATGCTCGATCAAGGTGCCAGGTACGGTCTGGCCACAATGTGTATCGGCGTCGGCCAGGGAATCGCCACCATCTTCGAACGTGTGGAGTAAGCCGCCGGGTGAGCAGAAGTTGCCGCGGCTCACCGATCCAACAGTGCCGTGGCAAGATGACTCTTTTTGGTGAGAATGACTCTCATGCCGAACGATTCCTCACCCGCCTCTCTGGTCCAACTCTTTCTCGATCGCGTGCGCGACAGCGGCTCGGCTGCCGCGCTCCTCGAAAAGCAAGGCGACTCCTTTCACCCATACACCTGGAACGAACTCGCCGCCCGGGTAGATCACACCGCCGCGGCTCTCGTGGAACTCGGCGTTCAACCCGGCGATCGTGTCGTCCAGATCAGCGAAAACCGGGCCGCCTGGATTGTCGCCGACCTGGCCATCATGACTGCCCGAGCGGTGCACGTTCCGCTGCACGCTTCACTTGCCGCGCCGCAAATCGCCGCGCAAACGGCCGATTGCGGCGCTCGCGTTGTTCTCATCTCGGGCGAAGAGCAGGCCGCCAAGTTGGCATCACTGGAGCGCGATCTACCACGCGAGATCGAAGTCCGCACGTACGACCCTTGCCAATCGCGATTGGCCGGCAATGAGATCAAGCAACTCGATCCGCTGGCGGCCGATGACGCAGCCGCCGAATTGGGCGCCGCCGAGCTGGGCGCCGCCGAGTTGGGAGGGCGAGGCTCCCGCCGAGCCACGCTGGCTGCTGGACAAGCCGGCAGTGGCGCCCGATTAGAACCCACGCCCGACGACACCGCCACCATCCTCTACACCTCCGGCACCACCGGCGAGCCGAAGGGCGTGATGCTCTCGCACCGGAACCTGCTGGGCAATGCTCAGGCAACCCTCGGCGCTTTTGCCATGTGCGAAGACGATCTGCGACTGAGTTTCTTGCCGTGGAGCCATGTCTTCGCGCGCACTTGCGGTCTTTACACCTGGATCGCCTCCGGCGCGACTTTGGCAGTGGCCGAAAGTCGTGAACAGATTGTGGCCAATTGCCAACAACTGCAGCCGACGCTTCTCAATGGGGTACCGTACTTCTTCGACAAGCTGCTTCGTTCGCTCACCGCGGCCGGCGTGGCCGAACAACCAGGCGCCCTGCAATCGCTACTCGGCGGAAGGATGCGAATGTGTTGTTCCGGCGGGGCGGCGCTGCCGGTGCAGGTAGGCGAGTGGTTCGAGCGCCAGGGGGTCCCGCTCATCGAAGGCTACGGACTCACGGAAACCTCCCCGGTCATTTCGGTCTGTCGACCCGCGGCGAATCGCATCGGCACGGTCGGTCCGGCCCTCGACGGTGTGGAGGTACAAATCGCCGAGGACGGGGAGATCCTCACCCGCGGCGATTACGTCATGCAGGGCTATTACCAACGCCCGGAGGCGACCGCCGAGGTGATCCACGACGGTTGGTTCCACACCGGCGACCTTGGCACGCTCGACGCCGACGGCTTTCTGACGATCACCGGTCGCAAGAAGGAGATCATTGTCACCGCCGCCGGCAAGAATGTCTCCCCGGTCCAGCTGGAATCCCTGCTGACCGCCGACCCGCTGATCGATCAGGCACTCGTACTGGGCGATAACCGCAATTACCTGGCCGCGCTCTTGGTTCCCAATCGCACTGCGCTGGCCGCGGCACTCTCAACCTCGGAACCGACAGGTCAAGCCGAAGATAAAGAGCGCGATCCGGAACAGCTCGACTTGGGCGACGAGCGGATTCAAAGGCTCTACCGAGAACGAATTGACGAGCGACTCTCGGGCGTTTCGCACTACGAACAGATCGGCCGCTTCTGTCTGTTGGCCCGCGAGTTCTCCGCGGAGCGGGGCGAGTTGACTCCCACGCTCAAACTCCGCCGCCACGCGATCCTGGAGAATTTCGCAGACGAAGTGGCGTCCTTCGACGACAAAGCGTCCGCTTAACTTGAATCGGCGAGCCATGTTGGCACACAGACCGCTCACCGCAGGACGCATAATCGACAAAAGCTGCAATAATTAACGTAGAGCAGCGGACGTGACGAATAAGGCGGAAGGATGCGCGCTGCCCGGACAAGAGTTTGTTCTCCGGGCCATTCTCCCATTCGCCTGTCCGCCACTTAACTCGACGCGATAACCTCCGGCAAACCGATCGAAGGATATTTGCCATGACGACCACGACTTCCGAATCTTCCACACCCGATCCACAAGATGCCAAGTCGTTTGCCGAGACGGCCCTGGAGCTAGGGGGCAAGAGCGCCGACGAAGCCCGGCGAACCGGGAAGATCGACACGGCCGATGATCAGGTGGAAGCACTCTTTGCTCCCCAATATCAAACGGTCAACAGTCCGGCCCATCGCGCGGTCTGGGATCGGCCGCTGCCGGTGGAACTGTTCCAAAGCAAGCCGCCGGTCGTCGAACCAGAATTGCGCGGCAAAATGGACGCCGCCCTGGAAGTGCTGCGTCGCCACCGACGCGAGAAATCGCTGTTGGATGAAAACCAAAAGATTAGCGATACGGTGCTCGGCGATTTGGCCGAGACCGGCTACTGGGGTCTGCTCGTCGACAAACAATATGGCGGCTCCGGCGCGCCGTTCTCCGCCTTCGCGCCGTTTCTGACCGAAGTCGCCATGATCGACCCGACCATCGCCGGCCTGGCCAGTGTGCATGGCTGCATCGGCGCGGTCGATCCGGTTCGCACCTTTGGCAGCGCCGAACAGAAAGATCGCTTTCTCCCCGACTTGGCCAGCGGCAAACGACTCTCCGCGTTCGCACTCACCGAGCCGTGTGCCGGTTCCGACCTGACGGCGCTGCGGACCAAGGCGGTACGCGATGGCGATCGATATATCGTCAACGGCGAGAAACTCTTCATCACCAACGTGCAACCTGGCCGCACCATCGGGCTCGTTTGTCTTATCGAAGAGAAGCCGGCCGTGCTCATCGTCGATCTCCCCATCGAGGAGAACGACCACTTTCAGCTCAAGAAGTACGGCCTCTGGGCGCTCAAGCACACTCACAATGTCGGCATCGTGTTTCGCGACTTCGCGGTCCCAGCAGAGAATCTACTCACGCCTCCCCGCGGCGACGGACTGACGATCGCCTATCACGGATTGAACCTGGGCCGCATCTCGCTCTGCGCAAACGCCTCCGGCACGATGCGACTGATGATGGCCAGCATGCTCCCCTGGGCCAGGTTCCGCCGCACTTACGGCGAGACGATCTCCACCCGCGAACTGGTACGAGCACGTCTCGGCAAGCTCGCCGGTATGATCGTCTCCAGCGACGCCTTGGTCCGTTGGTGTTCCGATCTCATCGATCAAGGTTATCGCGGCGAGATGGAGTGCATTATCGCCAAGATCTTTGGCAGCGAGTCGCAGAAGGAGGCGGCCATTGAGCTGTTGATGAAAACCCACGGCGGTCGGTCGTTCCTGCATGGCCATCTGCTGGGGGATAACGTCCATGAGTTTCTCGCCCCCTGCATCTATGAAGGGGAAGGGGAGATGCTGGCGATGGGCTTCTTCAAGTCGCTGGTCAAACAACACGGCAAGGAGTTCTTCGAGCCGATCGGAAAAGCCCTGCAGGCGGCCGGGATCAAGAAGCCGAATCCGCTCAACCCGGCCCACGCTTGGGCACTCAAGGGTGCCGTCGTTCCCTACGCCCGCTGGATGATGAGTCGCAAGTTGTCGTTCGGTTCCAGTGTGGAGCTGCCTGAGAATATGCCGCCGGCACTGCGGGCTCACGCCGAATTCGCCGGCGAGCGGCTGCAGGACATGCCGCTACGCATCTCCGGCACGATGAGCAAGTTCCAATTGGCCTTGGCCGATCGACAATGTCGCATGGCGACCCTGTCGTTGGAAGTTCAAAACCTGCTGACGATGTTCTGCACCAGTCTGTATGGCGCCAGCCAGGAAGACGAAGTGATACAAACCTCGGCCGACGTCGCCTGCCAGCAGCTGGCGATGCGGATCACCGGTCGGTTGCCTTCGGACCGCTACTTCCGCAAGTTGACGAAACTGGGCGAACAGATTGTCGAGGGTGGATTCAAGTCGATCGCCGGCATCGAGCCGGATGACATTCTGATGAAGTACGACCAGTAGTCGATCAACCAATCGGGGCGCGGAGATGAACCAAAATCCTTATGCGCCGCCGGGCGTCGAGCAGGCCAACTTGCCCGCCCCCACGCCGACACCGCCGACGCGAGTGCGCCGTTGGTGGTTACTTTGGGTCGGTGCCTATCTGTTTCCTTTCGGTTGGTTGTTCTTGTTGGCTTTCTTGGAAGAGTCGGGGCTTCTCGTGATCGGCTCCGACCAAATGCTCGGTCTGCTGTTGTTTTTGGGTCCCTTCGGTTTGAGCCTGCTGGGCGTGTTGGTGGCACTCCGGCTCGCGCCGTACCGCTGGGGCGAGCAACTGCTGCTGTTGCTGGCGACTCTGGTGGCCTACCCAATCGGCTTCTTTTTCACGATGTTCATGATCATCTTCTGCTTCGGTTTCGCGGCGACATAGAATTGGCGCGGCTGCCGCTCCTTCCTACCCCTCGCTGACGCTTCGGGCTATATTTGTCGGTGATCAATCCTTTTCCGGGAGCATCTCACCGTGGCCAAATTCGCAGTCATCATGCCAGCGGCCGGGGCGAGCCGCCGCTTCTTCGACAAGAACTACAAGAAGCCGTTCATCAGTCTCGATGGTCGCGCGGTTTGGATTCACGCCGCCGAAAAGTTCCTTAGCCGCGACGACGTCGTGCAACTGATCCTGGTCATCTCGCCGCAAGATCGCGAAGAATTCAACATGCGGTTCGCGGCCAACGTGGCCATCATGGGCGTCGATGTCGTCGACGGCGGCGCCGAACGGGCCGACTCCGTCCAACAGGCACTCGGTCACGTCAAGCCGGAGGCCGACTATGTGGCCGTGCACGACGCGGCCCGACCTTGTATCGCCGAGGAGTGGATTGAAACGATCTTTTCCGAGGCGGAGAAGACCGGCGCGGCCATTTTCGCCACGCCCGTCGCCGGCACACTCAAGAAGGCCAGCGACAAGACGATCGACGAGACCGTCTCCCGCCAGGACATGTGGGAAGCGCAGACGCCCCAGGTCTTTCGCCGGCAGGTGCTGCTCGACGCCTATGCCCAGCGCGACGGATTCAACGCAACCGACGACGCCCAACTGGTTGAGCGGACCGGCACGGCGGTGGCGATCGTGACCGGCTCTTCACTGAATCGCAAGATCACCACCAAAGAGGACTTGAAGCTAGCGACGCAGATCCTCAAAATCCTGCCGAAGCCGAAACCGGGCGGCACCGGCAACCCCTTCGCCGACGCGGGCGATATTTTTTAATTCAACAGCGTTCTCGCAAGAACTTCGGGAGGGCGAGGCTCCCGCCGAGCCGTAGAGCATTACGTGAGTCGATGTCGCTAGCAGCAGTACCTATTCAAAGGGCAAGAAATGGAACCCACCAAGGAATTTGCTCTGAAAGTATTGAGAAATCTTGGTTTGGACGCCAGCGAGATTCCAGTTTGCGACGAAAAGCGAGCCGACCTAAAGGCGACCGATGGTGAGGTGACATATCTCATCGAAGTGAAAGAAAAGTTGGATAATCCCGACGGCGCGAGATACGAAACATGGAAATCCGGACAGACTGAGATTCGAGTTCGTGTCGATTCCCATTCTCGTACAAGTTCTATTGCGAACAAACTAAATGAAGCACGACAACAACTGGACAGTACGCCTTCGCTGCCTGACACGTTTCGTGTGATCTGGATGCATGTGCACGGGACGCATGTCAGGAGTAGGGCTCGTCAGGCCCTCTGTACGTTTTACGGGCTTGTCCATCTCATCCCACATTCTGGAAAACAAGTTCCGATGCACTGTTTCTATTTTGACTACAACACTGCATTTGACATGCCGACAGTGCACGGCCTCATGCTAATCGAGAATGACGAGCCATTACTCTGCTTGAACGAGTTCGCGCACAACGAATCGAACTTCAGACATTCATCACTCGTTCAGGAATTCTCACAACATGGTGCCGTGTATGACCCCATAGAACGCGTAAAGAGCGGGCAAGCAATCGCTCTTCGGAGCAACGTACCTCGCAAGGACGAAGCGGTGGTCCTCGAAGAATTACACCGTGAAACAAACGATCACTATAGTGTCTTGCGAATGAATCAATACTCATACTGATTCGCACATCCTCGCACATCATTCAAGAGGTAATCTCTTTCTCAAGAGGACTCAGAAAGCATAAGGAGATCTCGCTCATGTCCGCACTCACCACATCGCGTCTTCGCTGGACCTTATTGTCACTTCTGGCGATCGTCATGTTGTCGACGGCCGGCTGTAGTCACGATCCGGCCAAGACAGTCACGATTGAAATCTCCGGCATGCCGGACAACGAACAGGCGGAAGACGCTGTCGACGATCAACTCCAAGGATTGACCGACGGCTCGAGTCACCTGATGACCTCCACCCAGGTCGGCGACGTGAAAACGATTCGCCTCTCGCCGGTTACCGACGTGCAGGCCTTTGCCGACAAGATCCAGTTCGGCCAGGTCACCGAAGTCAAAAACCGCACCGTAAAGGTGACCTACGGCGGGTAGTGCGTTGGTCGTAGTGCCGCGATCGATCGGAGGAGGGTCGACTCTCGTGTCCATGTCCCTCGCTCACGCGTCGGGCTATTTTAGAAGCGGCCTCCCACCACCCACCTCAGGCCCAGCCCCTTGCCCCACGACCCACAACTCGATTGTCCGCTCTGCCGCTCGCCCGGGCCGGAGCCGTTTTTCGCCGACGCGCGCGACTACTATCGCTGCGGAGTCTGTCAGTTGGTGTTCGTGCCACTGCGGTTCGTGCTCTCCCCAGCGGAGGAGAAATCCGTTTACGACCAGCACCAAAACTCCCCGGACGATGCCGGCTATCGAACCTTCTTGAGCCGGCTGTGCGATCCGATCTGCCAACGACTCGCGCCCGGCAGCCGCGGGCTCGACTTTGGCAGTGGCCCGGGGCCGACGTTGTCGGTGATACTCACCGAGGCGGGCCATCAGGTCGCCATCTACGATCCGTTCTACGCCCCGGATCAATCGCCTCTCCGCCCACCGCCGGAGGCGCTCTACGACTTCATCACCGCCTCGGAGGTGGTTGAGCATCTCCGCCACCCGGGCGCAGAGCTGGAGCGGCTGTGGCGAATCTTGAACCCCGGCGGTTTGCTCGGTGTCATGACTAAGCGAGTCCTCGACCGCGAGGCATTCTCCCGCTGGCACTACAAGAATGATCCGACGCATATACGCTTCTTCTCGGCCGCCACATTCGAGTATCTGGCGGAGCACTGGCGGGCGGAGCTGGCGATCGTCGGCGACGATGTGGTGCTGTTTCGGAAATCTGCCCTGCGGTGAGAAACCGGCTCGCACTCCCGATTCCAACGCACGTTGGAGGGGGCCGTGCAATCCGCTATTCTAGGACGATGCGGAACGATTGTGTGAACGTGTCGCCCGCAACATCCGCAAGCAACGAAATGAACGAAGTACAAATGTCCGACGTATTGGCCGATCTACGATGGCGGGGTTTGGTTCATCAAACCACCGATGACGACAATCTTTCCAACTGGCTCGGTGAAAAAACCCGCACGCTCTACGCCGGGTTCGACCCCACGGCCGACAGTCTGCACGTCGGGCACCTGATGGCTTTGCTGCTGTTGCGGCGGTTTCAACGCGCCGGGCATCGGCCGATCGCGCTGGTCGGCGGCGCCACCGGCATGATCGGCGACCCCAGCGGCAAGAGCGAAGAACGCAACCTGATCTCCCCGGAGCAGATCGCCGCCAACGTCGAGGCGATGCAGACTCAGATGCGCCGGTTCCTCGACTTCGACGGCCCGCAAGGCGCGATTCTGGTCAACAACTACGACTGGATGCGGGATTGGAGTTTTCTCGAATTCCTGCGCGACATCGGCAAGAACTTTCCCGTCGGCATGATGTTGGGCAAGGACTCGGTCAAAGGTCGTCTGGAGCGCGACGATGTCGGCCTCAGCTTCACCGAGTTTAGCTACATGCTGATTCAGGCCTACGACTTCGTCCGGCTCAGCACCGACCACGATTGCGAGTTGCAAATCGGCGGCAGCGATCAGTGGGGCAACATCACCGCCGGCATCGATCTGGGTCGACGCATGGGACGCGGCCAACTCCAGGGAATGACCTGTCCGCTACTCACCAAGAGCGACGGCACCAAGATGGGCAAGACCGAGTCGGGCGCGCTCTGGCTCGATCCGCAGCGGACCAGTCCTTACGCCTTCTACCAATACTGGATCAACGTTGAAGACGCCGACGCGGGCAAGTGCCTGCGGAGCTTGACCGAACTGGATCATGACGAGATCGAAGGACTCGATCAGTCCCGCCAAGAGGAGCCGCATCGTCGCGAAAGCCAGAAACGTCTGGCCCTGGAACTAACGCGCCTGGTCCACGGCGAGGAGGGACTCGCCAAAGCGGAGCGGGCAACGCAGATTTTTTTCGGGGCGGAGATTGAGAATCTCTCCGATGCCGACTTGAGCGAGGTTTTCGCCGACGTGCCGAGCGAAGAGCTGGCGCGCGATCGACTGGGCGGCGATGGCCTCAACATCATCGACGCCATGGTCGAAGCGGGGCTCGCCAAGAGCAAAGGCGAGGCGCGTCGCAGCATCGACGGCGGGGGGGCCTATGTCAATAATCGCCGCGTCGAAGACACCACCCGCCAGTTGAACACGGACGATCTGGCCAGCGAGACGATCCTGGTGCTTCGTTCCGGCAAGAAGAAATACGCCCTGCTGCGATTCGCCAACGGCTCGTAGACGCCAGCTGCTAGAGCTGACAGCAGTTCGAATTTCCCGGCGGTCTGCTGGCACGAAGCGCGTTGACTTCCCGGCGGAGCGGTTCTATGATTCCTCGCCCCGAGAAGGTGAATACCCAACACGACTCAGCTCTTTGCATATGGCATCGTAAGTCGCCCGGCAAATTTCTCGACTCGCACTTCGCACGGTCTCATCTTGATGCGCTCTCGCAAGAAGACTCTCCTGATTATCACCCTGGCGATTGGGCTGCTGCTCGGCGGCGGCGTGTGGCTAGCATATCGCGCGGCGCGACACATACCCGAGTTCTACGCCGACACACTCGACCAACAACCCGACTCCGCCCGCCAGGCAAGTCATCAGATGCGGAAACGTGTCACGGCGCTGGCCAGCGATACCAGTCGCAGTGGGGAGTGGAGCGAAACATTTACCGCCGATCAGATCAACGGCTGGCTGGCCGTCGACTTGATTGAGAAACACCCGGACACCTTGCCGGAAGGCGTGCACGATCCGCGCGTCTCCATCACGGCGGACGAGGCTCGCATCGGCTGCCAATTTGATGAACCGTGGGCGGGCGTGGTCTATTCGATCGCCATCGAGCCGTACATCGCCGAACCGAACGTCGTGGCGGTGCGCTTTCGCAGCGCCCGAGCCGGCGCGCTGCCGATGCCGCTCGGTCGCGTGATTGAAGAAATCTCCGCCGGCGCCGCCGAGCGGGGAGTGCGACTCGAGTGGCAGCAGATCGACGGCGATCCCGTGCTACTGTTGCCGCTGGCCGAAGATGACGGACGTTATGTGCTGGAGGCGATCGACCTGGCCGACGGAGCCATTCGATTCAGCGGACAGACGCTCTCGCGAGGCCGTTCGCCGTCAACCCAAAATCCGACAACGACTCCGACGGCCAAGGCGACCGATCAGTCGGTCGAGAACGAAAACCTCCAGCGCTGAGGTTCGTCGTCGAACTCTTCAAGTCGCAGCCGACCCCGCAGCTTCTTGCCCGATAGCCGCACATCGATCGAGCCGGGTCGTCGTTTCAATTCGTCCGCTTCCGCTGTATAGGTTCCAGCATCCCAGCGGGTGACCGTGCCTCGATTCTCCGATAACGGTCCTTCGATTGAGAGGTAATCGAGTCGATGGTCGGGCAGTCGCCGCGCGGCCTGATCGGTCGACTGCTGGGGTGACTGGGGCAGTTCCCACGTCAGTAGCGCGCCATCCGCTTCGAGCATCAGATCGAAGTGGGTCGACCGCTCCGACTCGGCCGGCACAACGTGATGTAATACGACAAAACGGGGCATGCTGGGACGTTTCCAAGAAGACTCGCTATTCCAGATTCTCAACCGCGTCGCGCTGGGCGTCTGAGTCGGTGGCTATCTTTCTCTTCAACCACAATGCCGTCGGCCAAATCAGGAGTAGCAACACGGCCTTCGAGATGCTTGCAAGGCTGAGATTTTGGACGGCGCCGGCGATGGTCATGAAATTGAGAAAACCGACTAGCAGCATCGCCGCCATGACAAAGACGATTGTCAGAACAAGATAGATCGCTTTCATCAGGGACTGGAACATCGATCACTCTCTCTGCCTCAGCCATTTGATCGGGCGCTCCCGAGGGCACGATCAACTATCGATCGCGTTCGCCACACTCGGTTCGTTGTCTCGGACTCTATTGAGCATCTGATTCACGGACAATACAAAGCCTTCTGCCTCTTCGTTCGTGTCCGAGAACGCGTATCCCACAGACCCGTCGGCGGTCTCGATCACTAATCTGTGCCCGAAAATCATCAATGTTCCAAATCCTGAGAAACCAAGAAAAATGATGGCAACAAACCACGACCATCCGGGGGAGGGGAGGAAGTTCTTGGATATGATCGCTAGAGCCAGGAACAGACCGACGACTAGTATTGGGAATGGCCAATCCCGAGTCTCCTCGATACGCAATCGCTGTATCGTCTCTAGTGGGTAACTACCGACGACTTCATCATCTGCTGAGAGCTTCTCGAGCCTGTCATCGCGAAGAAATAACTTCGTCTTGGGGAGACTGAGTTCACTCACTTGGTTGCACCCAATGGATTCGCACTAGAGAAGAGGATTGAATTGGATTGGATTCTATTTGATCGGCAGGAGTATATCAAACAGGCAAGATTCACGATCCGTAGCAACTAAACAACCTACCCAACCTCCACGTCCAGTTGCCGTCCACGAATAAACGTCTCGATGTGCCACAAGATCTCGCCTGCTGATTCGTAGTCGATTCGCGGAAAGAGATGCAACTGACGACGATAGCCGAATCGCTTCGGTCTGAAACATAAGAAACAGTACTTTTCGCTTGAACCCATCACCTCGACGCTCTTGATCTCTTGCCAAGACCAGCGTTTGGCGTCGACCTGAATGCCGCGTGTATCAACACGAGTCGCATATCGCGGGGCGAAGAGAATTCGATAACCCAACAGCGCGGTCACCACGCCAAACATGCCCAAGAAGCCTAAACCGAACACCAGCGGAGGCAGTTCCAGAAACAACCCCCAGCCAAATTGTCGGGCTCCGAGCACCAACACCCAGCCGCCGAAGACGGCGCCGGGCGTCACCAACAACAGCGTCAGAACATACTGCCACTGGCGATAGTTGTCGACTCGCTCAAAGAAGAGATGGGGCGAACCGTCCGCGCTATCGACGTACTCCGCCAACTCCGTGTCACTGGGCGGCTCTTGCTCTTCTTCCTCCTCCGGGGGCAGCATCTGCAACTTCCAGTCAGTTAGCGGATCGCCATAGACGAGACCACAGGCATCACATTCCACGACCAAGGTACGTCGATTCTCCTCGAGCAGGACCAATTGGCACTTGCTCTGACAAAACGGACAGGCCATACGAAAGCCGAAGCAGGAGAACAAGGCGACCGCTCCACCCGTCAGACAAACCGGCAGCACGATACAGATTCCGATCGCCTGCAACACGTGGCCGAAAGTCCACGCGGACATTGCCATCCCGATGAAGAGCAAAGCGAAACCCAACACACCGGCTTTGCAAGCGTAAAAGAAACAGCGAAAGAACATCGTACCCCATTATTCTGGCCTGACTGTCGCGGCGAGGGCGGTTCGTGCGGCCGCCGCCCGCTGTCCTCGACAACTCGCGGATTATCGTACGCGCCAATGCCCGGGCTCGTGCCGATCAGCGGCAATATGTCTATAATAGGCGATCGAACGTTATCTGACTCGTGGGGTATCGTGTCATGCGATCGTTGTCGCTCATTCTACTGATCGTCCTGGGCAGTGCTCTGTTCGATCTTCATCGCGCCGGGGCCGCGGAGTTCGAGCCCGGCGATCGAGTGGTGATCGTCGATCGTGACGTGCCGATCATCAACGAAGGGAAAGTCGTCGACCGCTGCTTTCCCGGACTCACGTTCACGGTCCGCGAAGTGGCAGCCGCTTCGCCCGAGAACCCGGCGCGACTGAACGTCTTCTTCACTCGCCCCGGCTGGATCGACCAGCAGCATGTCGTGCCCCTCGCCGAAGCGCTGGACCGGCTGACCGAGAAACGCCAACAGGATCCGGACGACCCCACTTGGCGCTACGCGGTGGCCCTGGTCCTCAGCGCACAGAAGAACTACGACCAAGCGATCGCCGAATTGACGGCGCTGATCGAAAGCGATCCCCAATCTCCCGCCGCGGTTCTCTGGCACAAGAGTCGAGGCAACGCCTGGCTAAGTCAGGGCGAGTTTGAGAAGGCGCGAGACGACTACGACGCCGGCCTCCGCATCGATCCCCAGAATGCCGTGCTGCACAACAATCGCGGCAACACCTGGAAGAAGAAAGAACAGAGCGACCGGGCGCTCGACGACTACAAAAAAGCGGTGCGACTCGACCCCGAGTACGCCTTCGCCTACTACAACCGTGCCGGAGCCTGGAGCCGGAAAGGTGAACTCGATCGGGCACTCGACGATTACTCCACAGCCATTCGACTCGATCCGCGCTACGCGTTCAGCTATTTCAATCGAGCGATCATCTGGGACAAGAAAGAGGACTTCCAGCAATCGATTGCCGATTACAGTCAGGCCCTGGCCCGCCAAGGCGACTACGCGGCCGCCTACTTCAATCGTGCCATCGCCTACTCTCGTCTGGGCGAGGATGACAAAGCGATCGCCGACTACTCCCAGGCAATCCAAATCAATCCTGACTACCTACGGGCTTATCTCAATCGTGGCATCGCCCGGGCTCGCCAGGGAGATCACGACCGGGCCATACGCGACTACAATCGCGTGCTCCGTGGCGACACGAACTACACCCGCGCCTATCACCGCCGGGGGGATGCCTGGTTCGCCAAGGGCCGCTACGACCGCGCAATTCTCGATTATTCCCAGGTGATCCAGCGCGAACCGAAGAACGCCCTGTCGTATTACGATCGGGCCAACTGCTATTACGCGTTGGGCAAGTTCGACGAAGCGGTCGTCGACTATACCGAAGCGATTTGGATCGCGCCCAAGTACGCCGCCGCCTACAACAATCGCGGTAACGCGCGCAAGGCCCAAGATCGGCATCTTGAAGCGTATCGCGATTACGGCAAGGCGATCGCGCTCAACTCGAAATCGGCCCTGGCCCACTACAATCGCGGCCTGATACTGGAAATGAACAATCAGATCGACCGGGCCATCACAGATTATAGCGCGGCCATCCGGCTCGACGGCGACTACGCACTCGCCTACAAGACTCGCGGCGACCTGTGGAGCAAGAAAGGCGAACTCAAGAAGTCGCTGGAGGATTTCGGCCAACTCATCCGGATCGAACCGAAGAACGAATACGGCTACCTGCGGCGGGGTGACCTGGCCCATCGGCTGGGCGACTTCGACAGCGCCATCGCCGATTTCGGGCAGGTCCTGCGGATCGATCCACGTTACTCGGTCGCCTACATCAAACGAGGTGGCTCCTGGGCTGCCAAACGCGAATACGACAAGGCCCTCGACGACTTCACGAACGCCATTCGTCTCAACCCGCGATCGGGCCAGGCCTATTACCATCGCGGGGTTGTGAGGCGCGTTCAAGGAGAATTCGACAAAGCGATTGCCGACTTCAACGATGCGGTGCGGCGCAATCCGAACTTTGCCGCGGCCTACCTGCAGCGCGGCCAAGCCCGTTACTACAAGCGCGAGTATGACCAGGCGATCGACGATTGGAAGGAAACGATGAAACGGGCACCCCAGCAGGCAGAGGCCTACGAGAATCTGGCCTGGCTCTACGCGAGTTGCCCCGATGCCAACTACCGCAACGGTGCCGAAGCAGTCGAACATGCTCTCCGGGCACGTCAACTCACCGACTTCAAGAATCTGCGAGCCATCGACGCTCTGGCCGCCGCCTATGCCGAGGACGAGCAATTCGACAAGGCGGTCCAGACCCAAACCGCGGCGTTGCGTCTGGCTTCGGACGAACAGCGCGACGAGTTGCAGGCACGGCTGGAACTCTATCGGCGGCGAAAGCCGTATCGGGACACGATGATTCCGTCATCTGTCACAACACCAGCACAACCCTAAACCAGGATACTTTCATGCGAACAACCTTGAGCGTCGTACTGCTACTCTTGAGCTTCAACTCGACAGCGGTCCACGCCGAAGAGTATCAGCCGGGTGACAAGGTGGTGGTGGTTCAGAAGGGCCAGGGTTTCGGTCCGGGCATCATCCGATTGGAGAAGGCTCCGCCCCAAGAGTCGGAACAAGAAGATAAACCCGAGGCGGTTCACATCCCGCGATCAACGGAGACATACCGGTCGGACCAAGAAGAAGGGGCAACTCCGCCGGAACCCGAGCGATACAATGCTGTCGTTCCGGGGCAAGTCGTGACGGTTGTCGAAACCCAGGACGATTGGGTCCACGTCACCGGTCATGCACCCGGCTGGATTCAGCGTGACGCGGTCGCGTCAGTCGACGACGCGGCAGAGATTCTCAACACCGCCGTCGAGCGGCGTCCGAAGGACCGCACCTGGGTCACGGCCCGGGCGCGATTCTATAGCGACACCCGCCAGCACAAACAGGCGGCCGCCGATTACACCACCTTGATCGAGCTGAGTCCTGCGGACACCTACAACTATGTCCAACGCGGTCGTGCCTGGCGAGATCATCGCGCCTATGACAAGGCGATCGCCGATTTCGATGAAGCCATTCGACGCGAACCGGATCAATCCTTTCACTATTCCGAACGAGCTCGGACCCGGCAGATGCAACGGGAATATGAGAAAGCGATCGCCGACTTCGATGAAGCAATTCGGCTCGAACCGAATCAACCCTTCCACTATTCAGATCGAGCGCAGACTTGGCAGATGCAAGGGGAACATGAGAAAGCGATCGCCGACTATAATCAGGCCATCCAGATGGCACCCGATAATGCGGGTCTCTATCTCAATCGCTCGATGACCTGGACCTTCCAAAGGCGTCTCGATGAGGCACTCGCCGATTGCAACCAAGCGATCAAATTGGAACCCGAAGATCCGTACGGTTACGCGGCGCGAGGCCGCACGTACGACCAACGAAAGGAGTTCGATAAGGCACTGGCCGATTTCGACAATGCCATCCAACACGACCCGCTGCGCGCCGATTTCTATCTGGGAAGGGGACAGGTAAGAAAGAACCAAGGCGAGTACGCCAAGGCTTTTCTCGACTACGAGAAAGCTCTCGAACTCGATCCCGATTGGGCAACTACGCACCGATCCATGGCTCAGATCTGGGCCACCTGCCCCGACAAGAATTTTCGCGACGGCGCGAAAGCGATCAAGCATGCCACTCGAGCTTGCGAACTGGTCAACTACGAGTATTCCTGGGCACTCGACATGCTGGCCGCCGCCTATGCCGAGACGGGCGATTTCGAGAACGCCGTCAAGTGGCAGACCAAAGCCCACGAACTCTACACGGAAGAAGTGATGAAAGACTACGGCCACTTATTGGAGCTTTACAAGCAGAGCCAACCTTACCAAGAAAAGCCGAAGAAATAGCACGCAACACGAGAGCTCACTCATGAATCGATTCTCCACCTGCTGGTCCTTCTCATTCCGACGCGCCAACAGGCTACTCACCCTCGCGCTAACGCTCTTGGTGTTGGTACCCTGTCTGGCCCGCGCCGAGGAGTACCAAGTTGGCGATCATGTCGTGGTGGTCGCGCCGGGCAACACTTGGATGAGGAATACACCAGGGGACGAGAGGGAGATGGCGGGGCTCGTTTGGCCTGGAGAAACGGTCACGATACTGGAACTGCGTGATGAATGGCTGAAGTGTAAGAAGCAGAAAGTTGGTTGGATTCCGCAAGCAGCCGTGGTGCCGTCCGATCAGGCGGAGGCTCATCTCACCACCCTCATCAAGAGATCTCCCGACGACGCAGCTCTGTATTCAGCTCGAGCGCGCCTGCGGAGATCGAAAGACCAACTCAAGTTGGCACGGGCCGATCTCGATGAAACGATTCGGCTCGACCCCAGCGACGATTATGTATTTGTTCGTCGCGGTATTATTCGCAGCATGACCGACGATCTCGACGGAGCCCTCGAGGACTACAGCGCGGCCATTCGTCTCGATCCTCAGTCGTCCAGTAATTACCACTTTCGCGGACGTCTCTATGCCCTTCGGCGAAAGCACGACGAGGCGATCGCCGACTTCGACGAGGCCATCCGTCTTGATCCTGACTCCATCGGTACCCTCACGATGCGGGCTCGGCTCTGGCTCAGCAAACGCGATTTCGACAAAGCTGTCGCCGACTTCAGCGCCGCGATTCAGCTGGATCCCGATTCCGCTTACGAACTGTATCTCCTTCGCGCCAGAGTCTGGAGGTACAAAGGAGACATGAAACGTGCCATTCAGGATTATGACGAAGCGATTCGACTCGATCCGAAGAATCCCGATCCGCTCCAGCAACGTGCCTTCGCGCACCGACGTATTCAGCAATTCGATCAAGCCATCGCAGATCTCAGCGCAGCCATCCGCCTCGACCCAAAGCTACCCGGTCCCTATATGAATCGAGCCGAAGTCCGGCTCTTGTTGATTGAGGCCGACAAGGCGTTGGCCGACTGCGACGAAGCAATCCGCCTCGCACCAGAACAGCCGACAGCCTTCATTCTCCGCGCTCGCGTCAAACTCAAGCAGGAGGACAGTGAAGGAGCACTGGCCGCCCTGAACACGGCAACTCGACTCGAACCCGAATCCGCATGGCCGTATTACGTTCGCGCATCCATCTATCGCGAGCAAAGAAAGTTTGAACAGGTGGCTGCCGAATACGACGAGATGGTCCGTCTCGATCCCGAGAAACTTTCAACCGTCTATGGTCGCGGGAAGATATTGGAAGGAATCGGCGACCACGAAGGTTCCGCACGCGATTTCAAGAAAGTCATCGAACTCGATCCCGATGACGCGGACGGTTACAACGGATTGGCCTGGCTGCGGGCGACCTGTCCTGACGAGAAAGGACGGAACGGGGCCGAGGCTCTTAAGGCCGCACTGAAGGCCTGCGAGTTGACCGACTACGAGAGCGCCAGCGAGCTCGATACACTGGCCGCTGCCTACGCCGAGACGGGCGATTTTGAGAACGCCGTCAAGTGGCAGACCAAAGCCCACGAACTCTACATGGAAGAAGAGATGAAAGACTACGGCCACTTACTGGAGCTTTACAAGCAGGGCCAACCGTATCGCGAGTCGCTATCCAAGGACCAGCCGGCCGAAGAGGACGAACCCGCATCGCCAGCTGCCGCTGAATAGATCGAACGAGGCGGCCTGGCAACTACTTCATGTCGCTCAGAACAGTTGTTTAAGTTTCCTCAGAACCCAAACCACGATCCAAGTTGGGGTGAATCATGCGAACACTCATCTTTGCCTTATGCCTTCTTCCGAGTCTCTGTCTGGCTGAGGATTCGCGGCGTGGTGACAAGGTCGTGGTGATCACGAAGGATGCCCAGATCCACTCGCGGCCGGACGCCACAAGTGATTCGGTCGATCAGGGATCCATCGGCTTAACGCTCATCATTCGCGATACCCGCGGCGACTGGCTCGATGTCAATTTCCAGTATCCCGGCTGGATCCGGCGCGCCGATGTTGTCCCGCTAACCGCGGCCGTCGTCCATTTCACCGAAAAGATGAACCAGGATGACGAGTACGACAGCTACGTCGAATCTCGCTTTGCCCGCGCGGTCGCCTGGCGTGAAAGGAATGAGACGGACATCGCGATCAAGGAGTTCACGGAGCTTATCGAAGATCTTTCTGAAGATTCTACCGATTTCGATGAGGGAGACGACTACTTGGCTCAGATCTATCTCGAACGGGCGATCGCCTGGATCGATCAATACGAATTCGACAAATCGATTGACGATCTCAACGAAGCGATCCGTCTCCGACCGAGTAACCCGGTCGCTTTTCTTGAGCGCGGCTATGCTCGGATCATGAAAGAACGCGATGACCAGGCGCTTCGCGACCTGAACGAAGCCATTCAACTTGCTCCAAACTTCGTCGAAGCGTACCTCCTCCGTGGCTCGCTACGAGAATTCCATCGCCAATTCGACCAGGCCTTGGCAGACTACGAGAAAGGAATCGAAATCGACTCGAAGTTCTCCCGGGCACACACGGACAAAGCCAGTGTCCATCGTCAGCGGCAACAATTTAAGCAAGCCCTGCAGGCTCATCAACGGGCAATCGAGCTCGATCCACAAGATCCGACCGCCTATGTGGAGCGAGCCTTGACGCGGCTCGACATGGATGAGCTCGACAAAGCCCTGGAGGATTGCGCCACGGCGATACGTCTCGAACCAGGATTCGAAGAGGCCTATGCAACCCGCGCGGCCCTCTACAGCCACCATGGAGAGTATGAAACGGCGATTACCGATCTCAACAAAGCGATCGAACTCGCGCCTAAATACGCCGAAACTTATGCGTAGCGGGGCTGTGTCTGGGCGGAGAAAAAAGAACCGAGAATTGCGATTCAGGACTACACCGAGGCCATTCGGCTCAAGCCCCAGCTGGCCTTCGCCTACAAGAAGCGGGCAGATGCCTGGAAGACATTGAATGAGAACCAGAAAGCACTCGCCGATTACGCCGCCGCGATCCGCCTCGATGCCACCCTCATCGACGCTTATCTCCAACGTGGGCATTTGCTGGAAGGACAGCGGGCGCTGGACAACTTTAGTGCCGTTCTGCGCTTAGACCCTGACAATCTGCCGGCGCTGTTGGCGCGGGGACACCTGCACGGGAACGCCGCAAAGTTCGAATCCGCCGTGGCCGACTACCAGCGGATCATCGCGATCGACCCGGCGCACGTCGAGGTGCTCAGCACGCTGGCCTGGATTCAGGCGACTTGTAATCAAGACAAGCTTCGCGACGGAGCCGCGGCGGTTAAACATGCACTCCGAGCGTGCGAGCTGACCGATCACAAGGAACCGCTGCTGATGCAAATCTTGGCGGCCGCCTATGCCGAACAAGGGGATTTCAAAAAAGCGGTCGAAATCGAAGAACGCGCCATCGAGTTGATGGGGGACCCAGGCCCCTCCTTCCAGGCCAACCGCTTGGAACTCTATCGCCAGGGCAAACCGTATCGCGTGCAGCAGCGGGCATTTCGCAGCCACAGTGGCATTTTCTAGAACAGGCTTGGCCGTCAACAAACGACCTGCAAACGAACAGCCAGAGGCATGTCTCGCGATGACGACCGACGCCCCGCGCCGCTGGTTTCAATTTCGCCTGCGGACGCTCCTGATCCTAACCGCTCTGGTGGCCATCTTCCTGGGGTGGTTCCGTGCCAAGCAGCAAGAGGCGCAACGCGTCGAGGCGACAATTAAGTGGATCGAAGATCGCGGGGGCGAGTACTTCCTCACCTCGGAAAACATGGAAAGAGATAGGACTCCCGGCTCTTTGTCAGAAATGATTGACGCCTGGTTCGGACCTTTGGTCCTCGTGGTCAATTTCGGCGAAAGGGACGACCTGCTCAGTATTGCGCCGCTGGCGAATCTCCGCTATCTGGAAGAACTCAATCTCGATTCACTGCAGATGAAAGATCTTACCCCCTTGGCGGGTATGAGCCGACTTACCGAACTCTCCCTCGTGGATGCCGCCGTGGAAGACATCTCGCCTCTGGCCGGTCTCAAGAGTCTCCGTGGCTTGACCCTCCGCGGTACTCGCGTGACCGATTGCTCTCCGCTGGCGAACCTCCACCAACTAACTTGGCTTGATCTCGACGACACTTCCATCAACGATATCGCGCCACTAAGGAATCTCGATAAATTGGAAGAGCTCGACCTGAGTTACACTCTCGTCAACGATCTCTCACCGCTGGCCGGCATGTCGAGGATGCGTTCGCTAATGCTCTACGAGACCCCTGTCCAAGACTTGTCGCCGCTCTCGGGTTTACGGAACCTGGCCTTTCTCGGTCTTGCTGACTCACAGGTCCATGATCTGTCTCCATTGTCAGGGCTCCACGAGCTCGTCGGCCTCTATCTCAGCAACACCAAAGTCACCGAGCTGACCTCCTTGTCTGAGCTCAACAAACTCACCACTTTGTTGCTGAAGAACGTTCCCGTTGAAGATCTTTCTCCGCTGGCGGGGCTTCGCAGTCTCGCGGAACTTCGTTGCGACAACACCCTCGTTCACGATGTGGGTCCTCTAGCCGACTTAGGCGAGCTAAAGCGGCTCTCACTCAACAACACTCACGTGAAAGACATCGCTCCGCTGGCTAACCTCAAGAATCTCAGGAGCCTGTTTCTTGGCAACTCACGTGTTAACGATCTCTCGCCGCTGGCCAGTCTTTCGCAGCTTTCAAGTCTCGGTCTCACAGGAACACCGGTCAGTGATTTATCTCCCCTCGCCAATCACCGCCGAATTGTTGAACTCCGTTTGGAAGACACGGAGGTGCGGGACTTGTCACCCTTGGCCGAATGGAAAGGTCTGAGTCGGCTGCTGCTCAGCAATACGCCCTTGAGCGATTTGGCCCCTTTGTCCAATCTGGAAAATATCACCGAACTGCACCTGGAGAATACATCCGTCCAAGACGTCTCGCCGCTGGCTAACGTTGAGATTTACCATCTCTATCTCTATGGCAGTGAGGTCACCGACTTGTTGCCGCTGACATCGTGCCAAAACCTACGATCGATCTCGATTCGCGACACTTCGATCGAAGCCGATCAGATCGAGGCCCTGGTGGTTGCGCTTCCCAGATGCCGCATTGAGTCACAACGCGACTCCGAGTGACGAGCGAGCAGCAGTTGTCCGCGGCTTACGAAGTGTCCGATTGCTCATCCAGCAGTGCCAAGACGCCCAGCAATCCTTCGCTGGCCTGCGCTTCTTCGCTAACGACCTGATTCGCTCCGGCGTCGAGCAGCTTGGAGACATTGGCTTGAAATCGACACCGGACCAGAATATAGCAGTCGGCGCTGCCGGCCCGCTGTCGGCGGACGATCCGCAGTGCGGCCACGTCGTCGGCGATACAAATCACCAACAGCGACGCGTTGGCCGCTCCGGCCAGTTCCATGATCTCCGCGTCGGTGGCATCGCCGGTGATGGTGTGGAATCCCTCTTGAGCGAAGGGATGCAAATTGATCGGAATCTGATCGATCAGACAGACATCGTAACCCGTCGTCTCGAGTTGAGTCGTTACTCGGCGGCCGACCAAACCGGCACCCACCACGATGGCATGCTTACCATACAGCGTCTGCTGTCCGGCCGCGGCCGAAGATTCGTCGCTGGGCAGATGGCCTTTGGCTCGCCGGAGTCCCCATTTGAGCAGCACGGGCGTTAGCACCAGCGAACCGATCGCCAAGGTGATGAAGTTGGTATAGATTTCCGTCGGTACTAGTTTTTCAGTGCGACCGAGCAACACCAGCACGAAGGCGAACTCTCCGATGTGCGCCAGCCCCACACCGGTGCCGCTGGCCGCTCGCCAATTGAGACCGGTCAGCCGGAGCGCGATCGTGGCGGCCGCCGCCTTGAGCACGATCAGGCCGACGAGAAATCCGAAAAATTCGAGCGGCTCGCTCCAGAAATAGAGCGGATCGAGCAGCAACCCCAAACTGACAAAAAAGATCGCCGCGAATGTCTCTCGGAGCGGCAGCACCAGGGCGTCGATTTGATGCGTCCAACGGTTATCGCTAAAGATCAGTCCCGCCGCCAACGCGCCAATCGCCGCCGGTAGACCAATCGAATAGGCCGCCAAGGTCACGCCACTGAGCGTGACCAGGGCAAATAAGACAGTCAATTCCAGGCTGCGAAGACTGGCCAGAATCGGCAGAACCCAACGTGCCAAGACAGCCCGAGTCACCACCACACCGACCACGAACAATACCGAGGTGACCGCCAACAACGCGTAAGCGGCAATCCCACTCGCCTCGCTCGATCCGATCAGCAGCGGAATGGCCAGCATCAGCGGAATCAGCAGCACATCCTGGAAGAGCAGAATGGCCACCGCGCGCCGGCCATGAGGCAGACTCAACTGGCCCCACTCGGTCAGCGCCTTGAAGACCAACACCGTGGAACTGAAGGCCGTGGCCGAGGCGATGAGCACCACCAGCGGCGGTGAGAGCCCCAAGCTATACAACAGCGCCGCCACCGGCAGCGCCACCAGCAACATCTGCACGCTGCCGCCGATCAGCAGATGACGACCGAGCCGCCATAGCTCGGCCAGCGAGAATTCGAGACCGATGGAGAACAGCAGCAGGAAGACGCCCGCCTCGGCCAGAATTTCGACCTCGTGCTGGCTGTCGATGACCCAACCGAGCGAATTGTGACCGATGATGGCGCCGACCACGAGATAGCCGACCAACACCGAAATCTGCAACCAGCGGCAAATCAATCCGGCCGCCAATCCGACCGACAGAATGATCACCAGGTCGTAAATTAGGGCTCCGAACATCGACATGTCGAGGACTCACCAAGCAATCACAGGAAGAGGCTGGTCAATGCGACCATGGTAGTGGTTCGCAGCCTCTTCCGCAGGGGCGGGGCAGTGACTACCCCCAAACCACCTAGCCCAACAGCTCGCGAACCTTGACAACAATGCTCCCCGCGTCGGTTTCCAGCGGCACCGTCGTCGAGTCGCCACTCGCCAGATCTTTGACCTGGCACTCGCCCGCGTCGAACTCGTTGCCGCCGAGCACCAGGGCAACACGATGCCCGCGACGATCGGCGTACTTCAGCTGTTGTCCCAGTTTCTTCGGCTGGGGGAAGACCTCCACGCCGAGCCCGGCCGCGCGAAGCGCCGCGGCCAGCTTCAGATAGTCGTGCAGACGATCACGATCGAAGAACGGAATAAACACAGGGGCCGAAGCCCGCACCTCCTCGAGCATGCCCAACTCTTCCATCGCTGCCAACAGTCGATCGAGACCGAGCGAGGCGCCGATGCCGGGCAGCTGCTCCTTGGTGTAGAGTTCCGCCAGATTGTCGTAGCGGCCGCCGCTACACACACTGCCGATGCCAGGCAGCGCGCCCAGAAAGGTCTCGAAAATCGTGCCGGTGTAGTAGTCGAGTCCGCGGGCGATGGAGACGTCGAGCCGGATTCGCTTCTTTGGCACGCCAACTGCCTCAATAGCTTCAAAGAGTTGGCAAATTTCGTCGAACCCCTGTTGCGCAGTCGGACTGTCGGCAAGCAGTTGACGGAAGTCGTGAATATCCTCCGAGTATGCGACGTCTGCGTCGGTCAGCGCGAGTACGCGATCGGCCACCTCGGCCGTCGTGCCTGTTGCCTTGATGATCTCGGCCTTAACCTTCTCCGCGCCGATCTTGGCCAGTTTGTCGAGTGCCCTGAGCACGGCGGTCGACTGCTCGGCCAGTCCCACCGACTCGAGCAAGCCGGTCAAGATCTTGCGATTGTTGACATGGATGCAAAAATCTTCAAAGCCCAGGGCTCGCAACAGATCGTGGATGACCAAAGCGGTCTCGATATCGGAGGCGACCGCGTCGGTGCCGATGGTATCGAAGTCGCACTGCATGAATTCGCGGTACCGCCCGCGCTGGGTGTTTTCTCCCCGCCAGACGGTCGCAATGTGATAGCGCTTCAGCGGCGTTCCCAGCTGGCCGATGTGTTGGGCCGAAAAGCGAGCCAGCGGCACGGTCAAATCGAAACGCATGCCGACCTGACGGCCGCCGGCGTCTTCAAACCGATACATCTGCTTGTCGGTCTCGTCGCTCCCTTTGCCCTGCAGAATCTCCAGGTATTCCAAGGCGGGCGTGTCGATGGGGGCGAAACCATAGGAGCGAAACACGGCCGCCGCCCGGCCGATCAGCGCTTCGCGAGCGCTCGCCTCGCGGGGCAGAAAATCGCGAAAGCCCTTGAGGGTGCGAGGCGTTATGCGTTGCGTCTTGTTTGAATCGGCCACAGACTCAAGATCCTCGACCTACGTTGGCGGTTTTCTTGTACAGCAATCGAAGGACACGCCTCGAGCGGAAAACGTTCGTGCCAGAGGTGCAAAGCGTTTCGGGTCGAGCGCGGCGGCCGGTGCAATTCGGATCAGACGGGCCGATTACCCGACAACCGGGAGCAGCGGCGGCTCCGGGCTGCGGATACTCTTACCGCGCTTGCGGGGAGCAATCGCCTCGGAATACTCGTAAACCTGCTCGGGTGTTTCCCAAAAGCGATCGTACGTCCATTCGTCTTCGTATTCACAATCATCGGTCGTATAGTCGCGACAAATTTGCGGTCGCGTTTCGTAGATACCACAGCGATGATCATCCTGGAGATGATCGCACTTATTGTGAACCATCAGGTACCAGTCGTCGTCTTCACAGAAAATCGAGGCGTCGCCGTGTAACAGATACCAACGGATGAATTCAAAGTCCTTGGTATCTTCCGGCGTTTCAATCGGAAGCGCGAAGTAGTGACAGCACTTGGCCGTACAATATTCACACAGGACCTCACCCGGTTTGAGATCTTCACGTCGAGGCTTCTTGGCAATCGCGGTGGCCATCGATCAGCTCGCTATACAACAGATACGGTTTTCAATTCGGACCGCACGACCCATCCACGTCGCTTCTCTCGGGCCGAATCAGCCCCGAGTGGCGAGAATTGTCATGCGGGAATAGAAAGAAGCGTATCACAGCCAAGCGTGGCTGTTAAGAGACGCCGTCCTCTTCGACCGTTTCGGCTGGTGCCGCGGGCGGAGTCTTGGCCGGCGCTTTGGGCGCCGCGCCGCCACGAGGCGGCCGACTCTTCTCGTGGACAATCGACTGCTTCTTTTCTTCGGCGCGCCAGCGGGCCACCGACTGGCGCCGCTTCGACGCGCTGTAGTCGGGTCGATAATTGTAACGGACACCCGTAATGTCCTCGAGATTCCAGAAGCTCATGACGCGCACAATCAGCTCATCGTCGTCGAGACCCTGGACCAATTTCTTGGCCTCTCCCTCCGACAGCAGCTGATCGTCGCTGAATCCCCACAACAGACGATATAGACGTGGCCCGGAAACCGGATGATCTCGCTGCAAGGCTTCCTTGATCTTCTGGCCTCCCTGGGGATCCCGATCAAAGGCATCTCGCAACGACCGCGTGAAACTGGTCCAGCCGGAGCGAAATTCCTTGTCGTCCAGCGCCGCCACCACCGGATCGTAATGGCCGATATGCGCACAGCAGCGAATCGCCAGATTCCGTACTTCGGGTAGCCGATGCCCCACTTGTTCTTCCAGACTCCGACGAATCGTCTTGTTGGAGAACCCCTTGCGAAGACGCTGCGCCAATGGTGAGGAAGCCCGACGATCGAGCGGCAACAATTGCGACTCCTCAATCCAACCTGGAATCTCCTCGGCCGAACGTGGCTTATCTTCGGGATGAACCGCCAGCGAATGGCGAACGGGCCCCACCAGCGGAAGCACCTCGCCGTCTTCCTCCCAAAGAACTTCTCCTCGGGCGCCGTATAGATCGATCGCGGCAAACGAAGTGACCTCCGCCGGATCGCTGCCAGGACGCCGATAGGGCCGCAACTCGACGGCCAACGTCGACTCTTCGTTCACCAGGGTGGCCATTCCCTGATGCGAGTTCAGCGACAGACGAAGATGGGCATTCGGGTTCCCGTAGGAAAGAATCACCAGCCGACCGTAGTGGACCGTCACCTCGCGAACGTTATCGGCGTCGATACCGGTCAATTCGATCAGCGTCCCTCCGGCGAGTTCGACAGTGGTATTGCCGACGATGATCATGGGACGATAAGTCGGCAACACGAGCAGCTTGTCACCCTCGCGGAGTAAATCCTGTCGATTCAATCGTATCCAACGACCGGCCTTGACCGCTTCCGAATCTTCCACCGCCTCCGGAGGATTCCAGCGCAACAGCACCTGACCTTCGGAAAGCAACTTGCCAAAGGTGCGGGCTGGCCGCGTAGCACTCGCCTCGGAGGTGCCGTCGGCGCCATCCGCCGGGACAGGGCTCGCCGCCACAGCGTCGGCCGGCACAGGGTCGGCCGTCGTGGACTCATCGGTTGCCGCCACAGCCCCCGGTGCCGGAGCGCCATCGGCCGGAACCGGATCACTCGCGGTCGTGTTTTCGGGGACGGTCTCCGCAGAAGACGTGTCGGCGGCCACTGTGTCACCGCCCACGGTATCGCCAGGAACCGCGTCGCCAGGCGGTTCTGTCGGCAATACGAGATCGCCGATCAGCCCATCTTCGCCGGTGGGAATGCTGGCCACCGGCGGTGCGCCGTCAGCAGCGGGCGCATCGACCGGCGATTCCGAGACAGCGGTGGTCGCTCCCCCGGGACCCGACGTCGCCACGCCGGATGTCGCCGCATCGTCCGGGGAGGTCACGGGCAGGGCTCCCTCGTCGGGCGTCGCGTCGGGCTGCTCGGGTGCTCCCGCCCCGCCAGGTGGCACTGCCGGCTGTCCGGCAGGATCGGTCGTTGTATCGGCCGAGGGGCCCCCGGTGGCGGCTGGGTCTTTGCCAGTCTCCGGCTTATCGATTTCGCCTTGGGCGACCTGCTGCGAATCGTCCGCGCCTTGCAGACCAAACAGGCCCGGATTGATCATCGCCAGCACGCCCACGATGGCGGCCGCCAGCAGACCCACGACTAGTGCCACACGGAGCGGCGAGCCTTGCGACTCGCGCAGATAGGAAGGCACCTCGGGTTTGGCGCGTTGACGGCTGTCTCCATCCTGGTGAGGCGGGGCCTCGCTCTCCGCGGCCGCCGCGGCCACCTCCGGGTTCTCACTGCCCAGACGATACATCCGCTCGCGACTGGCCGGATCGACCGTCGCTGGTTCGCCCAAGATCATCGTCAGAATGTGATGGCACGAGCCTACCTCGGCCAGGTAAACATCCGATTCCAAGCAGTTCTTCTCGAACTCTTCGAGCCGTTCGGGGGCGAGTGTGTTATCGAGATACTCGGCAACCGAATTCGGATCGAGGCAAACTCCCGTCCCGACAACCTCCGGCGCCTCCAGCCGCATCCGCCGCACCACATCGCGAGTTCGATGCACCAGCTGGGTGGCGAACTCGCTATCCTTGACCTTGTGACCGATGTCCTCCTGGTCTTCGGCCTCCAAAATGCCGTCCAGAAAAGCGAGTAGGGTGCGTAAGGTCAATCGCATGGCTCAGCGCTCCGAGTGTCCAGTGGCGTCTAGAAGGGGCCCTCTATCTGTAGTAGTGGCCCGCCGCGTGCGAATCCGTGCAACAAAACGAGAAAAATCTCGAATTTTCTTGGCGGATCCCCAAGAGCAGGGTTCCGCGGAATCCCGCTTACCCCGCCAACCGATGGGCGCCACCCACCTGGCGGCCGCTAGTAGCCGACGGCCGCCCCGTCTTTGCGCGACTCGGTGCCACCGAGCAGGACACCCCGCTCGTGGTCGATGAGAATGCCCTGGAAGCCGCCGCCGCTGCCGCCGCGTTTGATCTTGTGCCCCATCGTCTGCAGTTTCTCCACGACCTCGTCGCTGACCCCACGCTCCAGAATGACCAGACCGCTGCCCTGGGCGGCGCGACCGGTCGGCGTGGCGCTGCCGTTGTGGCGGACGCGGGCCGAGTCGCCGGCCGCCTGCACATTCAGCCCAAAATCGATCATGTTGACCAGCACCTGGACGTGCCCCTGGGGTTGCATGTCGCCCCCCATGACGCCGAAACAAAACCACGGCTTGCCATCCTTGGTCACCATGGCGGGAATGATCGTGTGAAACGGTCGCTTCCGTGGTTCAAACACGTTGGGGTGCCCCTCTTCGAGCGTGAACAACGCCCCGCGATTCTGCAGAGCGAAACCGACATCGCCCGGCGTGATGTGCGATCCAAAGCCATGGAAGTTGCTCTGAATCAACGAACAGCAATTGCGATCCTTGTCGACCACCGTCACATAGACCGTATCCCCTTGGTGCAATCGCGGGTCGCCCGGGGCGACCACCTCGGCGGCGCGATCAGGATCGATCCGTTTTCGCTGCCTGGCGGCATACTCTTTTGAAATCAGCTCGGCGATCGGCAATTTCCCGAACGCCGGGTCGGCATAGTAACGAGCTCGATCGGCGAAGGCCAATTTCTTTGCCTCGACGAACAGATGCAACCACTCGGCGCTGCCGCGGCCCATCGATTTCACGTCGTACCCTTCGATGATATTGAGCATCTCCAACGCGGCGATTCCTTGACCGTTGGGCGGCAACTCCCACACGTCGTAGCCGCGATAGTTGGTGGAGACCGGCTCGATCCACTCCGCCTGGTGATCGGCAAAGTCGGCCAACGAGAAATAGCCGCCGTTCTGTTTGCTGAAGGCGACAATCCGCTCCGCCACGCTGCCGCGATAAAACGCGTCGGCACCGTCCTGGGCGATGGCGCGATACGTGGCCGCCAGTCGGGGGTTCTTGAACACGTCGCCAAACTTGGGAGCCTTTCCGTTGATCAAGAACGTCTCGGCCGAGTCGGGCCAGCTCAATAGCGACTTCTGCGCGCCCTGCCAGTAACTGGCGATAATCTGCGAGACGGGAAAGCCCTCTTCCGCGGTGGCGATGGCGGGGGCCAACAGTTGTTCAAACTCCAGCGAACCGAACCGCTGACGAATCTCGTCCCAGCCACTCACACACCCCGGCACACTCCAGGTGAGCTGACCAAACAGCGGAATCTGCTTGTGCCCTTGCTTGATGAACTCCTCACGACTCAACTTGGCCGGACTCCGCCCGCTGGCATTCAACCCGTACAGCTTCTCAGTCTTGGCATCCCAATAGATCATGAACAGATCGCCGCCGATGCCGCAGCTCATCGGCTCGGTCACGCCCAGCATGGCGTTCACCGCAATCGCCGCGTCGGCCGCGTTCCCACCGTCCTGCAGAATCTTGAGCCCCGCCTGCGCCGCCAGCGGCTCGCTCGTGGCCACGATGCCGCGTCGCGCCACGGTGATCGAACGACTTTGATTCGCGCCGACCGAACGAACATACTCTTCGGCCCACGCCTCTTCTCGACAGAGGTTCAAGACGCACAGACAGAACGCGGCCACTTGTGGCGCGGAACGAGCCATCGAAACAAGAACGTGACGAAGCGAGTAGAGGGTGATCATTCGATGTGTCCCAGCGAGAAAGCGGCGGTCGATGTGTCATTGCACATGTCAATGCATGAGAGACCGCATTCTAGAAGTGTGCTGGCGACAGTTCAAACGTGGCCCGCTGTCAGTCGACGGCGGAAGCGTCCACGGGAAGAGGGCCCTCGAGAAACGCCCCTGTGGCAAACCAAGAGGACAATTTCCACGAACATGTAGAACGTGTTAAGCGCTGCGGGTCGATCCCGCCGAGCCGTCGTCGCTCGAATTCGCCACGACAGCGGGTGTGGCTGTGGCGGCCGCTCGCCGCACGGGAAAGGCGATCAAGGCCATGAGCGAGACCAGTAGCTGGAGGCAGGCCACCACCAATGGATGGACCAGCGCCAACGGGGGGATCTCTCGTGGATCGACTCCCACCGGGCCAAGGTGTCCCAGCAGCAGAACGTCTTCCACCAAGACCCGCGCGCCAGTATCTACTTTGGGAAAGTGCCCTTTGGGAAAGTGCCCGACGGCACCACCCTCGGACAACGTGGGTGTCGCCAGACAGGCCAACAGAGAGAGCACCAACAAGTAGAATACGACGCCACCGCCGCGCCGCCTTTTCTGGGCGGCCGGTGACCATCGATGGAGTCTTGTTGTGCGATCCATAGGTCGGACCTGTCGGAACGGGTTAGAAGGCCGAAGAGCGCGCGCCCTGGTGACCGGACCGTTCCGGCTCTCAAGCGGACAACCTTTCATGTGGGCAACAACGAGAAGCAATCATCGTGCCCCGGGGGGGCCGGCGAGTTTGGCGCCCGCTGCTTAAGTACAAGTGAGACAGGGTGTTGCCTCAGTTTTTGAGCCTCTGCTCGATGCCTGTCGCGTGGCCCCGGGACGAGTCCGGTGTTCAGAATTCGCAACATCCATGTCGTCTGCGGAAAACAGATCACGCGCAGGCGCACAAATCGACTCCGTCAGGGGAAGACGAATCTGGGCCCGCGATCGATCTATGGATAGGCCTCGATTCCGCCACGGCTCGAATCGGGCGAGAGCAAAAAGGGAAGGGGACATCCGGCGGGCGATTCGAGCCATACCGCTCGTCTTTACCGGCTCGGAGCGACCCGCATCGCCGGCAAGGTCATTTTGGGGCCTTTAGCCGTTGTCGCGACACGAGTTGTGGCGCGACTTTTTCCGAAACGTTTTCATCCTTCTCACTGGCAGGTAGAATAGAGGTGCCAGCAAATGGAGTGCTGTTTCTCATCCCATGGTCTGGGTTCCTATTCTGGAGAAACGGCGATGAACAATCCACGTGATCGATGCCGAAGATTAGCCCTCGAGGCCGAGGGGTATTTAGAGCTCGGAATGCATCACCACGCTCTGCACTCGCTTGAGCAATTGGAGGCGAGCGGAGCACTCGATGCGCATGCCGTGTATCTCAAGGGCGAAACCTTACGATCGCTGGAGCGATATGACGAAGCGCTCTCCGCGTTGCGTTCCGCTTCGCGATCTTTGCCGGATGATATTCATATCCTGCTGGCCCTTGGTTGGTGCTACAAACGAATCGGCCAACTCGACCGCGCGATCGATTCCCTAGAAGACGCACTGCTGGTCGAGCCGAGCGAGGCGCTCGTGCACTACAACCTCGCCTGCTACTGGAGCCTGGCCGGCAACAAGGATTCCGCGCTGACGTTTCTGGCGACAGCCTTCGATATCGATTCCAGCTACCGGGATATGGTCGAGCAGGAAAGCGACTTCGATCCGATCCGCAGCGACCCGGACTTCTTGGCGCTGACCAGTGTCATCGTCTAGGCGACCGCCGCTATGGCGATTCCCTGGAAGAAATCAGCCCGAGAACGCCCCTGCGCGCGAGCGCCATTGCGACCCCCGGCCCGCTCAATGATGCGCGGCCACCAGTTGGGTCGGCTTGGGCAACTCCAGCAATTCGGCCGCCAGCAGTCGATAGTCTTCCGCCCCGTTACAAGAAGGGGCGTAGTCGAAGATCGATTGGCCAAAGCTGGGCGCCTCGGCCAGTCGAATATTACGGCGAATTCGGGTCTGAAATGTATGCGCCGTCGACCAGGGACCCGCCTCGTGGCGCGCCTGTTCAAAAAAGGCCTCCACGTCGCCGCTCACCTCACCCGCCAGCCGCGTGCCCGACTCGTACATACAGAACACCACTCCGGAGAGTCGCAGCCGATCGTTCAGCCGCCGGGCAACCAGCGAGATTGTCTCCAGCAGCTTGCTCAGGCCGTGCAGCGCCAGGAAGTGCGGCTGCAGCGGCAGCAACACCTCTTCCACCGTGGCCAGGGCGTTGATTGTCAGAATGCCGAGGGACGGCGGACAATCGATCAACAGATAGTCGAATTCCGCGGAGTCTTCGGCAACCTTGTCGCGCAAAATTAATTCTCGCCCGACAACACCGGCCAACTCGACTTCGGCGGCCGCCAGATCGATGTGGCTGGAGACCAGCTCCAGATTGTCGCTGACTCGGACTCGCGCTTCGGCCAGCGAAGCTTCGCCGGTGAGCACATCGTAAACCGATGCTCCCAGTTCGTGCGGCGCCAAACCGAAGTGCAACGAAGCGTGCGCTTGAGGATCCAAGTCGATCAACAAGGTCCGCTGACCGGCCGCGGCTAACGCGGCACTGACATTGACGGCGGTCGTCGTTTTGCCGACTCCACCTTTCTGATTCATGATGGCGATGGAGCGCACGGGAGCATGTCTCGCTAAGGACCAGGAACCGATGGCCGGCCACAAACACAAAGTGGTCCGTGGCGTGGCCGAAGAATCCGTCGCATTGTCCGCGGATTATAGGCCAGCTTGCCCAACCCACCTAGATCAAATCTCCAGCGACTCCACAAGGCGGCGATTTCCTTCGGGACATGCACTTCACGCCCCAGACGGGCAGTGGCGATTCGCCCTCTCGGCATGCATCGACGAGAAGACTGCTATCACTCCGCCGGCTCGCCGGGCGGCTCCGCTTCCGCCGCTTCGCCGTCCAACTCGGCGCTGAGAATCTTCGCAAACTCCGCCGCGACCTTCGGCCGCAGCGTCAGAGTTCCTTCCCGGCCGACGAGCGCCACCCGGGGACACTCCAGACTCAGCAGCAACACGATGATGTCTTTCTGTTGCACAAAGCGTAGTGCGTGAGTCCACTCCGGCTCACAGCTCGACTGAGTCTCACTCGTCGATTGGGTCTCACTCGTCGACTCGTCCTGAGGCCATTCGTAAGTCTGGCGCTTGGTCAGTGCGTCGCGGGCGTTCGTGTAACCCCGCGCCACGGTGACCGGCCGCTCAGCCACGATGTCGAAAGACTGATCCCCAAACTTCAAATCCGAGAATGCATTGCCCGGTTCGAGCTTCAGCGCCGATACCGAATCGGGCTTGCTGATTAGGGCGATCGCCGCCGGGCCATAGTAGTCGAGCACCGGTCGGCTGCGCCAATAGCCAAACCCCCAACTCGATATCGCCAAGACGATGCCCAGGATGAGCATCATCGAGACAATCCACTTACCGTAACTTTGCGAGGATGTGTCGTTCACCTTGCGTCCGTTTCCAAGCGAGGGGAGGGGAGTCGAGCGATCAGGCCGCCAGCGCCCCACTCTACCCGGCGAGCGAGACGACCCACTTTGTGGCTCTGCCAGAGCGTAGTATACTGCCACCAGAGTCGTTTCGGCGATGGCGTTCGCGCCCCGCGCGCGGAATCGCCACGGGCGACCTGTACGACCAACAACTCCTTGAAATGCTAGTTGAAGACGATGGCAGATACATTCGATCCTTACCGTGAGGCACTCGTGCTGGAGACCGTTACCATCTGGCCCGAAGAATTCGACGAAGTCGAGCCGGAGGAACGGGCGCGTGTTGAGAGAATATTGCACGCCGATGCTTCGGAAATCGTCGAGCTGGAATACCTGCGAACCCACACCGGATTCTGTCGTCAGATTACAGTCACCCAAGACGACTTGGACCGAGCACGCGAGGCCAGCACGTCGTAGGTAGTCGCGTCGCAGGTAATATTGTCGAGCGTTCCGCGACGCGTCTGCACGAGGAGCCAGACCCACCGTAACAAAATCAACAACACTGTGACGCGTGTCAGCGAGGGATCAAGCTAACCGTGACCAGCGAAACATCCAACGTACGAGTCGAACTGGGGCCTCGTAGTTACAACATTCATATCGGTTCCGATTGCCTCGAGCAATTCGGCGCCCGCATGGCGATCGGCGACGTAAGCGGACACGCCATTCTGATCACGGACGAGAACGTCGAGTCTCCGCATGCCGAAGCGGTGCTGGCCGGCCTCTCCTCGTCACAAATCCAAACCGATTTGGTCGTCGTGCCTGCCGGCGAGGCGAGCAAGTCGATCGACGTCGCGGCCGATCTGTGGTCGAAACTGTTGCAACTCGGTACCGATCGCCGAACGCGAATCGTGGCGGTCGGCGGAGGGGTGATTGGTGATCTGGCGGGATTCATCGCCGCCACTTTCGCGCGGGGTCTCGAATTCGTGCAGGTGCCGACCACCTTGCTCGCACAAGTCGACTCGTCGGTCGGTGGCAAGGTCGGCATCAATCTACCGCAGGCCAAGAACATGGTCGGCTCTTTTTGGCAACCACAGCTGGTCTGGATCGACACCGCCGTGCTCGCCACCTTGCCCCAGCGTGAATTTCGCGCCGGACTGGCCGAGGTCGTGAAGTACGGCATGATTCTCGACGCCGACTTCTTTGCCTGGCTGGAAGACCATGTCGACGACCTCGAGCGGCGAGACGACGCGGCACTGCGACATGTGGTCGCTCGCTGCTGCCGGCTCAAGGCAGACGTTGTCGAACAAGATGAACACGAAACGAGCGGTCTGCGGGTCGTTCTCAACTACGGCCATACCTTTGCGCACGCCTTGGAACAGGTGACCGGCTACGGCACGCTGCTCCATGGCGAGGCGGTCTCCATCGGCATGGCCTGCGCTGCGCGCCTGGCCGAGCGGCTGGGGCGGATCGATGCCGAGCTGACCGCGCGGCAGTCGAAACTACTCACCAACCTGGGATTGCCGGTCGAGTTTCCCGACGTCGATCCCGAGGCGATTGTCGAGGCGATGCAACACGATAAGAAATCGGTCGCCGGTCGACTGCGATTCGTGCTGCCCGACCGACTGGGCCATGTCGAGCTGGTGGAAGATGTTCCCTGGCAGGACGCCGCCATCATTCTCGATTGAGCGCCGCGGCTGCCATCGCTTGCGGCTAACCGCCACTCGGCGGGCCGCCTACCAAAGTCGTGCTTTCCCCCGCCTGCGCCGCGTGCTAAGCTGCCGACTCACGTTGTTCGTGATTGTTTGTGATCAGACAATCGTCGGTCCATACTCCATTCTCAGCGGGGCGGTCGATGTCACCTGGCGACGAGCAGATCCGCGACGACTCCGCCCCCGCGGCAACCTCGACGGCCCGCGCACAAACGGACGACCCGCCGGATGCCGAACGACAAGCCCGCCGGGCCGACTGGTTACGGCTCTCTTTGGTCGTGGGTGTCGGACCGCGTCACCTGCGACAACTGATCGATCACTTCGGCACACCGGCCGAGGTGCTGGCCGCGTCTCGGACCGCGCTACAAGAATTGCCCGGCATCGGTCCCAAAATCAGTCGCGCGATTCTCGAAGCGGGCGAGACCATCAACGTCGAAGCGGAACTGGCCATCTGTCAAAGCCACGGCATCGAAATTTGCACACTCGAAGACGACGACTACCCGCGCATGCTGCGTGAAATTCCCGACGCACCACCGGTCCTGTTCACCCAAGGCGCCCTGTCTGGTGCCGACCTGCTCTCCGTCGCTGTCGTTGGCGCTCGTCATGCCACGACCTACGGTCGCAATCAGGCCCGACGTCTGGCGGCCGGGCTGGCGCGGGCTGGACTGACCGTGGTCAGTGGCATGGCCCGCGGCATCGACGGCGAAGCGCATCGCGGCGCGCTCGAAGCGGGGGGTCGCACCCTGGCGGTGTTGGGGGGCGGACTGCTGTCGCTCTTCCCGCCAGAGCACGAGTCGCTGGCCGCGGAGATCGCCGCCTCCGGCGCGGTCTTGAGCGAGTTTCCCCCGCGCATGGAACCGCAGAGCGGTTTCTTCCCTCAGCGCAACCGCATCATCAGCGGCATCAGTCTGGGCACGATTGTCGTCGAGGCCTCCGCCCGCAGTGGCGCCCTGATCACCGCCCGCCACGCCTACGAACAGGGACGCGAGGTCTTCGCCGTGCCCGGGCCGATCGACAGCCGTGCCTCGCGAGGCCCCCACGGCCTGATTCGCGACGGGGCCCGACTGGTGCAATCGGTCGACGACGTCTTGGAGGAGCTCGGCCCCTTGGTCGAGGCGGTTCCGCGTGACGCGGGTCCCACGATCCGTCACCCGGCCGAGCTGAAACTGAACGCCGCGGAACAACAGGTGCTCGCCGCCGTCGAGCAACAGCCGACGTCGATCGACAGCATCGTCGCGGACACGCAGCTTCCCGTTCCTCGGGTTCTCGCCACGCTCAGTGTGCTGGAGTCGCGACATCTGATCCGTCGCGTCAGTGGCCAGCAGGTAGCCCGCGTGTAGAGCGGCGGAGGGAAACGAATTGGCCGCCCAACCCGCCAGCGATCACCGCGGCTGGCGTCGCCCGGCGCATTTCCGCGCCGGAGTCGTCATAATGGGTTCACGATGATCTTCCGCCCGCCGAGTGCTGATGCCGATCTGTCTCTTTTCCGCCGCGCGCCACGTGGTCGCATCAGCTTGCGCTGGCTGGCCATGCTGATGGGTCTGGCGGCGGTCGTGGTGGCGCTCGTCACGGTCGGCCTGGGGGTCGGTCGCGAACAGGAAGCACCCGACCGGCCGGTCGACTTAACCGCCGCCAAATACGTCGGCCGCGAAACGTGTGCCAAGTGCCACGCCAAGGAGAATCATGCCTGGCTCGGGTCGCACCATCACCTGGCGATGGACCTGGCCACCGACGAGACGGTGCTGGCCGACTTTGACGACGCCAGCTTCACCTACCAGGGCGTCACCTCCAAAATGTTTCGCCGCGATGGAAAATTCTTCATCAACACCGAAGGACCCGACGGTCAGGTCGCCGACTTCGAAGTCAAGTACGTCATCGGCGTCGAGCCCTTGCAACAGTACATGGTCGAGTTCGACGACGGGCGGGTGCAAGTTCTGCGGGAAACCTGGGACACCGAGGGGAAGCGGTGGTACTACCACTACCCACCCGACGTGCGAGACGAGCGGCTGGCAACCGACGACCCGTTGCACTGGACTAATGAGATGAGCAACTGGAACTACATGTGTGCCGACTGCCACACGACCGAATTGAAGAAGAACTTCGATATCGCGGAGAATCGCTATCACACTTCGTTCGCGGAGATGAACGTCAGCTGCGAGACCTGTCACGGCCCGGGCAGCATCCATGTCGAGCTGGCGGAAGTCGAGTCGCCCACATGGGACGGTCCGCTCGGGTACGGGCTACCACGACTCAAGGGAAAATACTCCAAGAACGAAATCGAGACCTGTGCCAGGTGCCACATGCGTCGCGCCCAGCAGGTGGCCGATGACTTTCGGCCGGGCGGCGATCTGGGCGATTACTTCGCGGCGGCGCTGCTGCGAGAACCGCTCTATCATGCCGATGGGCAAATCAACGACGAAGTCTACGTCTACGGTTCCTTCATCCAAAGCAAGATGCACGCGCGGGGCATCCGCTGTAGCGACTGCCACGATCCACATTCGACCAAGTTGAAACACGAAGGCAATCAGGTCTGCACCTCGTGCCATCAACACCCGGCTCAGAAATACGACACTCCGGAACATCATCATCACAAGATGGGCAGCACCGGAGCCCAATGTGTCGAGTGTCACATGCCGGAAAAACACTACATGGTGGTCGATCCACGACGCGATCATAGCTTCCGTGTCCCGCGCCCCGATCTTTCGCTGGCGCTGCGAACGCCCAACGCCTGCACCGACTGCCACCTGGAGATGGAACTCGAGAAGGAAGGGGGCGATCCGCAGCGGCCCTACTATGCCGACTGGCTTGCTGAGGCCCAACGCGATCCGGGCCCGGCGCGCGAGCGCATCGAGAGACTCGATCGCTGGTCGCTCGATCATATCGAAAAGTGGTATGGCGAGCGGAAGGAGGTCCAGCCCCACTTTGCCCACGCCTTGACCGCCGCGCGGGCAGGCAAACCCGAAGCGGAGAGCCTGCTGTTCGATGTTCTCCGCCGTCCCAACGAACCGCCCATCGTCCGCGCGACCGCCCTGTTTGAACTCGGTCGCACCTCTCAAATCGCCGCCCAACGGGCAGGCAGCGAGTCGCTCAACGACAAGTCGCCGCTGGTGCGGGCCACGGCTCTGGCGGTGCTGGGCGGGGTGATCGTGGACGATCGTAATTTGAATCGGGATTCGACACCGGTGAATTTGGCCGCTCCCCTGCTGGCCGATCCGGTCCGCCTGGTGCGCATCGAAGCGGCCCGTGTCGTGGCTCCCTATCTCCGCTTCTTGACCGACGAGGAACGCCAACGGTTCAACGCCGCCGCCAAGGAATTGGAGGCCTCGTTCCTGGCCTCGGGAGATCGATCGGGTGCCCACCGCGAACTCGCTTCGCTTCACGAGTATCAGGGACAGATTCCGTCGGCCGACGCGGCCATTGACAACGCGCTGCGGCTCGCCCAGACGCCCGCCGAGTCGAGCGCGATCCGTTATCGTCATGCCATGATGATGATCGCTCGCAAGAAGTACGACGCGGCCGAAGAGCAGCTCCGCGCCGCGCTGAAAGACGATCCGCGGAATCGGGACGCCATGTCGGCGTTGATCATCTTCTACATCCAGCCGGAGCGGCTGGAGATCGACAAGGCGCTGGAAATCGCCAAGGCCTGGCACGAGCAGTTTCCCGACGACCCGGATCTACCGATGATGCTTCGGTATATCGACGGCGCCCGCCGGCAGGCCCCACCCCGGTAGACCGGCCGGCGTTCTGGAGTGGTCTCCCGACCGCTCCACGGTGATGTTGTTGTGGAGTGGTCTCCCGACCGCTCCACCGAAGCCAAGATTTGCGCGATCGGGAGGGCGACGCTATTCGCGCGATCGGGAGGACGACGCTCCCGCGGAGCCGAGAATCACCTCTGACCCGACCACGGCTCGGCCGGAGCCTCGCCCTCCCATTGTTGTTGGCGACTCTCCCGACCGCTCCACGGTGAACTCAGAGAATCCCTCGCTCATGCTTCGATCTAACAATGACGACACACATTTTCACAACAACGTAACAAGCCCGAAACGTAAGTGAGGGAACTAGAAAACAACCGTCGCGGTAGCGACGTTCGCTTCGATCGACCGCGCACGCCTCCACACCGCCGCTGGTCGTCAAACCGAACCCGATCTATTCCACAAATGCACGCACAAGCCGCGAACCTTTGCCGAACTAGTCGGCCCACCCAAAGTGACCAGTCAGAATGAAGCTTTACTTTTGCTCATCACTTGATAGGGTGGGGGGGTGACCAGCCTGTGGAAAAGTCACCAGGTTATGGAGATGTCTCCTGAGGGCTCCATCAAAGGCAAAATTCGCAGGATCGGGAGGGCGACGCTCCCGCGGAGCCGAGAATCACCTCTGACCTGACCACGGCTCGGCCGGAGCCTCGCCCTTGTATCTTGAAAGTTAGTTTGTTTTTGGTTTGTTTATAGAGGTAATCGTGGCGCCGCGGAGTGAGCGTAGCGAACGAAGCGGTGCCACGTTCGCCGGTCGCGAGATCGTC
>Ga0180437_10000143_pt1 | contig 151889 bp, 166 predicted proteins | sample SS_ome_4_FD_132410 | JGI IMG/M metagenome (GOLD analysis project Ga0180437, IMG submission 132410) | Hypersaline lake sediment archaeal communities from the Salton Sea, California, USA - SS_3_D_1 metaG | ecosystem: Environmental > Aquatic > Non-marine Saline and Alkaline > Hypersaline >...
AGAATTGGTCTTATTTCTTTTTTCCATTCTGCTGAAAGAGGTTCCATTGTTTCCCATTTTCCCATCTTATCTTTCATCCAGACACCGTGTTCAGCTACAAGACCGATGTTCTCTTCTCCAAACCAGTGTTCAATGAAACTTCTATCTCTTCCACTTATGATCACCACTTCATTATTCTCATCTTTAGCAAGATTTCTTACTATTCGAAGGATCTGCTTGTCTGGTTTAGCTTTCTCTGGCGTATCTGCGAAAGGTATTAGTGTTCCATCGTAATCTAAAAGGAAGAGACGTTTTCGACTGTTACGATAATCTTTGATTATATCTGTTTTTATCTCGCGAAGTCCTCTCATACAGAATTTGTTTTGAATTTTTTTTATATTTGTGAGATTATCTAGAAAATCATTCGCCCATCTTGAAACATCATAACGTTGTAATCTCTCCCGCATTGTCATGATTTTCTCCGCCTGTTCTTCTTCAGACATTAGAAAAGCTTTCTCCAGAGCTTCTGCGACCTCTAGTTTGTTATTTGGATTCACTATGATCGCCTCACCCAAGTCTTTAGAAGCGCCAGCCATTTCACTTAGTATAAGAACTGCTTTTCCTTCATTCTTAGTTGCTACAAACTCCTTTGCTATCAGATTCATTCCATCTCTTATTGGAGTAATAAGCGCAATATCTGTGACGTTATAAAGAGCGATTAGACTATCGAACGGTAAGAACCGATGCAAATACCAAATCGGGGTCCAACCGAAGGTTCCATATTTTCCGTTAATTCTACCAACCAATTCATCGACTTGTCTCTTCAGGATTCCATATTCGCGTACACGCGTGCGTGAGGGAACTGCTACCAGAATTAATGTAACCTTTTCACGATATTTTGGATTTCTTTCTAAGAAAAGGTCATAAGCCTCTAATCTTTGAGGGATTCCTTTTGTATAATCTAGTCTATCAATTGAAAGTATTACTTTTCTTCCTCTAATCTTTCTATTTACTTTATCAGATTCCCTCTGAATATTTGAATTTTGAACTGAAGTAGAGAAATATTCGAAGTCTATTCCCATAGGGAAGATGTCAGTCTTGACAAAACGATTTTCGATTTTCATCTGTCCTAGAACTGATTCGTATCCAAAAAGTCTATGAACACTGTCTGAGAAATTTCTAACATAATCATGTATGTGGAAGCCTATTAGATCGGCTCCTAAAATTCCTTCCAATACTTCTTTACGCCAAGGGAGTAATCGAAAAACATCAAACGATGGGAAAGGTATGTGAAGGAAGAAACCTATTTTCGAATCTTTTTGTTTATCTCTTATTAGTTTTGGAAGAAGCATTAACTGATAATCATGGATCCAAATTACATCTTTTTTCTTTAATATATCAATAATTGCTTTACAATAATACTCATTCACTCTTTTGTAATTACTCCAAAAAGTATCATTATAGGTAGCATATTGAGTAAAATAATGAAAAAGCGGCCAAATTGTTTTATTACTAAATCCATGATAATAATTCTCTATTTCACTTTGCGAAATGAAAACAGGATAATAGTTTTGAGATCTTAGACTTTTCTCAACATATTTTTTCTTTTCTCCAATGCTTTCTGTTGATATTCCGGGCCATCCAATCCATACGGAATTTAAAGATTGACGGATTGAATCTAATCCTTTGGAAACTCCTCCGACACTCTGCTGGAGATGAATCTGATTTGCTCGTTTCACTATATTAATGGGCAATCTATTTGAAACGAGTAATAATCTAGTCATTTAACAAAATAGTGGTGACTACGGTATTTTAGGATTATGCGGCTTTAAGACTTGAATAACTATTTGAATTACTAGATCGCCAAAAAAACCCCTAGCTTCTACATAACTATGTTATTAACAAGAAAGAATTCTCAACAACACTAATGAAAGTAAAAAATTAATATTATTCAAAACTTTTTTTGAATAATCACAATAAAAAACAGAAACATCACATATTACTTTGCTATGGAGGAAATTTCGAATTATGACAGAACAATGGTTTTCCACAACGGAAGAGGATAAGTTGGAAGAAAATAGTATGAACACAGTTTTTCCTAAGGGAATACCAGTCCTAATCGTGAAGAAAAACAGTAAAATCTACGCCATATCAAATAAATGTCCACACTTGGGGTGTCCTCTGTCCGCAGGCACTTTTGAAGGTCATACAATAAAATGCCTGTGTCATGATTGGAAGTTTGATATAACTACTGGAGAATTCTTGAGTTCGAGAGAGATTAAAATTCCAATATATCAATATAAAATCCAAGAAGGAAAGATATTCATAAAAATATAGGTGAATAGAATTGAAAAAAGTAGTAGTGTATGGACTAAGCACATGTCCTTGGTGCCGTAAAACAAAACAGTATTTTACCGATATGAAAATTGACTTTGATTACATTAATTATGATTTGGCAAAAGAAGAAGAACAGAGTAAAATCATGCAGGATATGAAAGAATTAGGCCGTGGAAGTGCTTTTCCTTTTGTAAAGATTGGGGAAGAAGTGATTATAGGATATAATCCAGAAAAATTTTCAACACTCCTAGAATTTAACAAGTGAAAGAAATGGATATTGAAAAAAGGAAAATTGCTTTAAAACATTTTTTCCAGAAGACAATAGACCCTCTCGGTTATAAATTCAGTCCAGATAAAGAATTAGTCGATTTCTTATTGGAACAAGAAGTGATTTTGGAACAGAAACATGGTATTCCCTATTGTCCTTGCCAAGGTTTAACTGGAAAGAGAGATGAAGACATGAAGATCGTGTGTCCATGCATACCTTTTCACAGAAAACACTTTGATATAATGAAACGTTGTTGGTGTGGCCTTTATGTTCATAAAGAGGTTACAAACCCTTCAGAACTTAAACAGATTTCACTAAATGAAATTGAGAGCGGTTGAAATGTGGATCGAAGTCGCTAAAAATGATGAACTAACGCATAATGGATTGAAAGCAATAACTGCTAATGGAAAAGAAATTGTGTTATGCAATTGTGATGGTCAAATATTTGCTATTGATAGAAGATGTGGCCATATGAATGCGCCCCTAGAAATGGGAACCCTTGACGATCATTACGTTACTTGCCCAATGCATCATGTACAATTTGATGTAAGAACCGGAGAAGCTTTGAACCGTCCGGTACCTCATTATTTTGGAGAACAACCAGAACAAGAGATATTAAATAATTTCCCAAATTGGATCGCCAATCTAATGGCACACATAAAAACATGCAATATTAAAAGTTACAGTGTTAAAATAGATGGTGACTCCATCAAGATAGATATGTAAAATTTGACGTATGTTACATTTCAGATATATCAACGCAAATTTTCGGATTATTTTTTTGTAAATGAAGTTAAAGATTGATTTTATAGATGAAAAACAAAAACGAGCTTGTTGTTGGATTCATTGGGCTTGGAAACATGGGCCTCCCAATGGCCGAGAATATAATAAGAGCGGGATATCCACTAATTGTATGGAATCGGACCATTCAACGTACCAAATCGCTAGTAAATATGGGCGCACAAGTTGCAACTAGTCCCAGCGAATTAACTAGAAGATCATCAATAATATTTACCATGCTACCCGGGCCTCACGAAGTAAGAGAAGTTGTCTTAGGTAAGAAAGATGGTCTTTCTCCTGTGATAGATAGTATAGAAGCTAACAAGATTCTAATCGATATGACAACCAATCTGCCAGACATCAGCAGGATAATTGAAAAGGAAATTCATAGAAAAGGTGGTGAAATGCTTGACGCCCCTGTTTCTGGCAGCGTAAAACCCGCAACCGATGGAACATTAACAATACTTGTTGGTGGTAAAAAAGATGTTTTGGATAAGATAAAACCTTTACTTCTAACTATGGGAAAAAATATTTTACATATAGGACCGATAGGATCTGCATGCACGATGAAACTTGTACTTAACATGCATCTTGCCACTGTAATGGCATCCTTTGCGGAAAGTCTAGCTTTTGGTTTCAAATCAGGGTTAGAACCAACAAAAACATTAGAAGTCATCAACAACAGCATAATGAAAACTTACATTTCTGAGATGAAAGGTCTCAAGGTCATAAATCATGATTGGAGTACAGCATTCTCCCTTAATCTGATGAGTAAAGATCTAGAACTTGTCGAGGAGACTGCAAATATGGTCAGAGCGCCTATTCCAATAACAAATATAATTAAACAGATTTACGATTCTTGTATTTCAAATGGAAAAGGAGAAATGGACTTCTCAATCGTAGCAACTAAATTTGAAAAGATGAATGACAATATACACTTGTAATAAAACTAGAAAATGGTTGGTGTTATGAAATTTTACCTTGATTCTTAACAGTCTCTGTTGCTTTTTTTACTCTCGAGGTATCACCCAAGTAATATGATCTGATTGGCGTCATATTTTCATTTAATTCATATACTAGCGGAATTCCTGTTGGGATATTAAGTGTTATAATATCTTTATCAGAAACATCATCAAGATGTTTTACCAATGCTCTAAGACTATTTCCATGGGCTGTGATTAGAACCCTTTTTCCTCTCTTAATTTCAGGAGTCATTATATTCTTCCAATATGGAAGGAGACGTTCCATTGTGTCTTTTAGGCTTTCTGCAAACGGTATATCTTTTTTCTCTAGATTCATATATTTTGGATCTTTGCTTGGATTTCGTTCATCAGACTCTTTTAGTGCTGGAGGCTTAAGATCATAACTTCTTCTCCAGAGAAGGACTTGCGCTTCACCATACTTACTCGCTGTTTCTGCTTTATTCAGACCCTGCAATTCTCCATAATGACGTTCATTCAAACGCCAAGATTTGTAAACGCGAATCCACATAAGGTCCATTTCATCAAGTACAATCCATAGTGTCCTAATGGCTTTCTTTAGAAGTGAAGTAAATGCAACATCAAATATCAATCCAGATTCACGAAGAAGTCTACCTGCTTCTCTTGCTTCATTAATGCCTTTCTCAGAGAGATCGACATCTGTCCAACCCGTAAAACGATTTTCTTTGTTCCAAATACTTTCTCCATGTCTCAAGAGAACTAGTTTCATGACCAATAATGCTTCCTCTATCAAGTTCTCTTACTCATTTAGACCTAATATCAATTTTTTTCTTTTTAGTGCAAGCTCTGTAAGTTGGAGAGGTAAAATTCGTTGAAAATGAGCAAATATTCGAAAAAAATGATCATAAAAAAGTCCTAATCGCGATCTTGTGCTCACATCTAATATTGGAATTCAAATTATTTTAAGAGAATTCTTCAAGTAATTTGTTAATCATTTGGAAGTCATTTTCGAGAAAGTTCCTATATGTTGGATTATATAGAATAGCTGCTGGATGAAAAGTAGGCATTATCTTCAGACGTATCCCGAACAGATGTTTTTCGAAAACTTTTCCTCTGATTTCTGAGATACCTCGGAATTCAACATCTACATTAGACATTACGTATTTTGTAGAGTGCCGTCCCAGAGTCACTATCAGTCGTGGTTTAATTATCTGGATTTGACGCTCGAGATAAGATCCACAAGCTTTTATCTCCTCTTCACTTGGGTCTCTATTTTCATCTGGCCTATGTTTGATAATATTTCCAATAAATACTTCATTTCTCTTTAGTCCAATACTCATGAGTAACTCATCTAGAACCCTGCCAGCACTTCCCACAAAAGGCTGACCTTTAATATCTTCATGATATCCAGGAGCTTCTCCTATAATCATCAAAGAGGTGTTAAGATCACCTTCTCCAGGTACAGGATTTTTCGCATTTTTCCATAATGTGCATTTACGACATTCATGAATTTGATGTATCAATTCATCCATACGTTTTTGTTTTAAATCCATTTTGAAGTCGCACCAATAGGAAGATTTATTGAAAAACAAACTCGTAAAATTTTCATTAGAGTTATTTAATTTATGACGTATATTTCATATTCTTTAAGCTCGAGCGATACATTTAAGCTACTTCTGTTTATTCTTCTTGGAGGTCGTAATATCATGATGCCTGGATTTAAAAGAAGTGACAAGGCAATAGTTCATCCTGGAGAGAAATATACTCCACGTGAAAGAGTATGGAAGATACTTGACCACCAAGAAGCAGATAGAGTACCAGCCGAACTAGGAGGCTGCATGTCTTTCATAACAAAACAGGCTTATTTTAAACTCAAGCATTACCTCAATTTGCAGACCTTTCCTTTTGAAATTGACTACTGGCCTTCAGGATCCTCCTATAATCCATGGTGGCTACCCCCTATAGACGAGACTATTTACCGCCTATTCAGAACCGATTTCCGACCAATTTCCTTAAGATATACTAGACCTTTTGTCCCAAAGAAAATGTTTCCTGATAACTCATTCATAGATGAATTAGGCTTTCATAGAAAAGCTGGAGAAACGTATATGGAATTTGCAAATCCGGCGCCTCTTGAAAATGCTCAAGATATAGATGAAATATTATCCGATCCATACTGGTTAGATCCTGAGAAAGATTTTACTGCCGCTGGCCTAGAAAAAAAAGCTAAGAAGATGGATGATGCCGACTTTGCAGTTTGTGTAGTAAATATTGGAGGAAGTGGCATATTTGAGAATTCTTGGATGAGAAGGGGTTTTAGTAAAATAATTGAGGACATGTATCTGAAACCAAAGATAGCTGAGACAATACTAGACAAAGTCACTGATCAGATGCTCACATTATACAGTATGATGTTGGACGAGGTCGGGGATTACGTCACAATGGTGGCTACTGGAGATGATCTAGGCGCTCAAACAACAATTCTTATCAAACCTGACATATACAAGAAATTCTTGAAGCCACGTCATAAAAAACTCTTTGACCTGATTCATAAGAAGACAAAAGCAAAATTGTATTATCATAGCTGTGGCAACATGAAACCATTCATTCCAGATCTGATAGAGATCGGCGTGGATGTATTGAATCCAATACAACCAGAATGCCCCGACATGGACCTTGAAACTTTAAAAGAAGAGTACGGAGAAAAATTGACTTTCTGTGGAGGAATAGGATCACAGAGCATTCTACCAAAAGGTTCTGTTCAAGATGTTGAAGCCGAAGTCATGAGGGCAATAAAAGCAGGCGCCTCTGGTGGCGGGTATATTATCGCTCCAGGTCATATGATACAACCTGATGTACCACCTTGGAATATTGAAGCACTATACTCTGCAGCCATAAAATATGGAACCTACCCAATTAACCTGTAAATCAATAAGAAATTATTGAAGATTTGATATTCAGCATTATGATAATATCATGCACTCTTGCATACCGCATAAATATCATTCCTCCTAATTAATCAAATGAACGAATATGAAAGCAATGGAATGGAAAAAACCCACAATATCAGTGTTTAAGGAAAAATCAGACAAGCAAGAACAAGAGCCATTTGCAGTAATAAAAGCTCAGAAGATATCATTGAAAAAAACTGAAAAACACAGTTATGATGGTGAGATAATAGATTTCTTCGTTCTCATGGGCGACATAGATTGTATTAATTCAGATAAAGGAATAAAAAATAATTACGTTTTATGTTGGTTCGACGATAATATAGATGATTTCAGTGAATCTTTTAGAAAACTAACTGGCGTTACTTTTCTATCAGCTCCATCTTATACAGAAAGCAATGGAAAAAGAACTTACAGAACATCTTTTGAAGCAGAATATGGACTGATATCCTAACAGGAATAGAACTCTCACTAAGATACCAGATATCCTACTTACCTGTTTTGAGTTCACATTATAGAGAGGAAGCGGTACTATTGCATAATCTTGGGAAGATTTTCTATTTGTGCAATAGTATTAGAAGTCTTTGCACTCTGAAGCATAATAAGACGTTCAATTTTTTCTCGCACGGCACTTTCGATGAACTGTTGTCTGTTATAGTTAAGTTCAGAGTGTTTTCTAACCAGACGATCGACTTCAGACATCATAGTCGATGGAAGTCTAACAGGAATTCTCTTCTGCATTTCAGGAGAATTATTTATTGTTCTTGGCATTTTTTTCACCTATTGTTCCACATTCGTGAGATGAACTAATTCGATTTAGAATATTTAATCAATCTCAACAACTCGAGAAGTGTCGGGTGTCTACTTTTTTAATTTCGGCTTACGACATATTGAGGGGTCTTATCGATCCCAGACGATTGAATTAATGTCATTTGTACAATTTGATTGAGTTTATGTCGATTAAACTAGTTTTTCCTATGCATTTTCCTAAACATGAAAAACACCTTTTCATCGTTAAATCTGTCAATTAGAATTGTGGCGGGCCCGACGGGATTCGATGCATTTTCGCGTCCAGTTTTGGTTTCAAAATTCGCGCAGGTTCAAGACTTGGATTTGAACTCTTCTGAAGTCTCAATTATCAATGACATCTATGCTTAGGAAAAAATGTTGGGAGGACTAGTTGCCTCTTCTTCTGACAGCTACAACTATCGACACGACCGCGATAAGCACCACTCTTCAGCGTATACACTACAGAGGAAAGAAAAAAGATGAAACGGTTTAGTCTCTTATTCTCTTAACCACCATAACTGTTGATACTGTTATGGCCAGTCCGCGCGCGTACTAGCGCGGGCTAAACTGCAAATTGGTGTGGGGAGTGGGATTTCAACACAAATTTACTGGTATAGCATGTTTAATAGTCATATAAAGAGATCACAAGAAGCGTGAGTGGTGCAATTATTCATGTAATTGCAGACTTAAGTTTTCAAAAACCATTGCATACATTTCTGATTGAGTTTTGATATGTCATCTTTAATTTCATTAAATCTGTTCTGAGTTACCGCTATCCTTCCAATAGCTTCCAAGTGAAGCCTAAACTCCTCATAATAGTTGAGTTTTAGAGAATTGCATAGTCCATGAATAACTAATACAAAATTGTCGTCGTTGATCCAGTCTTTCTCAAAACGTTTCCTATCTATTTGATCTTGTAGTAGGAAAGCCCATCTGCTACTCAGCTCATAGAACTTCGCAATTTTATCCTGTTCATCATATTCAGCTAGTACAGGTTTAATATGGCATTTCTTCAATTCTTTCTTGATTTTTGCTTCATGCTTTTTCTTTAGATCTAATCTCAGACTCAAATTTGGTATCTTGCCTGAGTATAAATTGTAGTTGAAGCCATTAATCCATTTTTCAGCTTCAAATTTCCTGATTATAGGTCGCAAATTATCAATAACAAATATACTCAATTCATCTAGATTTCCATAGAATATGAAAGCTTTCCAGACCAACAAAACTCACTCTTAAATCCAATTTGATAGCAAAGCATGCTATACTCTGAGCTTACCACATGTTTACTAAATATAATCTAATGGAGCACAATCTAATAGAAAATGGTAATAGGATAAAACGCTCTATTCACGAATTAGCATTTAGCATCTGACGTCTTTCCAGATATTCTTCTATAGCAATTTCAACTTCAATTCTTGCTTTACTTGATGAACCATATTTTCTTACTACATGTTCAAGAAATCTTTTCCACAGTCCATCATCAATAGTCAGTGTGAGTCGTGGCATCTCTTTTCTCATAAAATTTTAGAAGGCTTAGTGGTTTTATGCTTTTACTTTGTTAATCTTCATCAGATTTATCAAATACACAAACAGATAATCATCTGTTGATGCATAAGCCAGAATCATTTGCTTCATCTAGTTGTCCACTCTAGCGGCATAAGGGGTGTATCCCCTAAAAATCATGGATGGAGCTCTTGCTGAAAACTTTCATCGATTAGGAGTAAATTAGAGAATGCACACTCAATAGCATATGCTAATCAGTCAATTTCAAGCAGAAAATATATTATGGAATTCACTGGAACCGGTAGAATTTCTCAATAAGACTTATACATGATCTACTAGCGACCTTACGAACATCGTGCGCGCGCGTGAATGATTAATGCCTGAAAATCCAGCTAGTTCCAATACCATGAAAGGAGGCAAATCCAAGAAAAAGTACATGAGGCTGGAAAGAAGGATTTAGTAGCCTCTGGTTCAGACATCATATAAATATAACACTGTTAAACCACAAGATAAATTTTTTTACATAATACGACGGCATTAACATCATTAAAATAAAAACATCTATAAAATCCACAATTTTACAATATGTTGTATTGAATTGAACCTGCATGAATTAATATTCAATGCAATCAAGTCAGGAAAAGTCTTCGCTGTTGATTTAAAATCCTACTGTCTTGAACGAGGCATCAACGAAAAGAGATTCCATAGCAACCTTAAGAGACTGATAGAGAAATGGGGCGAGATCTCTAGAATATCCGTCAGATATCATAATCGTCAAATTAACACATATTTTCTCAGAACCAAGATCTTAGACAAATACATCCGCAGAAAAAAAAATAGTTCAAACTGTCTGGATATATATGGTATCCAGAACGAAACTAACAATAAAACCCATTTCATCCAAGCATTAGTAAAGAACACATCAAAAACAAAAGTGAAAAATTGTGACGCTAAATTGGCTGTTCTTGATGAATTTAGCTGTCTACGTATAAATTCTAACTTATCATGGGATACGGAAGAATCGAATGTTGTGACCTTGATGCCTGGTCAAACACATAAGATAAATCTGTTTAGAATATCTCAAAAAATTAACCAGGAGAAAATTAAGTTGAGACTGCCAAACCTAACGTTTACTCCAAAACTTGGTGTATACCTGGTTGTAATTGAATTGAACGCTAAAAACGCATATGGACATAGACCCTTACTCCTCACATATGAAAACGAATATGATCTAAATCTGTATGAAATCAACTACTACTATTCTAAAGAAGTTCAAGAAAATTGGCCCAGTCTCTCCGTCATTCGTTAGCACATATAATGTCTAATACAATATTGATTATCATGTTACAAGCTCAAATGTGCGCTCTCTTCATGGTCCATGCTACGATTGTTGGATGTTTTTTATAATCTCTTCTGTGTTTCTAATTTCAGCATTATAGATGTTTTTCATATACTCAAGTCCTTCTTCATGGTCTTTAGCTGTGAATGCTTCCACACCATCTCTGGCAATAATGATCTTGTATCGCCTGAAGAATGCATCTGCTACTGTATGTCTAACGCAAATATTTGTGTGGAGGCCAGTTAAAATCACAGTATCTACACTTAACTCTCTGAGCAGTGGATCTAATCCAGTTTCAAAAAATCCGCTGTAAGCTCTCTTATCTAGCTGAAAATCCTTCTCTCCAGGTTTCAATTCTGGTATGACTTGGGCTCCTTCAGAACCTTTGATAGCATGGGAGCCCCATTTTTTCAGTTCCGAATCAACATGTAAATGGGCATCGTTAGAATATATTATTGGAACATCTTTTTTCCTAGCTACTTCAAGTAGATTACTGACCTTTGGAATTATTGGGTTAGCCCGGTCACATCTTAAACTCCCAGTGACAAAATCATTTAACATGTCAATAACTAATATTGCCTTCTTCCCCATCAAAATCCCTCTTCATAAAGTATTAACGCTTCTACATCATGCTCTAAACTGAGCGTTCATGATTTCAGATCTCAGCTTCTTCTTGCCGTAGCTGTACCTATTAAGAGTCCTATGATTATTCCTGCTGTAAAAATAATTGCTGCCGATTCTAACGGTCTCTTCTTCATTTTTTCTTCGACTATACTCTTATACTCATCCGCTATTTTTCTCACATCTTCAATACTTTTTTGAAGCTCTTCGATTGTAGGTTTCATCTCTTCATGTTTCTTTTCTTTACTCATAATATCAATAACCCAGATTGTTCAGTACGTTAAATCTGTTAAAGAACATTTCTTAGACTTGAATCAGATAATAGCGCGCGCTATCTTGGGCTGCTGGAAGTCTGGATATTTCAACCTCGATCGTGTCAGGCTCGAAATATCTTACCTTAAAATCTTCCTTTCTCACTTTACGAAGCATCTTGATATGGAGAGTATCTGAACCGTCTCTTCTAGAGTATGAGGCTAAGAATGGTCTGTGTGGTTTAATCCATGATCCGTAAGGTCCAACTCTTAACTCACCGAACCACCAATCATCCATTAAGATCGCACCTTCAACATCATAAAAGGAATCGGAGCAAATGAACCTACTGCTATACTAGAATCCAATCAGATCTTCTTTGGGAAAGAGAGTTAAGTCGGAAAATCTATTATTAAATAATGATTTTGTATGTCTGAATCATTGAAAGATGAATTCCCCACAATATCCGATATAGCCTACAAAGATTACATGAAACATTCTCATGTATCTGATGTAATGACCTCGACTGTTTTGACTATAAATCCTGAAGCTTCAATGAAGGAAGCAGCCAAGATAATGGGTGAGAGACACGTTGGAAGCTTGGTTATATCTGAAAACGATACGCCAGTTGGAATAGTTACAGAAAGAGATCTACTCAGCAAAGTTGTAGCATCAGCTAGAGATCCAGCTTCTGTAAAGGTTAAGGAGTTAATGTCAAGACGCCTGATAACAGTTAATCCTACCGACACAATCAAGGAAGCTGCGCAGACAATGATGGACCAGAAAGGTAGACTTGTCGTATTGAAAGAAGGTAGAGCCGCAGGTATAATCACTGCTTCAGACCTAATCAAATCTCTCCCAAAAGCCACAGAAAAAATGATGGTTGATGACATAATGACCAAGAAGGTTGAGAAGGTTGATCGTGAAACAACTGTATATGAAGTTGCAAAGATGATGGGAAAGAAGCGTATCGGAAGTGTTTTAGTCAATGATTCAGGAAAGTCCTCTGGCATCTTTACGGAACGAGACCTTCTAACCAAGGTTTTAGCCCGTGACCTATCAATGCAGTCAAAAGTCAGCGAGCACGCATCAACACCTCTCATTACCCTACCTTCTGGAAGCAGTATTCGTAACGCAGCGCTCACAATGGTCACCAAACATATCAGAAGATTACCTATCACCAAGAATGAAGATATAATTGGCATAGCAACTGCAAGAGACTTGGTAGAGGCATACTCAAAATAGATACAGGAGGTGGAAAATTTTGGCTGCCTCTAAGAAGGTTACTGTGATGGGGGATTTCAGCATTATACCTGTCGGCCATGGTAAAACCAGCGTTGGGAAATATGTTGGAGAAGCTGTCAAGGCAATCAGCAAAATCAAGGGAATCAGATATGAGATAACAGCTATGGGGACTATCCTCGAAACAGAACGATTAGATACAATCTTAGAAGCTGTAAAGCAAGCCCACGAAGCAGTCTCGAATTTAGGTGTACAAAGGATAGAGTCGACGTTAAGAATCGATGATAGACGAGATAAACCTAGAACCTTGAAAGACAAAATCCAAGCAGTAAAAAGCCATATTCAAAGATAAGCAGAATAACCTATTTTACAGAGAGATGAATTTATTTTCTTAATGAAAAAATATAACTATAATGACAAACAATTTAGGTTGAAGAAATATATGCCTACAGCGTTTGTTCTAATCAATTCAGAATTAGGCAAAGAAGACGATATACTCAAAGAACTCAGAAGCATAGAAAATGTTAAAGAAGCACATTTCGTCTATGGAGTCTACGACATTATTGTGAAAGTTGAAGCTGAAAGCATGGAGAAACTTAAAGACCTAGTCACTTTCAAGATTAGAAGATTACCTGACGTTCGAAGTACTCTAACTATGACTGTAACCGAAGGGGTATAGCTAGTGACTATGATTCCATGCCATCGATGTAGTTGGATATTCTTTCGTAAATAGCGCGCGCTTCATTCTTCTGAAGTATGTATTATGTTAAGTGGTTACTTTTATTGCCCTTGTTGGACATTGTATCTCACAGGCCATACATTGTATACAGGCAGGTTCGTTTATTGGATCAGATTTCTTATCCGATAGAGGATGGCCTGGAGTGTCAGTCCAATCGAAGACACTGACCGGACATACAGCTATGCAAATTCCATCAGCATTACAACAATCAAAATCAACAGCAACATTTGTCCCATGGATGCCAAGCTTCTCTGGTGGCTTAACTTCGCCCCACACTTTATGACCAGCATGCTCACCATTAACTTTCAGATTCTTCTGAAAATCTGGATCAATAGACATTCATCACATCCCACCTTCAATGAATAAAACAGATTGACAAACTTCCCATTTAGTATCATATAAAAGATCTTATGCAACATTAAGAATTACAGTTTAAGAATTCATATTCTATCTATTTTTGCGGCTAAGATGAAATTATTCTCTGATAAACCCTTGATAGCATGAGTTGTCAGAGTGATTTTAACTCGATTCCATTTAATATTAATGTCTGGATGGTGCCCCTCAGATTCGGCTAACCTCGCTATAGCATTTACAAAATCAATGGCTTCTGTAAAATTTTTGAATTTAAATTCTTTTTCAATTCTTGAGTCTTTAAAATTCCAACTTTTAAGCTGGTTCAGTAATCTTTTGCACTCATCAATATTTAGAGGAGGTGTTCCGCCTTCACATGGTTTACATTTCTTTTGATGAAGTGCCATTTCGGTAATTTCTTTCAGACTTTGTTAACCTCTCTCACGCATTTCCTTATATCCACAATTTCTACATTTGAAATATCCATCTATATGGTCTAGGCTAAGTTCGAATTTGCCACATTTAGGACAGCGAACACAACATTCAGTCAATACTTATTTCAACCTATAAACAATCTAGATTGTAATCAATTATTTTTCTTGCTTTAATTCTGTTGAGGATATTGGACAGTATGTTTGTCCCCAATCTAGAGGGCAGACATGTCCGCATTCTGGACAGCAAAGACATTTTTCAACTGGATTCTTGCAGACGAGACATGTTGAACTCATTAATTACTCACTTGAAATTTAAGAGTCTTGGCTGGTTTTAGTCTTCTTAGTCTTCTATTGTTCCTCTTGAAACAACTGTGACGATGATCTTATCGTCAAGGGGGGTAGTAACGACATGGGTCACTTCGATATGTCTCTTTACTGGAGGTTTCATTAGTTCTTCCAGATTTTTCAACATCAATTTGTTAATTGTCTTATCAATTGTCTCACTAAGTTTTTGATCCTTCAGTTGAGATGTGGTTTGAACTTGTTCTGAGGAGCAGAAATAATTCCATTTAGACATAATATCACGTCTCTGTATAGATACATTGATTTTTTCACATAATAATATTCATTCTATAATAATGTGATGTCTATTCTTACAAGAAGGAGAAAAAATGTTGGAATTCTATGAACATGAAATAATATACAGAATAATCATGTTTCGTGCTCATACTATTGGAGATTCTATTTGATAGAAAAATAGAAGTATGATTATTAGTATCAACCCTATAATTAGCGATATTAAAACTGAGTTTAGGCCTATTAGGCCATAGATATTCGTCAAGAAGCTAGCTAGCCTCTCCAGATCATGATGACCGCTAAAATAACTATAATATGTATGACTGAATGAGGCTAACAACAATTACCTATGCCCTCCTCTTACACTATGATTTAGAATAAAATTGATTCAACGTTATTTTTGTTTTCTACTTTACTAATAGGTTGACAATAAATAAATACATAAGAATTGGAAATAATAAATTAGTTTGAAAGAGAATGATGCCAATAGATCTTTTAATGACTGAACACAGACTTATCGAACGCTTAATTCCTTTAATGAAAACTGAATTAAAAAAAATTGAAAATAACAAATTGGATCTAAATTTCATCAATAATACCATCGATTTTCTTATAACTTATGCCGACAAGTGTCATCATGGGAAAGAGGAAGGCATACTATTCAAACAACTTACAACAAAAAAGTTATCACCTGAACACCAAAAAACTATGGAAGAATTAATCAGTGAACATAACTATGCCAGAAATAATGTGCGTAGAATAATCGATTCTCAAAAGAAATATGTGCTGGGAAATAAGAAAGCGCTAGAAGAGATTAAAACAAATTTGCATGCCTTGATGGAATTATATCCGATACATATCAGAAAGGAAGATAAGCAATTCTTCAACCCAAGCATGGACTATTTTGATTTGAAAGAGCAGGAAGATATACTTCAAGAATTTTGGGAATTCGACAAGAAACTGATACACGAGAAATATAAAGAGATTATAGAAGAATTAGCAACTAAAATACTATAATTTAACAAACGATACTGTTTATCATTAATTTATTCCTAGAAAGCAATGAATAAGTTTTAGTTTAGAACATCTCTTATCTTAAATGAACAAAAAGTATACACATAAAAAAATTTGATATAAACCAAAGCAAATAGGTTTCTTGGAATGTGAAAGATTTGGCAATAACTGAATCAATTAAAGACTTTATGACTACTGAGATCATATCAATCGACAACGAAGCAAAAATTTATGATGCGATAAAGAAAATGGTTGAACACGATATCGGATCTATAGTTGTAAAAAAAGGTGAGCAATTCGTTGGCATCTTGACTGAAAGAGATATTCTAAAAAGATGTTGCAGCGAGCATACTACTTGCACATCTCTCACAGTAGAAAAGATAATGAGTTCACCTTTAAAAACAGTCGAAGCCAATGCTCCAATTGGGAAAGCAGCCAAAATAATGGATGCAAATAATATCCGCCGCTTGTTAGTGGAGAAAGACGGTAAAATAGTTGGAATAATCACTCAAAAAGATATTACGAGAGAAACATTAAACATATTCTTGGCTTTTCAATCAATAAGTTGATTGAAGATATCAAAAAGGAAAATTGCAAAATATGCAACTACGAAAATAGATATGATTATGGCAGATCATGAAGGTACGCGCTAAGAAGCCCCGAATGCTTACAAAGATGTAACTGAGGTAGTACATTCAGTAGAGAAAGTTAGAATTGCTAAAATAGTGACTCAGGTAAAACCAATAATCTGTATCAAAGGATAGAAGCAAGTAAGCTATAATCAATTACATTATTTTTTTGGTGAGAATAAATCATGACTAGGTCTGTAAATGATTTATTGGAGGTAATTCAAAAATCAGATCTAAAGAAATCAAACAATTTATTCCAAAAAAATATTGAACTTGGAATTGACGCTTGGGAGATTCACAACTCACTTTTTCCTGTAGCACAACAAGTGCTCAATCCACCCTACATCAACCCTCATTTACCTAAAATGTATCGCATTTACCGCGAACTTGTACAATACTTAGAAAACGATGACATTCCATCGTTGGTTAATCTTGAAATTTGCGAGTATACAAGAAGAAAAAAGTTGAAAATCCCACCTAAAATTGTGTTAACGTCCTCACCCGTTTCATTTACTGATATTCAAACTGCAATAGATAACAATGATCTGGAGAAAACTGCAGCTCTATTGTATCAATTAAGTATCTCAGGAGATATCAGAACCGTTGCAAGAAAACTTTTACTTATTGGAAGTGGATATCTGGATGATTCCTTAGGTCACTCAGTCTCCTGTACCGCATTTATACTTTTAGAAATGATAGAGCGAAAAGATCAAGAACTGTGGCCCGCGTTAATAACATTAAGTAATTATTTCTGTAAGGGAAACTTCACTACTAATCCAAAATTAAAGTTGCAGAAAGTTTCAGAAAATAAAACAGATGCCATGTTACAAGCAGTTAGTGGTCTAGGGATAGTGAATTTGCATCATACCATAACTCGATATGCTATTGAACGTGTACGTACTCTCTTAACCCCTGAAGAATTCGCTCATATGATTAATTCATGGATCGACTTCATGGGAGAAAAGCAAACTGAACCCATTACATTAAAAAGAAAACCGATGAAAACAGTTGATAAATATAGTCAGTTCTATGACATTTTTTCTAGACTTGAAGTGGAGCCTACTGTTGAATGTTTAGCAGGGATGCTCACTACTTCAACAGGTAGACAAAGAATTGGACGATTTCTTATCAAAGGATTATGCGACTTATATCAAGGAGACTATGATCCTCACTATCTCACAGGGTTAGGATCTGTTTTGTGGGTGATCAATTCATATTGGCATGAAGGTTCTATTGTTACTTCAGCAGTTTACCAGTACTTAGATTACTTCTTCAAACATCTGATATAAAATCGCTGCAAGCACTCCACCATATATAAAGTAAAATAGGTAAGGTCGAAAATGAGATTAAAATCTAAAGACTAATGAGAGTAAACTGTTTCAGATAAGATTTCAACTTAGCATGTGTACTAAAGTCATAATTCTCAAAATCCATGAATAATGTCTACGGAAAAACATAATTAATAGAAAAATGTGGTGGTAAGATTTAAAGAAGCCAGGTTCTATGAAAAGATCCACGACAACATAATTCACTGCTTCTTATGTAACCAACATTGTAAAATAAGTGAAAGTAATAGAGGGTTATGTGGTGTCAGAGAGAACGTAAATGGGATCTTATATTCGTTAGTATACGATAAACCTGTATCTGAAGCTGTAGATCCTATTGAGAAAAAACCATTATTCCATTTTCTACCAGGATCTAATTCCTATTCTATAGCTACTGTTGGATGTAATTTTAGCTGCTTTAACTGTCAAAACTATGATATTACACAATATCCTAAACCTAAAAAATCAATCATCAGCAATGAGGTCTCTCCTGAAGAAATTGTTGAAAAAGCAAAGATGCACAAATGTCAAAGCATAGCATATACATATACTGAACCGACTATTTTCTTTGAATATGCTTATGATATTGCTAAAATAGCAAACAAAGAAGGTATAAAGAATGTCTTCGTAACTAATGGATATATAACTGAAGATGCGCTAAAGACGATATCACCATTTTTGGATGCAGCTAATATTGACTTAAAGAGTTTCAGCGATAGTTTCTATCAGAAAATATGTGGTGCACATTTGAAACCTGTATTGGATTCGATAAGACTTCATAAAGAGTTCAATATTTGGATTGAGCTAACAACCTTGTTGATTCCCTCTCTTAACGACTCCGAAAAAGATCTAAAACAGATAGCAGAATTCATAGAGGAACTTGATGAGGGAATACCTTGGCACATCTCACGTTTTAATCCTACATATAAACTCGCAAATCTTTCTCCAACATCAATAGAAACTCTCAAGAAAGCTCGCAAGATAGGATCTGATATTGGGCTAAAACACATCTATCTAGGTAATGTTCCTGGAGAAGAAGAAAATACATATTGTCATAACTGCGAAAACTTATTGATTAAACGTTACAGTTACAAAATAATAGAAAATAATATTAAAGATTCAGAGTGTCCATACTGCAATTCGAGAATAGAGGGAATATGGGAAATATGAAATCAGTTAATCAGCAAATGCTTTACCAAACTCTTCATGAAGTTTACGAAAAGCTTCAATGAATCTATCATCCCTTTTAGTATCCGCATTTGAAATTGTTTGATTCACATTTTTATCAAGCTCAGCAGCATTATTAGATTTTTCCACTAGAGAGACGTATAGGTCTTTGATCTTACTAGAATTAAGATCTCCCATATAGTGCTGTAGAAAGAGTCGAATTTTTAGTTTTGAATCAAAAGACATTCTCAAAAGCTTACATACTCCACGGAGCTTAAGCTTAGTTGCTTGTACTGTTAAATGCTTTTGCAAAGTCTAAAAAAATTTTTTTATCGTTCCCAGCATTTTAAAAAAATTTTCAGTATTTATTTGAGAACGGTACATGTTTAAATTAAAATAGCGCGCGCGCTAAATTTTTCCGATCCCTTTTAAGAATAGCGGACACGCACATCAAATTTTTAGGTTTCCTTGGCTAACAACTAGTTATAAATGGCGAATATATTATAATCAAATCAATGTTAAGGGAAAAAGCATTGATTATTAAACGCATAGAATCCGAAGGTATAGCCCACTTTTCATACCTCATAGGTTCAAAAAATGAATCCGCTGTAATTGATCCTCGCAGGGACTGTCAAGAATACTTAAACATAGCTAAAAGAGAAGAATTGGAAATCAGATGTATTTTTGAGACACATCGCAACGAGGATTATGTAATCGGATCTTTGGAACTAGCAAATATAACTGGAGCAAAAATATACCATGGATCTAGACTAGATTGGAAATATGGCGAGAACATAAATGACGGCCAGAAATTTCAGATTGGAGATCTTAAATTAACTGCTCTCCATACGCCAGGTCATACCGATGAAAGCACATCATATGTTTTGTCAGACCTTTCCTCTGAAGATACTGCCTTAATGGTATTCACGGGAGACATATTGTTCATAGGTGATGTAGGAAGAACAGATCTATATGGGCCTGAGGAAACGGTTAGATTAGCAGGTGAACTCTATGAAAGTATCTTCAATAAAATTCTTCCATTAGGAGATGAAGTCATACTTTATCCAGCACATGGTGCAGGATCAGTTTGTGGTGGAGCCATAAGTGAGAGAAAACAAAGCACCATAGGTTTAGAACGTAAATTAAATCCTCTTCTACAAAAGAATAAAAATGATTTTATTAAGTTTAAAATTGATGAACAGTACGAGAGACCACCATACTTCGATAAGATGGAGCAATACAATCTTAACGGTCCACCATTAATGAATCAACTTTCAAATCCTACACCATTAACATCCAAAGAATTTAAAACAAAGATCGATAAAGGAGCATTAGTTATAGATACCCGTATGCCCCCTGCATTCAGTGCAGCCCACATCAAAGGATCCTACAACATATGGTTGCAAGGTGTCCCAACCTTCTCAGGTTGGGCATTACCATATGATAAACCCATATTACTACTTCTAGAAGAACCCGAACACCTAGAAAAAGTAGTGCAATATCTAATAAGGTTGGGGTTTGATAAAATAGAAGGTTACTTGAAAGGGGGCATAGAAGCATGGTATAATGAAGCTCTGCCCATAGAACAGATTAGTCTTTTAACCGTACAAGAATTAAAGAATCAATTAGATAAAAATCTCACAGTTCTTGATGTGAGAGAAGAAAATGAATGGATAAAAGGTCATCTCCATGGTGCAATCCATATCTATGTTGGTCAACTACAAAAAAGAATAAATGAAGTACCAAAAGATCAACCAGTTGCAATACTTTGCAGTGTTGGTAATCGAGCAAGTCTCGGAGCTAGTATATTAAAGAGAGAAAATTATCAGAATGTATACACCGTACTTGGCAGCATGAACGCTTGGAATGCTGCAGGATATCCTATACAAATCTAAGATTATTTTATATGGTAAAAAATTTGTAGATCGTGGTACCGAGATACGCACTCTTTAAAGTAAATTCTATAAGAGGACAAATCGCTGTTAACTTATCTTCTAGTACGAAAATATTTTTTCGATAATATGTATCACGCACGTTTTATAAACTAGAATACAAATATTTAATTGAGAACTAAATTAGTTAGTGAAGGTGAAATTTTTGAAAATGTTAAAAGTAGATCAATCTAAATGTGAAGCGCGCGCGCGAAACTAGTTTTCCCTATGCATTTTCTTAAACATGAAAAGTAGTTTTTCATCTTTAGATCTGTTATTCAGAATTGTGGCGACCCGACGGGATTTGATGCGTTATTGAGTCTGAAAATAGGCTCAAAATTCTCGCGGGTTCAACCTGATATGGATTCAAACATGCTTCGTTTCTAATGGGTTACGCGCGATCATAATAGTACACCCGTACACTGAGAGCTAGTCCAAAGTTTCGAGCGATTCTAGTTTTTTGATGTAGGTTTTGGTAAGAATATCTTGTGCTGCGATCAGATGCCCAAGGTACTCTCTAGTGGGTTTCAGTCCTTCTCTTATTTTGTCAGGCTGTGCAACATAGGTTAGTGAGTTGAAACTTGCATCGCTGTCGGTTTGAACGGTCACGGTTTTGTGGTAATAATGCCTAGGAAATCCTTCGTGAATGTTTAGTTTCGGCAAGTCTGACTCTGGGATCTCATAAAGCACACCTTCGACTATACCATCAATCTTTGGAACAATGTTAGCTTTTCCTTCTCTTGGGTCATCGGAAGCCACTTTGTTGAACGCTAGAGTGTAGCCCTTGAGAACAGCATGCACCCGCTGCGAGAAGGATACGTGTCTCTTGTTCATGCGTTGTGAATCCATGTTGGAGCCATATGCGAAATACTTCATTATGCCCACAATTTAATATTTTACTTCAAGAAATCTATTAATGGTCTTGTTTGAACAGCGATAGTCGCATCCTTCATGATTTTCTCATTAGTCAGAGGTAATGAGATCATATTACGCGTCCCACCAGTGTCGCATTCTTCCATTAATCTTTTGAGCACATGCAACTAAATGTATCTAGGTAATCATGCCACTCTTTAAGCTCAGAACTTTCAAAGCCGAGAAACTAGAGACAGACAGTTCGGGCAAAGAGAAAGTTATTCAGAAAGTATTCGAGGAAAATCTATCTACGATTCTAAACGTTGATTTCTTGAAGACTGAGTATGTCACGAGCTCGGGCAGAATAGACACTCTTGGAATTGACAAGAACGGCTCGCCGGTCATCATAGAGTATAAGAGAACGCAAAATGATAATGTCATTAACCAAAGCATCTCGTATCTTAAGTGGCTCTTGGACCACAAAGCAGACTTCGAGAAGCTATGCCAAGGAAACAACTTGGACGTTGAGATTGACTGGACATCGCCACGACTGATATGTGTTTCCCAGAGCTACAGCAAATTTGACTTAGACACAGCTGAATTTCTGCCCATCAAGATTGAGTTACTGAAGTACACTATCTATGACAAAGATCTGCTGTATGTTGACAGAGAATCACAAAAACATGAGAGAATTGCCGCATCAAGAATCTTCAAGAAGGCTGGCAAAGTTACCCATGTTCGTCAATTACAGGAATCGTATTCTGTTGAAGGCCATTTGGAGAATGCAACTGTGAATGTCAGAGAGATGTTTCTTAAACTTCAGGAGAGTATCAAGAGCCTGGACGATTCAATTCTTGAAGAACCGAAGAAAAAATACATAGCCTACAAGCTCACGACCAACTTCGTTGATGTTGTTATACAGAAGAGCTCGGTAAAGATTTTCCTTAACGTGCCAAGTGGCAAGCTTAATGATCCCTACAATTTCGCAAGAGATTTGGAGAAACCCAAGCATATTGGCCACTGGGGAAATGGTGATTACGAAGTAAACATTAAGAGCAGACAAGACTTGGAGAAAGCCTTTGAGCTAATCAGGCAATCGTACAATTACAACAAATGATTCAATTTTGAGAAAACACAATCCCAATTATACTATTGGTGGTAAGGTAGCGCGCGCGTATTAAACCTAGCTAACAATTTTGGTTTATTGCTAATGAAGCATCATGTCTGAGAGTAGCTAGGCCGCCACGATACAACAAACGGACTACCGAAATCGGCCAAATGGAATATCGAATAACCCACCATCAGAGTTGGAGCAATTTTTGAGAATTCCCTACCAAGCATCTTACTGACACTATCCAAATCTCCACTATATTTGGTTCTGAAGATTATGCTGACATTCATCGAAGACCGCATGGCTGGATCGAAATCGCTTATCTTATGTGAGATTAGCATAACTCCAACACCTTTCTTCCTAAGCATCCTAACAGCTTTATCGAGAAATCTGATTGCGTCTTTTCCTACTTCTTTCAGAGTCCAAAGATGAGCTTCCTCTATTGTAATCATTAACCTTAGTTTATCAGAATCATCCTGGTAGTCAAAATATTCTAGTAAATTATCTAATGCTAAGGCGACTTTCTCAACTCGTTCAGCCTCATCCGTAATATTAGAAAGATCGAAGATAGTTGCACCATGATGGTCTAGGATATCATCAACATTTACCATTTGTTTAGTAGTTTGCACATGAAATCCTTTAGGATTCTGCTTCATTCCAAAAAGTCTGTAGCGCTTCAGCATCTCATCATTTGTATTTTTCTCTTTCAGTCTTTCCCACTGCTTGGTAGCATCAAAGACCAATACTGGAATTTGATCATCCAATAGCTCCTCAACAATCACTTTAGCAGCAACAGTTTTTCCGCTACCACTAGATCCAGAAACAAGAATCCCTTTTTGAGCGTATTTCTTCAATGGCAGATAGAAGAACTCACCAAGCTTCCAGTCGTCTAGTGCAATTCTACCAAGCATGTTGCCTTCTGCGGGTAGCTTAACATCTGATTTTGGAATCGTAACATGTCCTGCATAATCGGTTTCTCCTAAGGAATTATGACGATTATGTGTATGTAAGAAACTATGTGCATCCTTCAGACTGTAAATGAAGGTCTTGCCTTGCTTTTTTGCTTCAATAACTCCAGTTTGAATCAGAGGATTAATGAATTTGGAGAGATTGCGAACGTCTATTTCCAAAAGATTAGCTAACTGATTTGAGGAAAGATTGCCGATAACTTTGAGGTATTTTAAAGCCTGCTCTTTCTTTGTCGGGCCGAAAAAAGTCTCTTTTACACCAATATGGTTTTCTTCTGATTTTTCTTGTCTAGTGGAGATTACAAAATAGTCTAGAAGGAAAAGGACGGCTATAAATGACCAGAATAGAATATCTCCTAATATGATTCCTGTGATGAGATACCCATTCCAGATAGCATAAATGCAGTATCCAATTGCTAAGAAAGTAACTTCGACAGAAAATATTGTAAATGCTTTCTTCAGATTCTTTACAAAACTCATTAACTCACTTTGGGCACAACCTTCTTTCTGCTAACCAACCGACTGAAAATCCATATTGTTAAGAAAACAAATACAATCAGCATCACCATAGAAAATGAAATATTGAAGAGAGAAGTCAAAGCAGAAATCTCTCCCCCTCTGGACGAAGAACCTCTCATAACCAATGTTGTGAAGATAGCTGCCCAGGTCAATAAAGCAGCAAATCCTCGGAACTTCTTCCAGAAAGGAGCTACCAGAATAGCTGCTATTGCAGCCATCCATAAAATAACAACTAGATTATAGAAAGGATCGAAGAAAGGTATAGCTCCACCAGAAGATATGTCACCTACAAATTCTCTAATCAATTCTAATGGTGCTGTTAGTAAATCTGACACAATATTATTTGGATTTTCAAAGGCTTAAAGATGATACTCACCTATTTTCACTTGACAACTTGTAAGGAGGGATCTTTCTGGGCAAACCTAGAATGACTAAAAAGCCCAAGAAGAAAAAGAAGACTTGATGTTATGATTTATGAGAATAAATTAGATCTTAGCCACGTTTTATTCAGATATTTATTTTCATAAAACAAATTAATGATCGGTAGATTAAGTGAGTCTCGAATCCACGATCCAAAACAAGCAATATTCATTCGAACAATTTTGCAGCCAATTCGACTGGTACGATTTCAAGATACTTGGATCATTTCTAACAAAACTACCTTTTCCTAATGATGTCACTACTCAATCTCTACATTCAATCTGGTTACTTTTCAACAGCAGAGGGATCGCTATTTCTAAAATGACTATTAGTAGAAAATTGAATCGAATGCTTTTGTTAGGGCTTCTAAGAAAGCTTACAAAGACAAATCCTGTATTTTACGAGATAGCTAAAGGACAAGAAGAATTAGTTAAAAAGATAGTCTATTTCAAACATACTGAAGAGTCCTTCGGATTAATGGAAATGGATAACAGAAATGAGAAGTATATGTAGCAACAGCAGAAATAGTAATATTAAATCTATATTTGTCGAAAAATTGTAGGTTAGTACTAGATAGTAATTACTGATTTACAATACATTATTCTGATAGTTCCTCTAGGTATTGATCATAATTCTCATGCATACGGATTTCAGATTTGAGATCTGTTTCCACTGATTTCCAGAATATTTTAACTCTTTCTATAAATTTCTATTAATTGAGAACCATTTCCAGAATTTTCTACTATTTATTTTTGAAAAAACAAATAATGATTATGAAGAGAGGACCTAAACCTCTAGGTAGATTATTGATTCCGAAGATTTTACAGGTTTTGGAAGAAGCAAATTGTGATTTGAGAATTTGGACTATAACCATCAGACTTAGGGAGTTAATTGCCAGACCGAAATTGAAATGGGAGACTGTTTACAAGTACTTGGAGCAATTGGTTAAAGATCAAATGATATTCAGATATAAGGATTCAAGTGGGATAATCACATATTCAAAAAGGCCAATTGTCAGGGAGAGAGTCCTTTTCTAGATAGTGTATGCTATTTTTGTATTAATTAGTAGGATAAAATCATATAGAATTTGCACGCATTGCTGAAACGATCTTTTTTCTAAAAAATAATGATAGACCGAAACCTAAGAAAAGGAATGCAATACTTACAATCATAGATTCATCTCCCCATAGATCACCTACGTATTGAGCTGGAGTTGCTAAGAGGTGAATGAATCCATGAACATCGAAGGTAAAATCTTCATTTATGAGATTAACAGTGACTTCTTCAGGTATGTTAGATAACCCTCTCACAGTTAAGAGGGAAGCTAAGGCCATACATATTAAGAGTAAACCGATTAATACACCTCCACCACTTCTTTTTTCTTGGATTTCTATATTATTCAGGAAGTCACACATCCCTTCAAATATATGTAAAAAAAGGAGATAATGTTAGTTTAGACCTTTGCGAGCAACACTATTTTTGTTCAGTAATTTTCTTTTTATAAGTCTTAACAAGCTCAGCTACTGTATCTTTGAGACCTAGTCCTAATGCAATCGCCAGACCTATTCCTACAGATGCGATTATTATCAATAGAATATTGTTGACTAATGTGGGATCTATTCCAACAAGCGGTAATGCCAGAGCTACTGATACATATATGATGAGGAAGAATAGGCCTCTACCGACTAAGTCAGAGTATAATATTTTACTCGCTTCAATCTGTTTCCGAATGTAGTCACCTATTATGTATCCTACAATGACTACGATGATTCCTCCTATAAGGCCTGGAAGAAATGCAATAATTGCGCCGACCACATTAACTAATGCTGTTATCCCGAGAACTTGAACAGCTGACTGGATAAAGATCAAATAGATTGCCCAAGAGAAGATAACTGGGAATATACTGCTTGCTTTAAAGATTGGCTTCGGGCCGCCTATACGCTCATCAATATTGTATAACTGTAGTCCCTTCTTGACTGCTCTTCCAACAAGATAGCCAACAAGCCAACCGATTAAAAGTAAGATGAGTGCTCCTATTAATCTTGGTAGAAATTCGATCGTGGAATTTAGAAGGGTCTGAAAAATCGATATAAGTTCGGTCATAGTTTTTCAATAGTCCAAACGATATAGCTCTTCTTATTCATTGTGAACATTATTTAAATAATAGATGAAGTTGGCCGTATCAAAACGCGCTCGCTCACTGGAACCCTCGAATTTCTCAATAAGACTTATACTTTAAGCATACAAGGATACAAGCATCGTGTCTGAGATGGATAACAAGATTGAGATAATGTACGCTATTAGAGCAGTAATAATACTGTCGGGATTATGGGCCGTATTAAAGACCGTAGAATATGCTCTCAAACTCGTTCTATGAACAAATTAATATGAAAAATCTTCAAAGAATCAATAGAATGATTGATTCCTGAAAATCCAGCTAGTTCCAATACCATGAAAGGAGGAAAATCCAATAAAAAGTACATGAGACTGGAAAGGTAGATGCAAACCTGCCGCTGGTTCAGACATCCTATAAACATAACACTGTTAAACCATAAGATAAGTTTTTACCTGGCGTAATGAGCGTTGATATTCTTAAAATAAAAATATCTATAAAATACAGAATTTCTACAATATACCGTATTGAATTGAACCTGCATGAATTGATATTCCATGCAATTAAGTCAGGAAAAGTCTTTGCTACAGATTTGAAATCCTACTGTCTTGAACGAGGTATAAATGAAAAAAGATTTCATAGTAACCTTAAGAGACTGATAGAGAAATGGGGTGAGGTCTCTAGAATCTGCATTAGACGACATAATCGTCAAATAAACGCATATTTCCTCAGAACCAAGATCTTAGACAAATATATTCGCAGAAAAAATGATGCTTCAAACCGTCTAACTATATATGGCATCCAGCATAAAATCAATAGTAAAACCCACATTATTCAAGCATTAATAAAGAATACATCAAAAACAAAAATAGAGAACTGCCAGGCTAAATTGACTGTTCTGGATGAGTTTAGCCGTCTACGTGTCCATTCTAACCTATCATGGGATAAAGAAGAATCGAATGTCATGACCTTAATGCCAAGACAAACCCATAAAGTAAATCTGTTCAGAGTATCCCAGAATGTTGAGCAAGATAAAATCAAGTTGAGACTACCAAATCTTATCTTTACTCCAAAACTAGGAGCATATCTAGTAGTGATAGAATTGAACGCTAACAACGCATATGGACACAGACCTTTATTACTCACACATGAAAGCAAACAAGATCTAAATTTGTATGAAATCATCTACTGCTATTCTAAAAAATTACAGGAAAGCTGGCCAAGTCTCTCAATTATTGGGTAATAGATGAGATAGTAGCTAGCAAATGATCATATTCATAGATTTAATGACAAGTTGTAGAATATGATGTTCAACATATAAAAGGAGGTGACATGTAGTGTCCTTCGTTCTTGTCACAAGACATAAGGTCGATGATTATGCTAAATGGAAATCTGAGTTTGATGGCAATACTGCTATGCGTAAGGATGCTGGCGAAAAATCATACAAAATCTTCCAGACGGATAACGATACTAACGATCTCGTGATCCTTTTCGAGTGGGACAATCTAGATAATGCTAGGAAGTTTATGCAGTCAAATGAATTACGAGAGAAGATGAAGAAGGCTGGGGTTATCAGTGAACCAGACAAATACTTCCTCAAAGAAGTTGAAAGAGGATCTATGTGATGAAAAACTAGCTAGCTTGATTTGTACACGCTTGCTAACTTATTTTATCTTGTTTTGCAACTTTGAGTTCAGTTTGGTTTAAAAATTGATGTTCTAACTCTCGAATTCTAGAGTTCAGTTGGGCTTTGGTTTCTTCATTGTTAGCTATGGATTCAGTCAGTTTTGACTGCAAATTCTTCAATTTAGATTCAATATTTTTGTTACAATCTTAGGAACGGACTGTGTCTGGCACACGCATTTTTTGTGTACTGACCATCTATAGCACATATACGCTAATATCTGATTTTTCCTATTTTATTATTGTAGGCAATGAAAAAATGAGGTAATTGAAATAGGTAGTATTCCAATTTTTCGTTGGAATGGCAAGTACTTTGGCTTCATTTTCAAAGGTGAATTCTTCAAAACAAATGGGGATTATTTAGGTTGGGTAGATGCTGATAACAGGGTTTGGCGTTCTAATGGCAGATTTCTTGGCGAAATAGTAGAAAATAACTATATTCTAAGACGTGTTGCACAGATCGAGCCGACACCCAAGAACCCACAAGTATGGCCTATTACTCCTATTCCTCCGATTCCTAGTCTTGACAGAGTCGGACGCATACCACGTATCGGGTGGAAAGATGCTCTCGATAGATATGAATGAGTACATAATAAAACGAATTGCGATCCCTTGCGCGCGATAGCTACCTTCTGGCTCAGCCTAAATAGATCAAATTATTTGTTTTATGATGTCTGAATAATTTTGTTTCAATTTCTGGGGGTCGTTTTGTTCTCGGGAATTGAGAGGTTGAACATCGAACCGTTTCTCAATTAATGTGGAGGATAATATTTGTGATACACTTAATTGGAGCTTAGACTTAGTTTCAGCGTAAAAATCCAAGTATTTGAAATATTTGCTAGATTTTATCTGATAAATCATGTTAGATGAGACACATAATACAAAGTTGCAATCAGATGCCTTATTGAAAGGAAATGCGGCGTCGTTAAAACTCTCTATGACGATCGATTTTTCATTTATATATCCATAGGAGGATAGAGTTGCCACGCCGAAATATTTACGGTATACTTCAAGTAAATCCTTAAAATTCTTCATAAATAATATTTTTTCAGCGTTTTTCTTTATTCTTAAGATAAATTCATTCATATCACGCATCTTACTTGAATTTCTTGCATCCTTTAATAAGTAGATGTTTTTCGATCTTTTCCCGTCATAATGCGTGAATCGCTGTGCTAGAAATTCATCGATTGTCTTTTTATCTTGGGACGTCTGAATATTTGATATTGGTCGAACTAGACGGTTGACAGGATTCAAGATTTCTAGAGGAAGCTGAGATTTAGATGCTTGTTCAAGAGATATTATGTCTTTGCAGACCAAACTACCTTTAATTAAGTTCTCCTGAAAAGTGTCGAATTGATTCCAGTAACTCATTCCAGAATGCGGTTTAAATGGAACAGGTTTTATTCCAACTTCTTTAAGACCATAAATTATCGCTTTACATAACGTTGTCTTTCCCGGATGTTGTCTTTGAAGACCTACAACGAGGATTTTTTTATCTTCGATTAAAGATTTCACCCTGGAATGTAGCGCCCTATTACTATGCGCTAGTGTATGCTTATTGTTTTACTTGAAAATGTCAACGACTTCAATGTCGAAAGTTAATGTTTTACCTGCCAGTGGATTATTAAGATCTAAAACGATTGTATCTTCCTTTACCTCTTGGATAGTAGCCAAACGCCGACCACCATCTTTTAATTTTAACTCCAGTATCTTCCCCTCAGTACCTTTCAAATCTTCGCTAATGATGTCTCGGGGAATTTCTCGAACTAACTCTTCTTTTTTCTCACCGAAGCCTTTGCTAGGAGGGACCGCAACTGTTTTTCTTTCCCCTTTCTCGACTCCTAAAAGGGCTTCATTCAAACCTTGTATTTTTTGTGAACCGACTTGGAATGTTGAAGGCTCCTTTCCTTTTGTAGTCTCTATGACTTGTCCATCCTTTAACTTCGCTGTGTAGTGTATTGTAACGTTATCTCCTATTTCACTTGGCATATCATTTCCTCAGGGCAGTCTGAGGAATTATCACTAATAAGTATTGATAGAAATTTCCTCGAAAGTTTATCTATTAACTATTTATAGTACTCGCTTAGTTGAATGTTGGCATTCTTTTCATGGTTTTTAGATTTTTTCGCACATGTTTCTTATTGTTAATAATTACGTCACATGGATACTTTGTGTTAGGAGTAAGTTCATCGATTGGAGCTTCATGATGGACATCTTTGATTTTACTATTGAACTTTTTTCCATTGACTTCTACAGCGCCCTCTGTAGGGATATTTGTATCCCAAGAAATCACTGCTGCATTTGTAGTTAGTAGCTCTATAGATGGACCGTCGGTTATATGAGGCTTTATCTTATTTCCAATCGAGAGACCATAATCGTTTTCATTGTCATATTCGCGATTAGGTTCAATTAAATATTTGTAAGTTTTATTTGAAAGAGATATTTTTTTTAGATATTTCTTCAATTTATTTTTGTGAAAATATGAGAGTAATTGGGGTTTATTTGTTTTATCTTCAAGGTTGACTGCTTTTTTATCTGTTGATCTAATGAAATGTAAAATTGTGTCAGCTATTTGCCCAAAGGTTGTATTATCGGTATCCAAGGTTAGATCGTATAACGATGAATCTAACCATTCTCTTCCAGATATTTGTTTTACAATTTTGTTACGTTTTTTATCGCTTTTCTTCATTTGTTCATGAGCTTGTTGAAAAGGAATTTTCCATTTTTTTGATATGTGTTGTATTCTTTGATGATCCGATGCGGTGAGGAAGATTCTATAGCTTGGTTTGTCAATCGCTCTGCAAGCATATTTACCTTCAATAATAGTCTTCGAATCAGTATACTCGTGCAAGGTATCAATTAGAGTTTTATCATATTCAATGCTTCCTTTTTTTAAACATCTAAATAGATCCGAGAATGAAATTCCTAGCCTTGCAGCAGTTAATCTAATTAACTCTTCTTCATTTAGAATCTTAGAATTTTCCGACTTAATTCTTAGATTATTTGCTACTTCACTACATCCTGATCCTTTCTGTCCACATAATACTATTGGAATGTTTCTAGACATTCTATATCACTTTTGAATATCTATTTAACATCCTGTTCGTATGAAGGTCTTCCATAAACAATTTATGCAACATAATCGCTGTTCAGCACATTTTCAGTCAAAGGAGTTTTATAATTGCAAAATTCATCTAAAAATGCCTCTACCAGAAAGATCCAAAAGATCAGATCATCATTCCTCATCTCACTTCCTAAATCTTGGATAGTATCTTCGGGATTAAAACAAGGTGATGAAATAACTATCAATCCAACAGATGACGGTTCATTATTACTTCATCCAATAACGAAAAAGAAAAAATCAATGGAGACCCTAATAAAAATAGACCCCAAATGGAATAGTGAGATCATACGGAGAAACATAATAGCGGCTTATCTAAATGGTTATGATATAATACGGATAAATTATCCACCAATATTGAGTATTGATGAAGATTTAAAATGGCTACTTGAAAGACTTGAAGGAATCACTGTAACAGAAGAGTCAAAGAACCAAATAGAACTAAAGAATATTGTTAACTCCTCAGATTTCCCGCTGGAACAAACTCTCCGTAGAACCTCACTGATTACTTTAAAAATGCATGAAGATTCAATAAGAGCACTAGAAAAAAAAGATAGAAACTTAGCTCAAGAAGTCATAAACAGAGATGCTACAATCAACAAACAATACATGCTTCTCTCAAGACAGTTGAGAATTTTAGGATCAACCAGATTGGGATTATCAGGACTCGACGCAATAGATTTCTTTAATGCATTAAGGCGAATAGAACATATTGCAGACCACACTTGCCGCATATCCAGAAGCATAATAGACATGGATCTTGCCGATCAGCATCCTATTGGCAATTCTGAAAAACTGCTTCTTGAGATTGGTAAGCTCTCATATGAAATCCATGAGGACGCATCTAAGTCTCTATTTAGTAAGAACATGATGCTCGCAAACAAAGCCATAGAAGCAAGAGTCAAGATTGACAAACTAAAACAATCGTTTGATAATGAATTGGTCAAAGAAAGACAAGATTTAGTTTTGAGATACAGTTCTATAGCTTACCGATTTGAAAGAATAGCCGATCATAGTACTGACATCGCTGAAGCAGCAATTAAACAATATAGCGCTCGATAACTATGCCAATATGTTACATAGCGCGCGCATGATGCATGAAAACGTAATGTAATCGAGCGATATAACCACTCTTTTAAGATTGGAGCAAATGCGAACCAAGCTTTAAGAAAAGGATTAGTAACTGGATTAGCCGCAAAACCTCCAAAAATTACTAAAGCCTTCAAACCTTTAGGCTGACGAGTTGCAAAAGTTAACGAAACAGCGCGCGCGCTATACAAAGACCTACAGAGATGATGAAGATTCTAAACAATCAAAATCTTAATGAGGTTGCTCAAGAAGCTGAATCAAAACTGAAGAAAGCTATAGACCACTTATAGTTTACAAAACATGAACTATTTTTGATGTCTATATCTGCCAACTTCATGACTTATCTCGAAATTTTCCCATATTATTTGAATAAACTAGGCTTAACGCTATTTAAGATAAGATATTTTTTTCTCAATCGTAGTAAAGCGCGCGCTTGTGCTTCGCCACCCACCTGTTCGACGCGCTCTATCATCATATTTAATACTGTATACTTATGCTATCTCGAGTTGCGTGTTATCTTATGTCTTATCAAGTCAAAAAAATTAAAATAAAAGACGAGTTTAAAATCTGTCCAGTTTGTGGCTACAAAGACGCTTTTCATTCAATGTTCAAAAAAGAGGGAACCGTCACTAAGTGGTTTTTTATATGTCCCAACTGTCATACTGTTTTTGATATCGGTTTTACCGTTTAGTGCATGTTAAATGAAAATTCAAATTAAAGATCACAAATATCTTGATAGCATTAAGGATCCAATCTATGATGGCTAGCAGAACGTATAAGATAGTTAATGTTGTAATGATCATTTGTCTTATTCTAGCCTTGATTGGCGTAACTGCAGAATATTTAGTGCTAAAACAAAGATATTCTCAAATTATTGATGTGCCAGCTCAAACGACCGACGTTTATATATTGTCCTTTAACAGCGAGCGTGTGTATGATAATATTATTAAAACAAGTTTAACACTTGAGAATCGAGGTGGCGGTGGATTAATCCAGATAGAATATACGGTTCAAAAAGAGGATGGAGGAATAGAAGAAATCAATCTTGGTATAAAAGAATATTATGTTAGAGGTGGGAGTAATTATACCTTCAATGAGGTTTGGATTGTTCCAACCGACTACAATTATATGGAATGTAAAATTGTTAAACAAATCATACTTAACTGAATGTAGGCAAATTTTTTATTAAGAAAGAAGATTCACAAAAAATAGGTTAAGTCAACTTTTCTTAAAGAAATTGAAAAATCTCCTAAGATTAAGATTGCTTCGGAGACGATAGATATCGTGGGGTTTCCAAATAAATCTACTTAAACTTGTCAAACGAAATTCAAAAAAAAATAATCATAACTCATTTTATGCAGCATATAGCATAATTTTGGGAATTATAGTATATACTCCAAGATTAAGATCCAGCCGTGTCCTAGGTGTTGTAGGGAGCATGTGGCTTACCCAAATATGGATCGCAATCGAATCTCTTGTCTTCTAAATACTCAATCTAACTAGGAATGTGCTCTAGTTGTCGCCGAACCTATTAGCAGACCTAATACTGCCCCAGCTATAAAAATCATCACTGCGGATTCTAAAGGTCTTCGCTTCACCTTTTCTTCTAGCATTACTTTAGAATCATCTGCTATCTTCTTTACATCCTTTATTTTATTCTGCAAATCTTCTGTTGTAGGTATAATTTCTTCAATTTTTTCTTTTTTATTCATTTAATTTCACCTCCATAATTCAATGTCCGAAAAAATTTTATGACGTGTATAAGCGCGTTATACGATCGCCTATTTTATTGGGACTGATGTTTTTTTTATTTCAGTAGGTGTTTTCTTTGGGATCTTTACTTCAAGTATTCCGTTTTCTAGTGTAGCTTCGGCTTGGTCAGGAATTACTTCTTCTGGAAAAGGCAGATTTCTATAGATTTTTGAATATCCACGCTCTTGGTGTATATATCCTTCTTTCTCTTCTTTGGATTTGGTCTCTGCTTCACCTGAGATCTCTATCCCTTTAGGAGAAACTGTTACATCGATTTTGTCTTTAGGTATGCCTGGAATCTCTGCACATACTCGATACTCATTTCCTGCATCAATTATGTCTGAACTTGGCTCCATGACGTCAGGTAATTCGAATGAAGGAATATTCCAAGATGGAAATCTTGTTCTAAATGGGGACATCATAGTGGAAAAGCGTCTTCTAAAATCCTCGAACATTTGATCCATCTCATCAAGAAATTCAGATGGTTGCCAGCTTACTATTTCTCCCCTACTCTTTTTCGCTGTTTTAGTGGGAACTTTACTTTTTTTCTTAACCAAATCATATCACCCCCGTTGAAACTTCTTTATTTTACAATAATATCGGCCATATTTACTTAATTAAGCTATATTCGTTTTATTATGGCTAAAATTATTGTAAAAGGTTGATTTAAACCTATATATTTGATTATATCGACTTTTAGCCATAAATAACCGATATTATAATTTCATTATGTGCATGATCCTATTTGAATATTTCCATTATTACAATACGTTTAGCAATATTTCGTCACATAGAAAGAGAATCAGAGTCTTTGCGTACCCCATTCAGAAACGTTTCTTCATCGATTCTCTTGAAGTTCTAATTTTTTTTAACCAGTAAATTGTGTTTAAATGTTTTTTAGGGCACCTATATGTTCTTTTGATTGAATCTTTCTTTTTGTCTAATGTTGCGATTGTATGAAAATCGTCAGGTGGATAAGCATCGAAGGGCAACCCACAACCTTCAAATCTACAACCATAAGTTTTTTTTACACTCATATCTAATACAAACCATATCATACATTGTTGTTTATCAACATATTTCATTTTCTCCGCATGCGCCAGATTTAGAAATATTGATAATTTTTATTTCAGAAATAAATAGATCACCTATAGTTTGTTTCATCACATAATCGAATACTTTAAAAGAAATCAATTCTTAACTATCCTTTTATTTCAAATTGGAAAATACACTATTTTTCATGAATGAATATTCTGACTTTAGAAATTTGGTCAAAAAACATATCTTACTTAATTGAGAATAAATTTTGGAAAGCCATCCAAAAAGAGATATCAAAATTAAGTTCCAAATATTCTGAAATTAGTAAAAACGTAGAAATTCAACAATATTTCACCATACTTAACGAAGCTGTTAAGGCTGTCGAGAATGGAACATCATTGGAAGATCACATTGAGTTTCTTAAAAAAAATCTACCACCAAAAAAACAATTTGCATACCGGATAAAATATGATTTTATAGAAGACTATGATGAATATGCGATGCAAAAGTCAAAAAGTCGGTGAGTTTTAACGCTCGCTCAAAAATTTTTAATCTAAGCTTAAACTTGGAGATTAATTTCTGGCGAGCTACACACAATTCTAAAATATGTTTAATTCGATTAATGACAAAATGAATAGATTACTGATTGTTTCGAATAGATTACCTATTAACATTGTTAAACGTGAAAACCAACTATTTTTTAAACCAAGTGCTGGAGGGGTATCTAAAGGACTCGATACTTATAGTAAGTCAGTAAAGAGTATATGGATTGGTTGGCCTGGGATCGTTTCAGAAAATATTAAAGATAAAAAGAAATCCATCGTAAAAAATTTACGATCTAAAAATTTTCATCCCGTATTTCTATCTAAAGGTGAAGTAGAAAAATTCTATTATGGATTTTGTAATAAAACTGTATGGCCGCTTTTTCATTATTTCCCTCAATATACCACATACGATGATAAATTGTGGGAAGGCTATAAAAAAGTTAATGAACATTACCGTGATACAATCATCGACCTGATAGCACCTGGCGATAATATCTGGATTAATGATTATCAACTGATGCTTTTACCGAAGCTTATAAGAGAAAAAATTCCTGAAGCTACGATAGGTTTTTTTTTACATATACCTTTTCCGTCTTTTGAAATTTTTCGATTATTACCTTGGCGAAAAGAAATATTGCAGGGATTGTTAGGAGCGGACTTAGCTGGTTTTCACACATATGATTATGTGAGGAATTATCTGAATAGTGTTCATCGTCTTTTTGGATACGAATCTGCTTTAGGACAGATAACGATGGATGATCGTATCATTAAAGCTGATGCTTTTCCTATGGGTATAGATTTCGATGAATTTTCATCAGCAATACTGAAATCAGAAATACAGAGAGAAAGTGAAAAGATACGTAGAAGGATTGGAGAGAGAAAGATAATACTGTCAGTGGATAGATTAGACTATACAAAAGGTATACCACAAAGGCTTGAAGCGTTCAATCTTTTTTTGGATAATAATCCGAACTATAAAGAGAAGGTTACACTTATTCTAGTAGCAGTTCCTTCAAGAACTGGTGTAAGCGAATATAGAATATTGAAGAAACAGTTAGATGAATTAGTTGGAAGAATCAATGGCAAACATGGAACCATCGGTTGGACCCCCATATGGTACATAAATCGTTTTCTACCTTATGAAAGGCTAGTAGCCCTCTATAACATTGCTGATATCGCACTGTTAACACCCCTAAGAGATGGCATGAATTTAATATCTAAAGAGTTTATCGCAACCAAGAGTGATAGTAAAGCAGTTTTAATTCTTAGTGAGATGGCGGGGGCCTCAAAAGATCTAGGAGAAGCAATAATTGTAAATCCGAATAATAGAGTTGAGGTTGCAGAAGCTATTGAAAAAGCACTCTCCATGTCTGACGAAGAACAGATTGAACGCCTTAAAACAATGCAAGAAAGATTGCAGCACTATAATGTAAATCGCTGGGCTAATGATTTCATGGATAATCTTTCAAACCAGAGAAGAATACAAAAAAAATTTTTATCTAGATACTTGGATAGCGAAAGAAAATTTAAATTAATTGAAGATTATAAAAAAAGTTCAAACCGCTTGTTATTTCTTAGTTCTGACGGTAGTCTTATTCCCTTCAAAGAGAAACCTGAAAAAGCAATACCTAATCAAGAAATATTAAATCTAATCGAAAAAATAGCTAATCAACCAAAGAACGAAGTTGTAATTATCAGTGGGCGAGATAGAAAATGGCTAGAGAAATGGTTTGGAGATAAGAATGTAAATCTGGTAGCTGAACATGGCATATGGATAAAATACAAAAATGAAAAATGGGAAATCATTGAACCTTTAAAAAATGATTGGAAACAACAAATAAAACCTCTACTGGAATTATATAAGGATAGAACACCTGGAGCCTTAATAGAGGAAAAAGACTTTTCTTTAGTTTGGCATTATAGACAAGCTGATCCTGAGTTAGCTTCAGTACGATCTAGAGAATTAAAAGATCTTCTCTTTCATATGACATCACATACTCCACATAGAATCGGAGTATTTGAAGGAAACAAAATAATCGAAATCAAAAGTATTGATATAAACAAGGGACGAGCAGTAGCAAAATGGATTTCAAAAAAGAAATGGGACTTCATGATCGCTATTGGAGATGATTTAACTGATGAAGACCTATTTAACGAGACCCCACCTTTTTGCTACTCTTTGAAAGTTGGAAACGCACCATCTAAAGCAAAGTTTTATACAGAATCTCCCAGGTCTATAAAATCTCTACTCCAAGAATTAGCATAAATCTAATCACATTATTGTTTATCAAACATCTGCGTCTTTTAGATAATGTTTACATTTTGATAGGAGAAAGGGCTGCTTATTAAATCAAATATTATCTCTTGTAAAAATTTTATTGAGATTGAAATAAATTATGAGAAAGAGAAAGCAATTAGGAAAAGAAGAGTTTGTTCCAGTTATTATTTGTGTTATTATAGAAAGAGATAATGAACGCTCTGTAAGAGAAATATTACTTCAAGAACGATGGAAACCCAGAGAATCTAAAAAATATCTTGGCATATTAGAAATTCCTGGAGGTAAGATCGATAAAGGTGAAGAGATAGAAGAAACGGTTAAGAGAGAAGTTTATGAAGAGACAGGTCTTGTTGTGAACATTCTTTCTAATTCTTTTCAGAAACAAGATTGCTATTTTTTCGATAATAAAACATTAGCGTATTCTTTTCAACCATTTACATGTGTACAGGTTCTGAATGAACAAAACTACATTGGTCTATTTGTGATTTGTAGGGTTAAGAATGGCACCTTGAGAGAGACAGAGGAAGAGCGAAATCATCGATGGGTTTCAATTAGTGAACTGGAAGATTTGTTAAAAGAAAATATTTCCAGTCTCAGCATCAGGAATAATTGGATATATAAAACAATATACAACAAACATGCTAAAAGATAATAAATAACAAATATTTATACATAAACACAAATTGGGTTTTCTAAATGAAATATGAAATTGAGATCAATAGGGATGACTGTACTGCCTGTTCAACTTGTTATAGCAGTGATCCCACACATTTTGAAAGTGATTCTGAAGGAAAAGCAAAGGTTGTGAATGGAAATAGTAATGGTACCTCTACAGGTAACTTTGATGACGATAATTTTGAAGATGCTAAAACCGCAGCAGATACTTGCCCAGTAAACGTTATTACAGTCATAGAAGTTTAAAACAGTGTACGGCAAGCACCATTAATCTGCTATTCCTTTTGAACCGATTTTTTTTGAACTAGTTATCTCTATATTTGCGAATATGTCAATTCCTTTATGTTTTGCTTCAAAGTCTTCGACTAATTTTGTTATAGATTTTTCTAATTTGTCTAGATCTTGATCCGGAATAAATTTTACTCTCGTTAATGAAACTTCATACATAATTATTCCTACAGAGTTTTATGTGAGTATCGTTTAAGGTTTTCTGCAGAAGTGAGTACTTACATACCAGATATGTGGTTAATATGATGAAGTTATTTTATATGGTAAGGAGTTATCCAGATCCTTATCTTATTATCTTATCAATCATTGTGTTTACTGCATTCCTGAGTTTAGCATTAGCTGTTAGAAAAATTAGAGAAAATAAGAAAAGAAAATCTAAGTTAATAAGTTAGAACCTCCACTTGGATTTATCACTTTTTGGACGTTTGTAAAATATATGATCAATATTGATTGGAAAAATACAGGTCCAGCTGTCCGCCGATTTTTCATAAATACGCTATTCGATTCAACATTCATGTTATTAGGCATAGTTGTCGGATCAGCTTTTACTGCTAAGATAGACCCCTCGATTGTTTTAGCAACGATGACAACAAGTAGTCTTGCGCTTGGCATATCAACAGGCGTCAGTGTTTACGAAGCAGAAGATCTAGAACAGGAGAGGAGAATCGCTGAAATTGAAAAGGGAATGCTTAAAGATATGGATAAAACGTTAATTGGAAAAACAGCAAAGAAAAGTGTCGCTATAACCGCGCTAATTAATTTCTTAACTCCACTAATTTCATGCGCTGTTATGATCTTGCCTTTCTTATTAGTTAAAATAGGCTTTTTGAAAATAGAATGGGCCTCAAGGATCTCTGTATTACTAGCTTTTATGATGTTGTTCGTGATGGGAGCATATATGGGTAAAATGGGAAATAGGAATCCTTGGTTAAAAGGTGCTAGAATGACGGTTTTTGGACTACTTGCGTTTATTATTGGAAAGTTACTTTATTCATTGATATAGATTACGCGGTCAAACTTGGATTATCTAAAATTATTAGAAACATTCCGAACAAAAATATGCTTAAATTTATGATGTTCATGGTCTTTATGGGAACAAATATTCTGAACCACCATTCTACTTTATCGGAAGTATTTAATCTGATTTTAGTAAATTTATGGTAAATATTTTTAAATAAACCGCATCCGATTCCTGCAATAGAAAGACCAATCATGAGCCATCCAAAATTTCTTAAAGTCAAATTAAAATCAAAAATTAGCATGAATAATGCAAACCATATCAAAGACAACATGCCTTCCAAAAAATGCTGACCTTTATAGGCCTTCCTATATTCGTTGAAGAATTCTATTCCAAACCACGCGTCCCACCACGCATGTCCGAAACATGCAACAAGCCAAATAATAACAGATCGATCAAACATTTCTAACATTAATTTAAACCTCTTGAGATGTTGTTAAAAGTTTACTTTATGTTCTATCACGTGACAATTTATAGTTAGTTATTTAGATGAACTTTCCTAATATTTTCTTGATACTTTAGTATAAAAGTTGTGAAAATTATTTTCTACAAAGCATCTTTAGCATATTATCGAAAAGGTTTATAGTCATTTGAATCTGGCGGATTCCCCAACCAGTACAGTAGTAAATAGCGAAGGTATCTGTTGGCAGCCTTAGTTCTTCCCCATGCTTCAACTCGACGTGTGGATGTTAATGCAAATGTATTTTCATTAAAAATTATTTTACCTATTTTTGATGCGCGAGACGATAAATCTAAGTCTTCGCATGTATGCATTCTTTCGTTAAATCCTCCAAGTTTTTCGAAAGCATTTCTTTTGTATGCACAGCATATTCCTGCGATCTGTGCTCGTTTAGATTTTATTGAAATTTTAGCAAAGTTAGTGTAAATCCAGTACATCATAATATCTCTTAAGTTGGGACTCAAAGGTAGGATAGGACAGGAAACAGCAACAACCTTTTTTCTTCTAAATGATTTAGCAAATTCAGATAAACAATTGAAAATCACGATTGTATCCGCATCCAAAAAAAGTAGTAAGTCACCTTTTGCTATCTTTGCTCCAGCATTTCTCCCTGCAGATGGGCCTTTCTTTCTTACGGTAATAACTTTGTCTGCATATTTTTTCGCAATTTTCCCAGTATTATCTCTGCTTTTACCATCAGCAACAATGATCTCATATTGTTCATCAATGTCTTGATTTCTTAGGGCTCTCAAGGTATTAGCTAAATATTTACCTTCATTTAGTGTCGGAATTATTGCGGATATCATATACATCATTTTCAAATGATATTTGATTTTTTTATTTAAAGAATGCTTCGTTTTTTGGATCATGTACACTTTAAAGATAAATCGATTTATTTGATAAGAGATCAATAGTAGTTATGGTGTTAATTTGAAAAAAATTGCCATTAATGGTTTAGGACGAATTGGAAGATTGGTATTGCGCAATTATTTAATCAATTCTCCTAGTGATATAGACATAGTTGCTGCCAATGATCTAATACCTCCTGATGAACTTGCTTATCTTATTCTTCATGATTCTGTGCATGGTGAAGCATCATTCCAAATAGAACCTGGAAGAGATTATCTCCAGTTTGGATCGAAAAAATTGAATTTGTTTAGTGAGAAAAATCCTGAAAATATTCCTTGGAAAAAATTTGATGTTGATATAGTCTTAGAATGTACAGGACTATTTAGAAGAAGAGAGGATGCAGCAAAACATCTAGATGCTGGAGCGACAAAAGTGATTATAAGCGCACCCTCAGAAAGTGCAGATTTAACATTGGTTATGGGCGTAAATGAAAAGTCATATGATCCCGCAAATCATCATGTCATTTCAAATGCTTCTTGTACAACAAATTCTCTAGCTCCTGTAGTAAAGGTATTAGATGATGCTTTTGGAATTGAGAGTCTTATGGCGACTACCATTCATGCTTACACATCAAGTCAGTCATTGGTGGATTCGCCAGCTCGCAAACGGCGAAGAGGACGTGCAGCAGCAGTATCTCTAATTCCCACAACAACAGGGGCAGCTAAAGCTACTACTCTTGTTATTCCAAAATTAGAAGGAAAAATGGATGCAATAGCTGTAAGAGCACCAGTTCCAGATGGAGCATTAACAGATATTGTAGTATGTTTAAAAAAAGATATTACGGTAGAGACTGTAAATTCATCATTAAGAAATGCTGCAAATGCGCAGTTAAAGAACATTCTAGCTTATAGTGAAGAGGAGCTTGTATCTGCCGATATTATAGGAAATACTCATTCTGGAATTATAGATGCTTCATCAACGCGAGTCATAAACAACAGAGTAGCGAAAGTATTAGTCTGGTATGATAATGAATATGGATATGCGAGACGTATGCTCGATGTGGCATCTTATGTTGCAAAATGTTAGTATAACCATATAACATAACTTATCCGTTTACTAAATTAGCCCATGCTATAGTAAGCGCGTGCTATATTGACATTTTTAGAAAATTTATTAGCGCGCGCGCTAAAATTTTTGAATTTGTGAGATTCAAATCTGTAATACGTTTGTGAAGTGGCGTCTAGTATTGTTTGAAAATTTCAACATCTGGAAGTTCAGGCATAAATAATTCCAATCTGAAGTCATATATCTACTCTATAGCTTTTACAAAATTTTTGATGCCGATTTTTTTCGGTAATTTTGTGACTAAATCTCTTGGGCTAATTATTCCAACGAGTTTATCATTTTCATCTAAAATGGGAAAACCGTCAAATCTAGATTTCTTAATATCTTCCAAAATTTTTTCGAAATCATCGTTTAGATATAAACTTCTTGCTTGGAGAAAATTAACTTTCTTTAAAGGTTCTTTCATCAACTCATCCAACACATCATCTTTCTGATTGTCTATAGACGGTAGATTTGAATAGACATGTTTGAGCAGATCATTGACGGTAACTATGCCTTTAATGTTTGAATCATCAACAATGGGCAATCTTCTGATGTTGTGTGTGGACATAATATTTATTGAATCGAATATCGAATGCTCCATTGTGGCAGAACATACGTTGGATGTCATTATATCTGATATCTTTACTGGCAAGTCTTGAACTCTTAACTTCTTTAATATACATCCTTCAGTAACTATTCCTCTTAGTCTGTCTGTTTTATCAACAAGAATTACATGACCTATTGTGTTCTCCACAATGTATGAGATTAAACCCTCCAGTGAAATTCTACTTGAAAGTTTATGCAGATAGTTCTCAACAAATAGAGTTACAGGTTCTCTTAAGACAGACTTTAATTTTCCGTCTTTACTTTTTTTTATGGCTTCTCCTCTATGCCCTGAAAGTATTTCTAAAATTCTTAATCCTGATAATACTCCTTTAACACATCTAGTCGAATCCAATACCGTAAGGCGATATATTTCCTGTTCATTCGTTATTATATCGAATGCGGATGATAAAGGGGCCTCCGTATTTATTTCATAAAAATTTTCTTTATATGCTATTTCGGATGCTTTCCTGGAGATTTTAAGAATGGACATCATCATCGTATATAATTAATTTTTGATAACTGATATATTATTATGATCTCTCATCATATGAGATACCCTTGAAAAGTCAATAGATGACTGATAAATAGCGTGGTTCTGGATTGTCTCAAAAAAAATCAATTGATCAATATGCCGATATAATAGGTCAAGAATCGGTGAATAGAATTAAGGGTATAGCGGAACGCCTTTTAGGATCGAAAATAATTCATATAAATTCTACACGTTCTGGGGGTGGCGTAGCAGAAATATTACAGAATCTTGTCCCCTTAGCAGAATCATTAAATTTGGGAGTTAGCTGGCTAACTATGCAGGGAACGACTTCATTCTATGAAGTTACAAAAAAATTTCATAACGCCCTTCAAGGAATGAACACATCTCTATCAGACGACATGAAAGATGAATATGTTAATTTTAATAAACAGTTTTTTGAAAATATTGATCTGGATTCAGATCTAATATTCATACACGATCCGCAGCCTCTGCCTTTAATAGAATTCAGTCGTGAGAATTCAAAGAAATTCCTATGGAGATGTCATATAGATCTTACTAATGCAAATACTGCCTATTGGAATTATGTACGACAATTTATAGAGAAATATGATGTTCTGGTTTTTTCTCTTGATAAGTATGTCCGTGAAGATGTACGCTACAAAAAAATTTTGATAATTCCTCCATCAATAGATCCTCTGGCTGACAAAAATAGATATCTATCTCCGGATGAGATCCTTCATTATTTAAATAAGTTTGATATCGATCCAGAATCCCCAATTATGACGCAAGTAGCACGCTTCGATTATTGGAAAGACCCTCTTGGTGTAATCGATTGCTATAATCTGGCTAAAAAGAAAGTGCCAAAATTACAGCTACTGCTGATAGGATCGTTTCCTCAGGATGATCCTGAAGGTGAAGAATGGTACAATAAGACTTTAGAAAAATCAAAAAATTCTAATAATATTCATATTTTGACAGATCGTGATGGTGTTAGGGATCTTGAAGTCAATGCCTTTCAAAGAGCCTCATCTGTTGTAATTCAGAAATCCATTAGGGAAGGATTTGGTCTATCAGTAACAGAAGCTTTGTGGAAAGGTGTGCCTGTTGTAGCTACAAGGGTGGGAGGAATACCTCTTCAAGTAATCAATAATGTAACTGGGTTCTTAGTAAATTCTACAGAAGAGGCAGCTGAAAAAATTATTCAGCTTGTCAAACATCAATATCTAGCAAGAATTCTCGGTATGGAGGGCGAAGAACATATAAAAAGAAATTTTTTGATTACTAGGCAGCTTCAAGATTACCTTAAAATACAGTTAGAGGTAATAGAACATTCTTAAACTGGAAATTAGAGATTTAATGATTTAATTGAGTCTTTGATTATAGATGCTGATTTCTTGAATTGTTGAATTTCGTCTTCCTCCAATGGAAATCTTAATGCCTCTCTGACTCCTTTCCCATTAATAATTGTTGGAACACTAATACAAATATCGTTTACATCATAGTAATCTTGAATATAGGTGGATACCGTAAGTATCGAATTTTCATCTTTTAATATGCTTTCAATAATTCTATTCAGTCCAAGACCTATAGCGTAATAGGTGGCACCTTTCTTATCTATGATATCATACGCAGCATTTTTAACAGAATTAAATATTTTATCGTAATGTTCTGCTTCGTAGTCTATTCCGCATGTAGGACAGTAATCTCTTAATCTTACACCCGCTATATTCGCTAAACTCCAAACTGGAACTTCACTATCTCCATGCTCACCAACGATATAAGCATGAACATTTCTAGGATCCACATTTAGATGCTCACCAAGTTGATATCTAAGCCTAGAAGTATCTAATATAGTTCCAGAACCAATGACCCGTTTAGCTGGAAATTTAGAAAGTTTTAATGTAACATATGTCATAACATCCACTGGATTAGTTGCTACTAGAAAAACACAATTGGTATTACGTTCAATAACTTTCGGTATTATTTCTTTAAAAATTTGAAAGTTTTTATTAACTAATTCCAATCGTGACTGTCCAGGTTTTTGCGCGACTCCCGCCGTCAATACAATGATGTCAGCATCTTTGCATTTGGAATAGTCTCCCGAACAAATTGTCATGGGACTAACAAAAGAGAGACCATGATTAAGATCCATTGCCTCACCTTCGGCTTTTTCCTTGTTTACATCAATAAGAACAATTTCTGAAGAAGTCCCTTTAATCATACAAGCATATGCTAACGATGAACCTACATTTCCAGTACCGATGATTACTATTTTACGTGAGGTCGATTGAGAATTATTTGACAATAGAAATCCATTCATGACTAGTATCTTAGTAAGCTATAATAATGTAGTGTGCACCAATAGCGTGCGCTCATCTATCTTCTGCATAATACCATTATTCGTATTGTTCTAGATCTAATTTAGTTTTTATTAGACTTGTTAGATCTTTTCTACTTATTATTCCTTTAATTTGATCATTGTCCATTACTAAGAATCTTCCCTCATCTTTTTGGGATATCTTAAACATGACATCCGACGCTGGAGTATCGGGCGTAATAATTGTCAGACTATCTAATGGTCTCATTATATCATCGACATTAGTGTCTGTCCATTTAGATTTGGAGACTTCCTTAACTTGATCTATATTAACAAATCCCGTTATTTTATCTTCTTTAGTTACTGGATAGCTGCCAAATTTGTGTACAAGAAAATAATCTTTTACTAGTTCCTCTAATGATTTTTCGGCATCTACAGTAACAATATCTTTTGACATAATTTCATTAACCGATGTTTCAGCTAACATTTTACTAATTATTGTTTGACTAAGACCCGCTTCTGCGCTGTTTCTTATGAACCAACCTATGAGAATAATCCATAGGCCCCCAAGAGAGCCGCCTAATACTATTATCGCAACACCACTAAAAATCATTAAATAAGATAATATAACACCCGTTCTACTAGCTATTTTTGTTGCATTAATGAGATTGCCCTTCCATTTCCATAGTACCGATCTGAGTAGTCTTCCACCATCCATAGGATATGCAGGAAGTAGATTAAAAATTCCTAAAATAATGTTTATGAGCGCGCCATATTGGGTTATCGCTAATAATTCAGTTGAAAAATTTTCATTTTTAAAGGTAAACCACATTAAACCGAATAATACTCCAATTGCTATGCTTGATAAAGGACCCGCCAATGCCATCTTGAATTCTATTCCTGGACTTTTAGGTTCTTCAGGCAATTCCGAGGCTCCACCAAGAAAAAATAATGTTATTCGTTTTATAGGCAAACCCATTTTTCTAGCCATTAATGAATGACATAGCTCATGAAGAATTACTGACATGATAAGTATTAATCCAGAAACTATTCCTATTATCCAATAATTTATTGATGGCAATCCAGGAAATTGTTGCGGCATGTATCCTACTGCAAGAGAAAATATTATCAACAGAAAAATTATTAGCAGGCTATAATGAAATCTTATAGTTATACCTGATATTTTTACAACTTGAATTGACAACAAAAATCAACTAGAACCAATTAATTTTTTCTTATTAATTCTTATCCGACATTGCATTATTGTCTTATCTTTAAAATAGCCAAAATAAAAACATCTATTAAGTTAAATCCAGAATATAGCTCTTCATGATGAAGAAAATTCTTTTTGTAACGTCTTTAATTGTTGTTATACCCTTTATCATAGCAATCTATTTAGAGTTAACTAATAAAAAAGGAAGTATAACTGCAGTCAGCATTGGATTGATCATCGGCGCAATCGGAATAATTTTCTTATTATTGATGACTAAAAGACGAAACTCGTTAACAAGAAAAAGTGCTGATGCAGATGTTATCAAACCTGTCTAAAATTAAGTACCATAGAGAATATCAAGTTAAGCATATAATATGAAGCGCGCGCTAGAATGAAATTTTCTATAGATCTTTAAGGAGTTTGATGATTTCTTTACTAAATTCAGGAAGATCCGCAGGACATCTAGAAGTAACTATTTGATCGTCAGTTACAACTGGTTCATCAATGTATTTCGCTCCGGCATTTATTAAATCTGTTTTAACAGATCGCCAGCAGGTAGCCTTCTTTCCTTTAATTACATTTGCTTCTATGAGCATTTGAGGACCATGGCAAATTGCAGCTACAATTTTTCCTTTATCATACATGTCTTTTACTAGTTTGACTAGACCTTCATCACAACGCATTTTGTCTGGCGCTAATCCTCCAGGAATAACTAGTGCATCATAATCATTTATGTTAATATTATCTGGCGAACTATCTGATCTGATTGGTACACCATATTTCCCACAATAATTTTCACAGCCTCGCGGTCCAACTATTTCTACTTGATATTTTTCTTCTTGAAGCCTATAGTAAGGGTAAATTAATTCGCTATCTTCAAATCCATTTTCAACAAGAAATAATATTTTGACTCCCATAAAAAATTCACAAGTATCTATTTAATAAAAGTTATTTTAAAATATCTTAATTTTAAAGTTATTCTCAGATATAAATAGAAAATAAAATAGTGAACTTAATCAAATTAGTGATTCTTTTTGTATATGTGGTTGATAATATTCGTCGTAAGTCTTGCAATTCTGGTGAAATCATCAGACTCATTTATAGATGCGGCTCAAACTCTCGGATCATGTTTAGCATTTCCACCTTTCATCATTGGTGTACTAATAGTGTCCCTTGGAACCTCCCTACCAGAACTGATTATTTCCATCATCTCTATTTTAAATAATTCTTCTGAAATTGTTATCGGCAATGTAATTGGTTCAAATATTACTAATATTTTTCTTATTCTAGGCGTTATGGCAATTGTAGGAAAACAATTAAGGATGCAATATGAAAATATACATTTAAATTTTTTAATCGGTGCTACTTTTCTCTTACTCATAATTATTTGGGATAGAAAAATCGTATTATTTGAAGCTGTGATTCTTCTCTTAATGTGTATACTATATTTGCGTAGTACCCTAATCCTTGAAAGAAGACGTGAACAACGAGCTTATGAGGAATCACAAACGGAACGAAAGACAAAAAAATTGAATAAAAAAACAATTATCACTCTAATTTCTACTCCAATACTGATCTATTTTGGGGCTCAATATACAGTGACTTCAATAATTGAACTATCACGTATATTTAATATTGGAACAGAAGTAATAGCTGCAAGTGCTGTAGCATTTGGGACCTCACTCCCAGAATTAGCTATTACTCTTTCAATAACTAAAAAAGGGCAATTAGAAATTGCAGTAGGTAATGTGTTAGGATCCAACGTCTTTAACATCTTACTGGTTATAGGAGTATCTGGATTAATTGGCAGAATATTAATTCCACAACATATGTTAGTATTCGACCTACCAGTATTATTAATTGCTACATTACTGTTTTTCTTTATAACACGAGATAGAGACATAAGCAAATGGGAAGGATATATGCTCGTAATTTTCTATGTGCTGTTTATAGGAAAAATACTCAACCTAATCTGACTGCCCTTCTAAAACACACGCTTTTCATTAATAATTACTAAAAATAGTATTAAAAATACGAATTTTAGGTATAGAGTTTATCTAATGACGCTCCTCTCTTATCTTCATCTTTCCTCATTTTTTGATAACTTTGAGCTATTTCCTTCAATCTACTCTTTATATCAGCAGCTTGGTCTAACAGTTTTTTAGTATCAACCTTCAGATCATAGACTTTATTCAATGTATCTACTAACGTTGCTGCACCTTCAGTATCTGGCATGAAAGCTATTGCGGGAGTCAAGAACGTAACACCTGTAATTTTTCTGGTTAGACATCCGCTTAATATGCTGCCTGCAATTCCAGAAATAATAATTCGTGCCGATAACATCTTGATACCTTTATCTTCACATTCTTTACGTTTTTCAGGCTCTGATGCACAGAAAGCTGGACGTTTCTTCGGAAGACCTCTAACAGGTAATCCTTCCAAGACGATTACCTCCTTGGCTTTATTGTTTTCTGCCCAATCAAGTATTTTTGATGCCAAAGGATATAGGCTGTCAGAGCGAAGAGGGACCTCGCAAATTACTGTGCATAATGTACCTTCATTATTAGAGTAAATTCTAAAAGGATTTTTCAATTTCCCCTCAACAAAAACAACTGATGGAGGAATATGTTTTGAGCGAATATGCGCAATTTCTCTCATATTTAACTGGTCTATTAAATGGTTGACTGCGATTTCTCCAACTAATCCCGCCCCAACAAAACCCATAACAATAAGAGGATTCTTAAATTCTAATTCAGTACTATTAATGATATCAACCTCAGAAGATATTTCTGTCGACAAAAACATACCCACATAATCAATTTTTTGGAATATAGATTCGAATTTTTCCACATTACTTTTTAGACCATTATATGCTATACTTAGAGATTTCTATGAAAACAATAGCAATATCCACAACTGGCGGAGACGCTCCCGGAATGAACGCAGCTATAAGAGCTGCAGTTAGAACTGCTGTGGCAGAGAATTTTAAAGTAATAGGATTCGAAAGAGGTTACGCTGGGATCCTTGATGATGATTACAGAATTTTAAATGCAAGAAATGTCGGAGGCATAATTCATCTTGGGGGGACCGTCTTGAAAACATCTCGATCTGAAGAGATGAAGACTGAAAAAGGAATCGCAAAAGCTAGTAATGTTCTAAAAGATAATGACGTTGAAGGTCTAGTTGTAATCGGAGGAAATGGTTCTTTTAGAGGAGCTCTTGAAATTAATAAAAAAAGCGGGATACCTATCATAGGTATACCTGCAACCATAGACAATGATATTGCTGGAACCGATACTACAATAGGATTTGATACAGCAGTTAATACTGCTTTAGAAGCTATAGATAAGATAAGAGATACCGCAACCTCCCATCAACGAATTTTTGTAGTAGAAGTCATGGGTAGAGATAGAGGATTTTTAGCCCTAGAAGTGGGTATAGGTGCTGGAGCTGAAATCATATTGCTTCCAGAAATAACTTATAATATAAAACAGATATGCTCAAAACTTATTGAAAGTAATCTTAAAGGAAAGAAATCAGGTATAATAGTAATGGCCGAAGGCGCAGGAGATTATGTGAACATTACGAAAAAAATAGAAGATGATACTAAATTTGAATTAAGACCTATAAGATTGGGGCATGTACAAAGAGGAGGTAATCCAACCGCGTATAGCAGACTCTTAGCATGCAAGATGGGTGCAGCAAGCATAAAGTTCTTGCTTAATGGAAAAAGAAAAGAGATAACTGCAATTCGAAGTAACGATATTGTCCCTGTTGATTTAGAATATGCGATTAAAGCCCATAAAAGGATCGATGAACAAATTTATCATTTAGCATTGAAGTTAGCTGCATGAAACATACAGTATGTAAGATATATTAAAGATCTAAAAGAGAAACTCAAGTACACATTAGGTATCAAAATTTGCTAGTAAATAATAAACTAAATACCAAAGATATATCATATTAATTGGGAACTGAAGTGAGTCAAATACCGGAACCTAAAGATTCTCTACAAGAGACGGAAACTCCAGTAAGTGGACTACCTCACGGACCTATAGAAGGAGGACCAATTGAAACCCCTAGATCAGCTAGAGGTAGAAAAGGCCCCTTTCTCATATTAACCAACGATGGCATAAAATTCGCTAAAAGATGGTTTAGAAGCAGGAAGAAAGTTCCTCCGAAAATGTCAAGACTCTACCAGCTAATAATAAAAATAGTAATGATGAAAGGAGTCATAACTCTGATTGGAGCACAAAGGATAGGATACTCTGAGGTTATACAAGACGCTTTAACTAGAGGTTACGTAAGGTTAACACGAAAATTTATGGAGCCATCAAAAGAAGTCAAGAAACAAATTATTACGCTAATTAGAAAAGATCCGAAGCGAATATACATGTAACAATTCCATATATAGCGCGCGCTATAATTATTTAATTATCTACTTATGATTTATTCGATATTGAATGACGCGCACCCTACACTATCACTGCTCATGCTTGGAGAATTTGCAGAAACATTCTTTTGTCCAAGGTATTTCTTCGAACAAGATTTGTTGAGCTGACAATGCCAAAGAATCAGCCTTCTCAATGTTGCCTTCTCTTAGAGACTCTTTGGCCTTTTGGAGAAAGACAAGTATAGTCAAGTGCATATTTTTTCTTAAGGGCATTTGTTTTGCAATCTTCATCAATCTATTTATACGCCAGTATTTCTCTATCGCCAAATTGTCCATATTTTTCTTTAATCATAATCGTGATGTTTATTTTTTTCTAATACAGTCTTTGGTTAGCTAGACGAAGATCGTAAAGCTTTTTCAACATCGAATCATGCGAATCGTTCGAATCATTCGCCGAATCATACCGAATCATTCGATGTAGTTCGATATTTCTTCGTTAATATCTCATCTTGAATCTCATTTGAAACGCTAACCTTCACTCCTTCATCTGTCTCTTGCTTACTGAACAATCTTGCTTTTTCATTATCCTTAAGAAGCCTGTTTACGAAGTTCTTTGCTGATTCATTGGTTATTCCAAACTTTTCTCCTATCTCTGAGTAAGATAAGAAGCCTGTATCAAGTAGCAATGCTAGTAGTTTTTTCTGTTTTCTTGTAAGCTCTTTACTTATCTCTTGAATGGATTTTACAACAATTTCTTTATGTGCCAAATCATTCGAATCATGCGCATCATAGTGCGAACCAATGCGAATCAGTTCGCTCAGGATTTCTTGTTTTGATAAGCCTATCACTTCTTTAAGAGGCTCTACTATCTTTATAGGTAATTCATCCAGCTTCTTTAGAACTTCACTTCTATCTCCAAATTTATTGTTGAATTCATCCACTGTTAACGTAGGAATTCTATGCAGCTCCGCCTTGATGCCTATGATTGAATTGTTAATGTTCTGAATCCAACTTCTAACTAGTTCTCGATCATATTGATTGGGCTGTACTGCTTCTATGGTTAAATCTTTTTTGAACCATCTATCCCAGAATGTCATTACTTCTAATTTGGATTTTTTAGAATAAATAGATGATTAATTCTTTTGGTTATTGTTTCTAAAGGTATCAGACACCATTAGTGAAAAAATCTCAATCTAACTATGAGTTCCTTGATCGAATCTTGAAATGCGCCAACTAGTGCTATCTATTCTGAACATACTAAAAAGTCAATAAAATATTGTAAAAAAGTTATTCTGGACCTCAGTTGGATCTAAAAAAGAAATGAAGAACTTTGTTTGGAATGTTAAGACATAATATTCTTCTATTGATATGGAAGCGATTTATTACTGCTCCGATCACTGAAACATGTCTTTGAAAAAGTTCATCTAATATTTGATAGGCGAAATTTTCTGACGAACTCTCACTTTAGTACGATTGCAGCACGTGCTACGATACATATGCAGAAAGCTTATTGATGTCTTTATCTTTTCTCAAGATGTAGATTTTATCATTCCATGGAGATATTCTTTTTTTCGATTTACGTTCTAACTTCTTGACATACCTCCTACAGACTCCCAGTCGTTCATGTGGATTCATCAGAAAGAAATTTCTTATCCTTTGATAGAGTTCACTTAGATATGGGCAATCTGCCATATAGTTTCTTGTGAACGAGCAAGGGCATAAATTCTGAATGGCCTCTCTCCAAAGTTGGCTAAGCGCTATTTGGTGCATCCAGCCAGTTGAATATTCTTTTGACTTATCAAAGTAATTGTTGTGAAGAAATTGTGATGCGTTAAAATTTGGGTTCTGAGATGGTGTGCTACTGACTGCTTCCCAAATTTCTTTTGATGGAATGATCACCATATCCTCTATCCAAGGGTGGCGATCTTTGATTTCCGGCATAGGACAATGACCTACACGCTTACCGTCTAGTGTATCGGTGTCTTCTGTAAAATAGATCTGGGGTGGAAGATTCTCAAAGAGAGAAACGATTCCAAAACTAAATTGTGATAGAAGTTCAGTTTCATCCAAACTAACCAAGATGGCTATAGCAGGTATAACAACTCCAGATAGGAATTGGGAGTAGCCATTTGAATGATGTGATTCGAAGAGAGAGAGCTCACTTTTTCTTATTAAATTACCACATTTTTCTGCGTCTGCATCTACTTCTTCTTTATCTTTATCAATGCATTCTAGTATAGCTTCTCCAAGCTCTTCTGGAATTCTTACATTGAGATGCTCCCATCTAGTTGTTTGCCCACTATAGGCCACCATTTCGTAAGCATACGCCAGATGTGGATCTAGTACATCAAAATAATCACCTATCTTTTTCTCATTCAATGTTTTTCCCATTGCCTTGAGTAGATAAATTGCACGAAGGATTTTAGGTTGCTTCAAATGACTCATGCAATGACTATAGAATGAGACAAATGACGCCTCTTTTAATCCAAATACGCTACCAGGCTTATCCTTGAGAGCTACCATTTGTTCCAATTGTCGTCGAGAGAGTGTTCGCCCAAGATCCAACGAATTTATCATATAGAATCTGTTGGTCGACAACGCCACTTTATCAACATAGACAAATCTATTTTCACAATGATGAAGTTCGTCTGTTGAAGATATAGTGAATGCATTTTTTATTTCCAAATTTCTTTTAACGTTCATTTACCTTTTCCTTCTTAATTTTGAGAAGAAGGTCCTTCGATAGTGTCCCTCTGAGTTCAACTTGTGCTCCGTCAAATGATATGCCTGTCACGTTGAGTTTCTTTTTCAATAAGTCGATATTGATAGAGGGCGGTAGGTCATTTGGCTTAATTCTTTTCCTTGGTTGTAAAAGACTTGGAGTGAGGTGCTCAGGATTACTAAGAGCAGTTGCTAAAATTTTTCCTACGTCTGTGAGTTCATAGTAAATACGATTTTTTATTTTCCTAGTCTTGACAATGCCTTCTGCCACCAACCTTGGAAGTGCATTAGTACTGAGATGTCTGAGTGATATGCGAGTTTCATATGAAAGTTCCGTCGTGTACATTTGGCTCTTTTTTTGCAACGCTAAAATTACTCTGCCGCTCGCGCTCCTTTTTGCAGACTCCATTTATATCAGCTACGTTTTAATATATTATAGATTTGTAGATAGATATATTTATATCTAGATAATAATATCAAGATATAGATATCGTTCAGTTATTTAGAAAATCGCATGTGAAAATTACAAAATCATTTTACTATGAGAAAGATTGACAAACAGGAAAATTGAGATGTCCCTAGAGTCCCTAACTTACACATTTCTTGAACGTCTTTCGCCATCCTCAGTTGGAAAAAAAGTATTGATAACAGGCAGGGTAATTAAGGTGACTCGTCAGGATATATTACTCAAAGCCAAGATATCGTGCACACGTACACCAGATTCCTGTGATTTCTTGGAAAGCTGGATTGAAGGTAGAGTTTTAAGTCCTGCAAGCCCTCCTAGAAAATGCCCCAAATGCAAACAAAGAACAATTTCGCTAGAATATGGCTCTATAGATCGCCCCGTCTACTACAAAGTTGTTCTTTGTCTGAATGATCAATCTACGGTCACAGTTTATGTTTCTGAAGACAAGTTCAATCAATTAAAAACTATTTTTCCATATGAACTCGAGGAGAGATGGATTTCTGTTAAGGGAGAACTCGATTTACTCGAAGAATATACTATCGTTGTTGAAGATGGAACATCAAGTATAGAGATGCCCAAAGAAGAGTTAGAAAAACTTCAAAAAATAGAGAATTCGGCGTGTGAACTCTATTCAAAAGTTAATTTCGATGATGCGTATACTAGAAAAATTTTCGAGCTATGTGAGGCATTGGTGCTCTGTGGTTGGAGAGCCAATAGGCAGAGGCTAGGGACGATATTGGGCGTATCAGAGAAGACTATCGATAGAATTTTCACACGTCATAATCCGCTTCGTCTTAAAACAGGTGATATGTGGAATCCATTTTTCGAAATGCGTTCTTCTTTTCTTGCTGCCTTTCATTCTAAGCCAATTACTACTCTTACGTTCTTCGGACAATGTTTGGCTCGAACGCATGAGAAAGTCAAAATAAACGAAAAAAGAGAACGCGAGAGAAAGAGACTTTCTAAATAGAGTTTCAGCTTAATTAGCGCGCGCTTAAAGAGTGAAGTGATACGAAGCCCAAAACACAATTCAGAATTTATACTTAATATGCAAAGTCTGGAATCTTATTTAGATCCAGACCAGTCAAGAAAAAACATCTCAGAGCAAAAATAGTTAGACATTAATCCATCATATCTAGCGCGCGCTTGATCTACCTTAAACAAATGGAAATGAAAGTAAAGCTAGCCCATATTTTGTACATAAAAAATTTGTCTTTCTTTTTTGATATCTAACAATTACTCGATTAGAGAATTGTTGGCTCGATATTCTTGATTTCTCGAGACGCAATCGGTAACGATTGTGTGAAAGTAAACCAAGAACTGGAGGTATGAGAAAAATGAGTGAAGAAAATGTAACTTTCCGAGTGCATGTAGTAGGAGTATCAGGCAGTAGTGCCGAACCGAAGCCTGTTACAGCACCTACAGAGGCAACGCTCCAAGACGTTTTGGACAAGCTCTTGGAGGATAAGGTTGTATCCCCAGCTCCTAGTGGTCAGGAGTGGAAATGGAAAGTCGGCAACACATACCAAGACTCAGGAAAAACTTTGCGTGAGCTAGGGATCAAGAACACTGAGCCGCCCATGGGACTGAAACTGATTCTGGAGCAGGAGTTTGCGTAAGAAGGAAAGAGCGATGAGTGAAATAGTGGTTGTCAAGCGTATAATCCAACCGGTCAGAGTGACGAGAATCAAAAAGGGAAGACCGATCGAAGTCAGCATAACAAATTATGATCCAAGGCTTGCAAGGATAAAACAGAAAGAAAAACCCGCTTTGATAGAAAGAAAATTCAAACCAGTCGATAGCTCGTTAACTACTTGGGCTGGCTCTTACAAAGGCCATCGAGCTCAGATCCTCTTCCCGCAAGACTACCCCGCAGTTCCACTGGAATGGTACTGGGAGAAAGTGCCCTCAGGCTTCATCAACGTGGTAGATGATCAACTCTGCATCGAAGCTTTGCTGAATAAGGAAAAATGGGCTCCAGACATCACTATAGAAACTATCTTTGACGAACTTGACAGCCACTCCTACTTCAGGAGAAAGTAAGATGAACAAACATAGAATAACCATCCACCAAATAAGAACAACAAACAAAGAATCAATAGCTTACCTGTTAGACAAAACAGAGAGAGATATGCTCGCTCTATCCGACCATCTCTACTATCATGACCCCAAAAGCAAAGGAAAAGAAGAATCATTCAACCTCATAGGCATCGTACACCAAAACACAAACAGCGAGGTAAGGATTGTAACTGGACTAGGACACGGCAAAGTTGTCAATTCATCTACAACGGTTAGAAATCCAGCTGAAACCATAGAAGCAATAGACGAAGAAGCAAAAGCAAAACAGTTGAGCATTGTAGGCGTCGCCCACCTTCATCCATTCCCAAACGGCCACAAGTTCCTATCAGGCACAGACAAAGAGACTATGAGAACCTATGGCACAATAGATCCAGGCCACCTATTCATTATAATAAATCCTTTATCGTCTGACTATACGGTTTATCGCTGGAACACCGAGAAAGATGAGCCCTTAATAGTCAAACCAGTTTTGATAAAAACAGCTCCTCTAATGGTATCCGAGAGAAAGATACAGTCACATGATCTGGTCAATACAGAATCCATGAGCCCGTTGATCCAAAAGATTCGAAGCCTAACAAAAGATGCGTTGATACTTTTCGCCTCATCAACATCCATCGCTTTCATAACCTTCTTTGCCTTAGTATCTTTTAACACTACAAGATTCGCTCAAGGCGTGATAAGCATCTTTGCCTTCCTGAGTCTACTGATGATCTCCCTTATCTGGAGATTCGTTAATGATGAGTTTAGATCTTTTAGCTAAACATGATCGGAGCATACCAATTCTGGGCAAAGAAGGACATGAACATCTCGCAAATTCTGTTGTCGTAATAGCTGGGTTAGGTGCTATAGGCTCCATTTTCTTTGAAATCATGGTTAGGCAAGGTATAGGAATTGTTATCGCTATAGATCCTGACCAAACAGTGGAAAATCATAATCTTGATCGACAGTTTCTCTATCGGGAGATAGACCTAGGAAAGCAAAAAGCCACAGCTGCCATGGAGACTGCGAAAGAGATCAATAAGGAAGTCGACGTAGTATCTTATGTAGGAACTTTTTCCCAAGCGGTAAACAGCTCGTTAAGAGAAACAATAAGATCAGCTGATCTAATAGTTTCAGCCATAGACAACAGACTTGGCAGATACTCAGTTTCAAGATTTGCATACATCCATGGTATACCACATCTTGATGGAGCAACAGGGGAGTTCAACTGTAGGGCATATGTTTTCCCCAATCCTCAGGCAGGGCCCTGCTACCTCTGCACAATGAACAAGAAGGACTACGAGGAGATCTCAGAAAGTTTCTCCTGTACAAGAAGAAACGATAACAATGTTGTTGCACCAGCAATAACGGAAACTGGAGTGCAGGTTGCCAACATACTTGCAGTCGAAGCGATAAAATTGCTGTTAGGAATGCCCACACCATACAATGAAGTTAGAATGAATCTCTATGAGTGGAAGATCTTCACCGAAAAGATTGAGGCAAACCTGAGCCATTCCAACGGCCATATCTGAGTTGAAAGATGAGATAGGTAATGTATGAGTTTCTTTTTGTTGCGTTCCTTTTTTTCGCTATCGGGTACCTTTTATGGAGATACCTGCAGAAACAGAAACCTCTGATATGCCGAACATTATTTCCACGACATTATCGAAGCAAAATAATTATCGGCTCACGACCACTGCAAAACTACACACCTAGAACCAGTTCGTACCCAGGATCGATAGTTACGATTCAAAATGTGGAGGGAGCATGTTCAATCTGTGGACGTGTTTCAAAGGCATATGGCAAGCCGATATCTTGTAAGAATTCTCGCTGCTCACGATGGTATCATCCCAAATGCTTGGCATGGACTATACAGCACGGTCGTCTCCGCTGTTCATGCGGTTACCAGTTCCCATAGTTTTTTGAATATTTTATTTTTAAGAGGTAGGTTGAATGTCTAAGCAAGAAAAACCCATACAGGTTAAGTTGAAAAAGAAATGGAAAACGTGTTTCTGGCTGTTTCCGTCATTTTGGTTCTTTGACAGGTTTCCAAGAGCTAAAAACTTTTTCTCTGTGGCAATAGCGCTCATAGCAGCTGCCATGATCTTCTGGATAATATCAATAATTCTGCCAATACTCGTCATTGCCATCTTAGCGTATTTCGTCTACTGGTATCTGAAAAAAATTCTGAGGCTTGATTAATATGAGTGATGATAGATCTAGACTAACAAATACTCTACAAATGCTCGATCAAGCATTCTCTCAACTCAATGCAAGACTGACCGAGATCGAAAACAGACTTAGTCAACTGGAAACTGAACAACAAACACAGGCAATACTTGAAGAACATCGAATCGTCGAAGGCCAGGGTCTATTGGGAGGTAAAACCCTCCTCTCCTCTCCAAGAGGCGGAATACAACGACTAACCCACGTTATGGTATGTGATGCATGCGGCTTGAAAATGAGTGAGGAGACGGATTTAACAATCTGCCATTCATGTCGACGCAAACTATGTGAATCCTGCATAATAAGACATGAAAACAAAAGCTTCTGCTACGAATGCCTGAAGGTGATGATTCCACTCACCAAGAAAGCATACAAGATTCTAGTATGCATCTCCAAAGAAATTACAAGCATCAGAACGATTTCAGAGCTAACACACATATCCAAGGAAGAAGTTCGAGATTCAATTACTTACCTACTGGATCAAGGACTGATTGAAGATAAGGGAATATTCTTTCCAAACCGGAAGATAGTGGAAGCAGGAATCGTTACAATCAGCGCTTATCGCCAAGCATACAATAAGGACGGCGATGTCACTCAGTTTGAAACAGAGCTTGAGGAACACCTGACTGAAAAACTGCAATCGAACGTTGAGGTGCTTTGATGCAATATTTACAAAATGTTGTTGCAGTCATATTGATTATTGGGTTTGCTGCTTTCGGTATAGGTTTGACTCTTTGGATTGTTAAAATTCTTCAACAATACAATGTGGCATGGGAGTTGGAACTGGCGTTCATAGGAGCTATAGTCCTAATATTGGGAATCCTTGCAGCCAAGATATTTTCACGAGACTAGAGCATGAGACTTTTGCGTCAATATGGTTCACGATTCTCAACGAATAAAATTAATTTTCAGGTTGTCTATCAACAATGAATCTATCCGATATTCTAAAAGAAAAAGGAAGAAAATTGAACGGAAAACTTGCAAACCGCATCGATAAGAGGTTGCTCACATCCTTCATGCTATCCGAGTTTCTAGATGAGGACAAGAAAGAACAAAAGACATTGACTCAGGATCTCAATGCATACCTGACAATCAAGTTCCTGCCAGAGCTTCTATCTGATATTCCAATCTTTAACTATCCATGTCCAGCGGATGCGCATGGAGACTATTTCATAGGCAACATCTCTGCTCGGGAAAAGACCAATCCGTTCTACCTGAGAGAGTCTGAAATGATAAAGCATCTCCTGTTTGCAGGAGCCTCTGGCTCAGGTAAAACCAATGTTTCGTTTCTGTTAATTAAACAATTCTTAGAGAAGAATAAACCGTTCCTTGTTATCGATTGGAAACGCAACTATCGAGATATGATAACCTTCCCTGAAGCTAAAGATAAGGATATACTGATCTTCACTGTTGGAAGAGAGACCTGTCCTTTTCTCTTCAATCCATTAATCCCACCAGAAGGAACAAGCCCACATGTCTGGCTAGCCAAACTCATTGAGATTATATGTCATGCTTATTTTCTAGGTGAAGGAGTCATCTATCTGCTCTCTAAAGCCATAAACACTGTCTATAACGACTTCGGAGTCTACGAAGGAAGCGGTTACTGGCCAACCTTCAGAAATGTACTACACTTCTTAGAAAATTACGAGTGCAAAGGAAGAGAGACACAATGGTTAGCCTCAGCTGTAAGAGCAGCAACCACGCTCTGCTTCGGAGAGATGGATAGAGTTCTCAATAGAGGTAATTATCCAATTGGAGAAATTCTGAAGAGGAATGTAATACTTGAGGTGGATGCGCTAACAGATTCAGCCAAGGTCTTTTTGACCGAATCCTTGTTGCTCTGGATTCACCACTATAGAATGGCTGAGGGCAAGAGAGAAACCTGCAAGCACGTTTGCATCATAGAAGAAGCACATCATATTCTCTCAAGAAAACTGCAGTGGATGTCTGGAACAGAAACAATCACAGACATTCTGTTGAGGGAGATACGAGAGTTTGGTGAGAGTCTGATAATCATCGACCAAGATCCAAGTCTGCTCTCGATTCCAGCTCTGGGCAACACCTACACAACTATCTGCCTGAATTTGAAGGAGAGAAATGATGTCAACGTCATGGCATCCATCCTCAATCTGAACCATGATGAAAAAGAATTTTTAACGAAATTGGAAGTGGGACAAGGAATAGTGAAGCTTCAAGGACGATGGCCAGACCCATTTTTAATCAACATTCCAAAAGTGCCAGTGACCAAGGGTTCTGTAACTGATGAAATGTTGAAAGTGAAAATGGCCAAGTTCTACAAAGAACTAGGAAGATCTAGGCTAGAAACGGCGTTATCTGAAAGTTCTAGGCAAGATCCAACATGGATTAAAGAAGCAAAAATAGAAAAAACAAGAAACAAACCAAGAGATAAAACAAAACAAGAATTGAAGACAAGAAACTATGGAACATTGGAACTGATAGAAAATCTGACGGATAAAGAAAAAGGATTCCTAGAAGATATTCTAAGGAATCCAGTAAGCAAAGCAAGCGAACGATATACGAGAATAGGCATGAACTGGTATCAGGGCACCAAGGCGCAGCAGAGCCTGATAGAGAAAGACATGATAAGAGTCGTGAAACTGCAGAGTTTCAGCAAGGCAGGGTACTGGGGTAAGACATTCGAGCTGACAGAAAGAGCAAGACTTGCCCTTGTAAAGCTTGGCTATCAATTGCCGGATGAAGAGACGAAACGTCGAGGCAGCCTACAGCATAAGCATCTTGTTAAACTAATCGAAGACAAGCTGCGCAAAGAAGGCCATTCAGTTGAGGAAGAGTTCCCGCTCGGTGAAGGAAAAACTACAGACCTCGTAGTGGATAGAAAGATTGCTATCGAAATTGAAAGAAATTGCAGAAACACTATCGATAATGTTAAGAAAAATCTGGCCAAAGTGCTCTCTGTATTGATTGTGTCAGAAACAGACCAAATGAAGAATGAAATCGCAGATTTACTCGAGCAATCTGGAATGCAAGACAAAGCAGTTGTAGTTTGCGTGGATGAGTTGCTGAAGAGTACGCCCGCGGAATTTAATCATCTTTTTTCTTCTCCCTCTTCTGGTGCGTCTAACCTTTTCAGCTCATAATTTGAAGCAAATCGTATAGATATTAAAGAAATAGCTTTTGAGGTGAAATTTATTGAGTAGAACGTGCTCACAATGTGGAGATACTATACTGGAATATGGAAGCTATAGTAGAACTTCCTATTGCGATAAGTGTGGCAAGACTGACCTATGTTGGGGTTGTGTTCAAGAAGTTTCCAATGTAGGCTACTGGATGGAAGTTTCGAATCAATATCAATACTTATGCGAGGATTGTTATGAGGAGATGAGAGAAGAATATAGAGACAGATGGGAAAGTGATTACGGCTATGAAAGAGAAAGAGGATTGGAAAATCCTTACTAACAATTACTAATGCCATTTTTCTTTTTTCATTTTTTTAGTTTTTGATTCACACCAGTCGGCAAATCTTTTTTTATTTTTCGATTTAAAAGAGCGTTCTAAAAAATGGAGAAAACAGTATCAATCGTAAACAAAAATTCTGAAGCAAGACTAAAGAGAGAACTCGAACGATTCAAAAAAAAGTTCCAGATGGCCTACGAGCTAAAAGTTCAATGGTTTCCTAATGGGAACAACAAGAAGAGTGGAGAAGTTCTAGGTACAACCATCTACATCTATGAAGAAAATGAAATAAAGGCATTAGACACAATTAAGCACGAATTCATTGAATATATTCTAACTTATGAGTTAGTTGTTCCTTACAAGAAGTTAGTAAACAAGCTGATTACATTATTCGAAGAAGAAATGTACGAAAGAAAAGAGAAGTTGATAGATAAATTAATGAGTGTTGGATTCTAAATACGTTATTTCTTTTTTATTAATTTAATCTCGAATTGTGAAGGTAAACCTAATTTCTCCATAGTCTCAACCTCTTGTGGTTCTAAGATTTCTTTATCTCCAATCTTTTCTGCAGCCCATCTTGGTATGTGATATGGTTCTCCTTTTTCATTATCCCAACCGAATAACTCGAAACCCTCATCATCTATATATAGAAAGACTTCATTGAAAATCCGTTTGTATTTTTCTGCTGAATCCGTTACCCATGCTGGAATGTTGATTAATAAGATATCTTCTTTTTGAGGATGTTTCCTTAATATTTTCAGAGCTTTACTATAATGTAAAATATCTAATAAATGCGTATGTCCATAAACTACATTTACACTCGTATTTTCAATGATTTTATCTTTAGAGAAGCGGTTCCACCATCCAATAAATCCGTTCAGAGCTTCTTCTCTATCATATCTTGGCTTATGACACCGATTCCATATCGGTCTTGCTATCGACGTTATAATTCTTGGAACAGAGAGTAATCCAAGGATTATTAGCGTTAAATAAAATATTGAATCATCTACCCACAGCATATTCGAAATAGAAAGAATCTTCATAATGGAGGGGATAAAAAGAAAGCCAAGAAGAAGGATCCATGAATACCATCCAAAAGCTTCTGCACCATCTCTTATGTAGCTCATAATCATTGATGGTTTTCTCAGATTTCTGAAAGTCCAGTTGAATAAGTGACCATGCGTAAAGAGAAAATTATTGTCTCCTTTTTTCATGGTTATGAGTTCAGATGTTTCTGAGTTCTGTTCAGGAAAGGTTTCTGGTAGAATTTCTAGGCTAGATTCCCCGAAAGGATATTCTCCTTTTATTTCTTGATTGGCGTAATCGTGGTTACCTATTATGTAAATTTTTTTGCATTTGAGTTCTGAAATTGATCTTGATATTGATGTTGAACAGATGTTAACAGCCTTATCATAAGCATCCCAAAGCTCAACTATATCACCAAGGAATATCAAAAACTCTGGTTTTGTTAGTTTTCTCTGAAATTTTTTATTTTTATTACCTTCAATATTCACATACTTGTCTTCTTTTTCTAATCTTTTTATCCAATGAATAAATTTTAACAAATGATCGGGTTCACACGATACAGTATTTTTGAATATTTTGAAGGTTATTCGTTCTTTCAATCCAAGATGTGTGTCAGCTATTGCAATAATACTTCCTTCTGAATAAATAGAATTCTTAGAGTTCAAAATATTTCCTCTTATAAATATGGATTAATGTTGTCAATTAAGCTGTTGAGACTATTTAGCGGTTTTTTTACTTCCAAACTTCTAACATGCATTATAGTTAAGTTAGATAAGCATGGTAACGACTATAATGGCACGTGCTATCGTTTTCATTTTACCATCTTAAAATCCTAAAGTTGAAGTTAGACATATCTAGGCCACACACTCCAACATGGTGTCATTAAACAATTAATTACCTAGTTACCGTTTCATGTGGCACTCTAAGCGCGCCTAGTCACATATTAATCTCTATCATTACTGGACAATGATCTGAAGCTTTGGGATCGTTCTTTCCAACATTCTCGAATCGCTTACCTTCATACTTGGTAGCCCTTAGAGGCAAACCACGGCGTTCGATTACTGGAACTGCTGAAAGATTTTTCTCTGCTAATGATTTCGAAAGCAGAATGTAATCTAATTGTTTGTATTCGTTACCATCAGCCCAATAGTGCGTCCATCGCTCATCCTCCTCTTCGATACGCGTTGCCACAATATCTTCTACCCACCCTTTACATAGTAAAGGTTCCAAGCCAGGTGATGGTAAATAATCGTTTAGATCTCCTAATATGATAAAGTCGTCTTCTATTGGATTTTCTCCAAAACGTTCTTTTATAATTTGAACTACTCTCTCTGCCTGAATTTTTCTTCTGGCCATGGTTTTCTGTCGGCCACCATACATTGATTTGAGGTGATTCACAAAAATAGGTAACACTGTATTCTCAGAGATTTCAAGGTCAACTTCTAGACAGTCTCGTGAGAAGATATATTTGCGGCTACTAGGACTCTCCTTATCAAATTGATGGGTTCTTATTGATCTGAAAGGATATTTGCTAAGGATACCCACATCAATCAGTCTTAGGTCGTTGCCACCAATCACAAGTTTGTAACGGTAACGACCTCCAAGATACTTGCTATTGAATCTCTTTAAAACCTCTATATTTTCTACTTCTTGTAGAGCGAGAATATCAGCCTTTAATGCTTTGATGGCTTTTGCGGTTATCTCCCTAGCTACTGGCTTATTTATTATGAATCTAGTCTTGTCTACTTCCCAACCTTCTTTTACAACTTTTACCAATTGCTCGGTCGGGTATTCTTTCTTGAAATTAAATCTTGCGAATAGGTTTTCCACATTAAATGTTCCAATACGAATTTTTTTGGACATTTCTTTCAGTAATAATAATCTTGTATGAAAGAAAAAATTTTCTCTCACTTCAATTTCAATAGCTTGGGGAGAGATTCTTCTTTAATCTAGACTTATTTCGGATTATGGCATCTGATCAATTCTTATTAAGCCTATTGTCAGTAGATAAAGGTCAATCAACTAATCGAATTGTTTAAGGTCCATCTATCCATCTTTTATTTCTATGTAAGTTTTCTGTTGCTCAGCATCTTTTACCCAAGAACCTGTATTAGCAACACTTTCCCTTAGGAATGGTTTATGAGTATGGCCGAAAACTAGCTTCTCACCTTTTTTTAATCCTAAGAAGATCTGTTTTATCTCGGAGCAAGCCAGACTTTAAATCCTTTTCTGACGAACAGAATATAATCGATAGGGTACGATGCGGCTAATAATTTGTTTAAGCTGTTTATTCATATTATTGATAACGCAATTCACATTTGAGGAAATTAGTGAAGTTGGCTGCATCATTCTTTCTGATGAAGGGGAAGACATCTCTACTATTTATGCACTAAATTCTCATCGTACAGCCGAGACCTACCTTATAAGTGATGAAACATCTTCTTTACATTTAGATTCTCAAGAAGATGATGAAGACTCCTCCAATAAAGGAAGGATCGCTGTTGATGGCTACACATATTCACTTCCAACATACATCACACTCACTGAAAATAACTATCAAGTTTCATATGTCCCAGATAGCGGCTATTTATTTTTAAGATGGGTAGGAAGTGCAGGGATAAGTATTAAAGACGAGAGTTCCTTATTAACTAACATCACTGTTCGACCCCAGTATTCAACCTACACATTGAGAGCAATATATTACGATAAGACCGAATCTCCGGAAGCATACATCGAATCAACATCTCCATATTTGACTGTAGTCTGCATTAATCCACCTGATGCAGCTGAGGTTACATCATCACCTTTAGAATTAAAGGTCAGGGTAACTAGTAATGACATTTCAGTTAACGGCGCTAATGTAAAATTCTATGTCGATAATAAACATGTAGGTTCAGATATATCAGATTCAAACGGATATGCCTCGTTTAGCTATTCTTTATCTGAGGCAAGAATATTCGAATGGTATGCCAGAGCTGAAAAGAAAGGATACAATTCATGGGATTCAATAAGTCGATCTTTCATATACAATCCAATATCTTTGCCGATTCAGCCTGAAATAACTATTCCCGAATCCCCACCTACAATCGAAGAATCGACGACCAAGATAACTCAAAGCCCAGAAACTGATAAAATAGATTGGAGAGATGCTGCAGATATTTTCAAGGAAACTCTTCCACTTGCATTCTTAGTTTTCATAGGAATTGTGTCGATAATTTACTTTTTTCTATCAAAAAGAAAGAGGAATCTTTCGGTATATTGATCATAATAATAGGAATACTGCTTTCCAATCACGTTATTGGAGGTCTGATATTTCTTTTTGGTTTCGTGCTACTCATATATGGGGCAATTTCAAAGCCCAAGAGAATTACTCTAAAAAAGATAGATTCAATGAAATCTTTTGAATTTGAAAATTTCATCGCAAATATGTTTAAAAAAATGGGCTATGAAGTAGAGGAGACCAGCATTAGTAGAGACTTTGGCGCTGATTGTATTATCAAAAAACATGACGATAAAGCCGTCGTGCAGGTGAAACATTATAATCTACACAATAAAGTTGGCGCGCGCGATGTTAGAGAAGTCCTAGGCGCAAGAGGATATTATCGAGCAAACAGAGCTATCATAGTTACATCATCATATTTTACACGAGAAGCACATGAGCAAGCTCGAGGACAACGAGTACAGCTAATAGATAGAGACGAACTAGATGACATGTTGAAAAGCTATTAGACATTCCTAGCACATGCCAGAGTTACCGTTTCCGATCTTTTTTCTATTGCTAGTTTTTTAGATTGTGACATAAACAATCTGTAAACATTTGTTCTGTAAAGATTGTAAATTGTTATCGAGTGCGTGAAGCGTGATCAAGAGACTGAAAAAGAAGTAAGCCGAATAAACATGTTATCATATTATTAATTAAAACCTTTAAAGTATTCAGGCGCTTGCAAAATTGACAACCAATCTAGAGACTTCTAGATATCTGGAAAGAGAAATTAAACTATATTTCGATGAGAACAAAGCAAAACAGTTCGTCCCAATAGTTTATGATCCTAATAATTTTGGAACAGATCCAGAGCCGGACGGAATATTTTATCGCATTCTCAAAAAAGGAAATGAAGAAGCTATACAATATTTTGTTCATTACAGAAAACAGGATTGCACATGGCAATATCCAGGAATAGGCTATCTATTCTCTCATGATTTCGATTATGAACCCATAATAGTCTTCCTAGAAAATGAAAAACCCTCTAAACTTGTGCTCTCTGCAGCCGGAAGCTTGATTCAAGGAGGGCATCAGACAGAAATTTATCGTAAAGATGAATCAATGGCTCTTGGAAAAGTAACTTACAAAACGAATAAACAACCTGAATACCCTTATGGCATAAATGAGACGACTGGCCATTTCAAGGAAGATACTTTAGACAAAATAGTTTTAAAAGAAAAAAGGCCACTCTTAGGATTGGCTACGTGTTACCACGTCTACACGCCAGTTAAAAAATATCTGCAAGGACAAATGCTGGATTTAGAACTATTTCCTTTAACAGATGAAATACTGACTGAATGGTATGAACAAGAAAATTTCGGACATGATGTATCCAACCCTTGGAAATATCCTGGCATAAGGTATTATCCATCTCCAAAAATGAAACTGCTGACTGAAGAAAGAACAGAACTCATAAAAATTAGCATAGAAGATGCTCACATAAAGAAAGGACTTGCATTCCTAGACAGGCTGCGATCCGAATCCAACCATCATAAATTCTTGGAGACATTACATCCACAAATTGATCATGAGATATGGCCTCAGAGCCAATACATGATGCACGTACTGTTTACCATCCTTGGAATGGCAGATTTAGCAAAAAAGGTCAAAGAAAATAATGATTTTTATGAACATCCACGTGATAGAGATAAGGACGAAGACGCCAAAGCTCTTGACAGATTCTGTATTCTAATTAATGATACAGATAATTTTGCTCTCCAGAGATTAACAAGACAGGCAAATGCTAGCTATCCTGATTGTATAGCTTTAATGGGATTATATTTGATAATAACAGAACGAAAAGATTTCATAGGAAAAATAATTCGTTTTTTCCTATCATTATTTAGAATAAAATCGGAATCCGAAAAATATTTCACAAAACTTGAAGAGATGTACGATCCAAAACTTGGATTCTTCCAAGGCGGTGAACTTTATAAATTAAGCTTATTCGGAATTTTCGCGAAAAAATTAGAGAAAACAGAATGGATCAATATAATCACAAAAAGACTTAAAGAAACACAATCAGAAAATGGTGGCTGGAAAACTCATTGGGTAGGACCTACCGAACCTCGACCTATTGGCACGGTTGAAAATTTGGAATCAACAGCATTAAGCATAATTGCATTATACCTTTAGTTTACTTTGAGGATGAATGGCCACCTATTAGGCCCCATACGCCACCAGCTGCACTCACACCGAAATATGCGAGAGCATCTTTAATTGTTAATTGACCAAGAGCTACGCCCAAGAGTATCAAACCAATAATAATTGCGAGCACAACATCTTCTTTTCCGAATTCCACAGTCTTATTCAAAGTCGCAGGTGGAGGCTGACCTTTATCCATATAGAAACTAACTTCGCTCTGTTTTGGAACTATTCTCATAAACATCACCCAACAAAACTATGATTAGGAGCGCATAAAGATTTGACTGTAATCTTAGTCAAAATTCTAATTTTTCGAGTTTATCTGATTTAATTCTCGCTCTTATCACTACATAACATTGTTCAAATTCTTCATTCATAAATCATCATTTATTCTCTGACGTCGTTCTAGATATTCTTCTATCGCGATTTCAAGTTCTATTCTTGCTTTACTTGATGTACCATATTTTTCTATTACACGTTCAAGAAATCTTTTCCACAGTCCATCATCTATTGTTAGTGTGAGTCGGGGCATCTCTTTTCTGATAGAATTTTAGAAGCATTGATGGTTTTATGCTTAGCGTGCGCGCTTTATTCTTCATCATATTTATCGAATATAGCTAGCTAGCTCAAATTTCCTGATTATAGGTCTCAAAATATCAATAACATATGTACTCAATTCATCGAGATTTCTATAAAAGATGAGGGCTTTCCAGACCAATAAAAATCACTCTCGAATTCAATCTCATGATTAAGATTCTTAAAAGTTGAAGCTACATTGACTATCTCATCGACTAAATTATCAATAAATACAAACCAACTACTAGACCAGGAACTATCTCGACTCAAATCCAAATTCCAGATGGCTCATGAGCTCAAAATAAATTTGTTACCTAATGATGACAACAATAAAAGTGGAGAAATCTTGGGTAAACCATCTACATCTATGAGTTGGATGAAGAAAAAGCATTAGCTAAAAACGAATACATGTTGATAGACCAAATCTGGTTAGAACAATATCAAGAAATAATATTAGCCCTTGAGCATGAACATCGTGGAGCTAACATAAATTATCTATTAGATAAAGAAGTCTCTCATCTAATTGATTTACGAGCAATGAACAAAATTGGGATCTTCTATCCAAATCTCGGGAACGAAAAAACACTCATAAATAATATTTCTATATAAATATATCACAAGGCATTAAAAATCAAAATCCCATATGAAAACTACATGTTCATATTAGGATTCCCAACAAAGAAACAACGACAACCTGCAATTTTATTCAAAGCTTATTTTTTTGACGACAACGGAAAGGAGACTGATTATAAAGAGTTGATTATTCATCAGTTAGATAAAATAAAAAACGAAGTTTCTTAAATGAAATATGCTTATATTTGTATGGTGTGCTCACCAGCTAAGCCACACATACTATATGATCGATTTCCTAAAATGATTCTATGGTTAACCGTTTTTTATCGATCTTAATTTTGTCCTCACTTACTTCAGATATTAATTTGTCAACAGCTGATGAGACAAACTCATCTCTATTATTATACGAATTAGTTAATTTAATAGTTTCATCTATCTCCTTACATAATGTTTCATCGATAAAGATTATTTCATATTCATCTTCTTTGAAAAGTTCAGATGCAGTTGCTATATGTTTCATGTTATTTCACCGTTTGAATTCAGAAATGTTTTAGATCATTTGATTTAAGGGTTAACACAATTAGGTATCATAAGTGAGATATTGGTGTATCATAGGAGGTATGAATGTGAAAACTTAGCTTCAATAATAAGATCTTTGAATATTCTAAATTATTCTACAATATCCACCATCGACAGGGATGTGTTGAAAACGGTTACTGCATTCTCGACATAAATAGACATCATAGCCTTGATTAGTAACTTTCAAGCTTCCACATTTTGGACATTTAATCTTTTTAAGACATTTATAGCAGTAATGGCCTTGTGAAGGAAACCAATCAATCATCGTTATTACCAACGATTAGATGATATTTTTCATATCATATTTATTAGGCATTAGCATGCTAAGGTTCTGCTGCCGATACTCGGAAATCTTGTCGGTTTCGGTATCATAGTGGATTATCTCTTTATGATTTATATGACAGGTGGCTGGTTTAGCGAGCGCGAAACAATCTTTAAAAACATATTCGAATTAACTTTGGAGATCATAAATTATTTCAGAAAATAATTTAAGAGAATTTCAAGATCGTGCTGTTGGATATTTCTGTAATGGACCGAGCAACTTTCCAGAAAGAAGACCATATAACTTTTGTGAGTGTCCTTTTCACTTTGAAGAAATCTTAATTTAAGTTCGCGCGCGCTATTTTCCATAATATTATTCTTTGTTGCTGCAATATGGGCTTATGCTGTAATGATAGCAATCATTATCCAATGGCTGTATACATTCATCAAAGGTCATAGAAGCAATAAAATATGGAGATTCATAGCAAAATTCATCAGGTTCTATACCCAACTTTGGTTATATGCAACCGTAATGACCGATAATAGGCCATTTGGAAAGTAGTCCAAAATAAATGGACGATAATTGGATAACATCATACACCAGCTTTAATTCTTTGTTGCCTAGCCAGTTAGCTCGATCCAAACCTACCATAACGAGTAATTTGGCGCAAGTGCTCGTTTTTTTCTTTAGGAAAAATCTTTTAAACGAAATATATGATATTTTTGATTTGAGTGAACATTTCTGAGGGAAATAGTGGGTGAGTATAATGGAACGATCTGAAGAACAACAAATCAAGGCTAAAATGAAATTATTAATTACTTCTGTGCTAATAATAATTTTAATCTTCAACATCGGATCAACAAATATATGTGATGTAAATGCGACCCCACAAACCCTCATAGTAAATTTTGAAGCCGAAATTACGTCGGGCGGAAACTTCAGATCTTTAAGCCTTCAGACTGGTGATGAAGTGATCCAGTTTGCGAGAGACAATGTTGTCCTTGCATCTCCTGCATCAGGTGGCTTCCACACAGTAGGTACAGCATCTGGTACAACGTCAGGCGACTTGATAGGCACTTATTCTGCAGATTTTAATAGTATCGACCTACCTGTTACTGTCGCTACTGGTTATGATGGCTTCGGCTTTAATATAGGTAAAGGTCAGATAGACTGCGGTTCAGGAAATAGTTTCAAATTTATTCTCGTCTCTGATTACGATTATACAGCGGTAGCGCCATTTGTTATTCATTCTGTCACTACAGGCTATTTTGTAAGTGTGGAGGAGAGTGGAGAGTTTTCAGGGCAGAAAATTATTGGAAGATTTGATAGTCAGACGTCTGATAAAGATGCAAATCCTGGTGAAGAGACGATCATAGGAACGATGAGTTTAACACTATATCCTGCCAACGTGATTTCCTATTTAGGTCAGATGACCTATGAGGGTACAGCTTTACCAGGTAACATGAGACCAATCCCCACCTTAACAGGTGATACACTGTTGAGTTTCACACACGCAAATTTCATCCTTCCAGCTGATGATAATACAAATTTTGAAGAGGTGGATGGTGGAACTACTGTCACCATAACGAGTGGACCTTTAAGTGGAACGATGAACAACGAAAGAAATGTAGTAACTTACTTTAACTATCCCACACTTATGGGTTGGGCTGTTGGAAAGTTTAGCATTAGCGATGGAGCAGATTCCATAAGTGGCGTGATGGTTAGCGATATTGAAGATGTAGGTACTGTTCAGGATGGATATTTGTTTGCTTTGTCCGTGGGGACGACTACTGGAAAATATGAAGGTAAAGAATATTTCGGATTAACAGAATCATCTACAGAACCTGGAACTTATGACTTTACAGGAAGTGTATATCTATATGAGCTTGGAATAACGCCCGCTCCAGTCGGCGGTTACGTTTCGCCAGTAAATAAACTCACAATATTGACTCCTTATATTACCATGGTCTTTTTGTTTGGAATCGTAATGATGGTAATCTTTACATTGAGAAGACGTTAAACTTACATTTACTTTTTTAATAGTATGCATATATTACTGGCTAAACATTTCTTCTAACCAAAATCTTGGAGTTTAATCATCTGTACCTTTACCATCCATTATTCAGATAATGTTCAAGATCTTTTTCTCTTACAAGCTTATTTTTTGAACTGAGCATCTTCATTGAGTCTCTGCGGATTAATTTTCAGTTTCTTTATTTCGTTTTCATAAAGATCAAGCTCTTCTTTGGGTTCAAGCTCTCTCTCAATCTCATTCGCCTTAGATATCTTAACATCTAGAAGATCTATTTCCAGGAGATTCTTTACAATGCATTTGAGGGCTTCAATCTGTGCTTCTTTAACAACACCACTCTGCTCTATTCTTAATGTTGTGCCGAGGAAAGGTTCGCATGTTTTGTATTAGGTTCACATATCTTCTATCACATCTGGTGGTAGTAGTCCTTTGTTTGTGATATATCTTGATTCGATATCGCCTTTCTGGCTTGCAATAAACTGCAGATATTGATGGCTGATCTTTCCTTTTGATTCAGCAATAATCAGCTGGGGCTCAGCGTATGATAGTGCACGCCAAAAACGACCAGAAATTGAGTTCGATTTCTTGAGTGGCCTGACGTCCACTACTTTTTCCTAACGAAGAGCCTGAGCTAACTACGAGAGATCTGTAATCGACTTCGTCAGGCATAGCCACTAACATCAAATAATAAATAGACAATAGGTTAGATACTTATTTAATGTAAGCTATTTTCCTATTACAATTTTCATAGGGTCTATCTGTCTTAAGATCTTAAGTTCCTGAACGGATGGTTCTTCACTTGTTTCAACATTCACTGGTATGGTAAGCTCAAAACTGCAATTCTCTTTGATTTCTTCAATAGTTACATTTGGGTGGGTGGAGATAAGAACCATTTTTTTTGTATCGCTATCAAATCCATATACGCCAAGCTGAGTAATGACTTTATAGGGTCCTGTGTTTTCGGGGAGTCCAGCTTTTACTCTTGCTCCGGGACCTGTAAGATATCCTGGAGTAGTCATAAAATCTAATTTTTCTACAAACCGCTTCCTGTCTTGCTTCATCAAGATAATAGTCTTAAAACACAAAGACCCTGCATCGTTCGCTCCACCACTGCCTGGCAATCTAATTTTTGGAGTATCATAATCTCCGATTACAGTAGTGTTAATGTTCCCATACATGTCAATCTGTGCTGCTCCAAGAAATCCATAATCCACAAATCCCCCTTGCAGAGCTGACATCACATCATGCATACTTGAAGCAGCTATTCCATGATAGAAAGTTCTTGATTCGCCGACTGAAACAGGAACAATTGACGCTTGAGAACCAACACCTCCTGCTTCATACATAATTAGAATATTAGGTGCATTAGTTCGTTGAGCAAGCATAGCTGCCAGAACTGGAAGTCCAGTCCCAACTAATACAGATTTGTTATCTTCTAACATCTTGGCTGCGACAGATGCCATGAGTTCAACTTGATTATAATTGGATGATTTTTTAGACATCATTTCGCCTCCGCTTTCCAACCACTTGTCATTTCCATTTTCTTTAGACGTTTTAGTTTTTTTTGTCCACCGATGAGTTGTAAATATTGTTCAAACGAGTTAACTGAGTAAACATATTTTTCAAGATATTCGTTTATGCCATCATCGGTTTTTGAAAATTTGAGCCATTCAGAAATATGATCCTCATCAAAGAAATATTCTAAAGGCATTTGACACGGATGAGCCCCATAAGGAACTTCAACAACTGCATCAACATAATAGAATGGAATCGATGTCCTCCAAGGTTTCAATCGAGTTTTTCTGTGAGGCGTCACTTTTTCTGTAGTAACTATAAGCCTCCTTGCGGAATGTGAAAGCTCAAATCTTCAATCAAAGCACCATCAATTTGAGCATTACCATACTTATCACAACGATGAACATGAATTATTCCAACATCGGGATTACATGATGGAATCAAAGTTAGTGGTTTATTTGTAAAAGGACAATTGATGATTTTTGCTGAGCTTTTCTTGAAAGTGTCAGTCCCTAACAATATTCTTGATGGAATGAATGGTATGCCCATCATCCCTGCTAAGAAACGCCACTGGTAGGCAGCATTGCTAATCTCTGATACCACTTTACATTTACCTGTTTGAACCGCTCTTCGAGACGCATTAGATAATCCCCTTAACTCATGCCCAAAAGAATAAGCTACTTCGACTTTATCGACACATCCTGAAGCTACCAAGAGATCTATATCATGGACCGCCGTTTTTCCAGCCATAATCAAATTCTGTTTTTTCTGTCTAATGATCTCATAGATTATGGCCATTGAAACTCTTACATGTCCAAATCCGCCAGACGCAATAAAATCTCCGGGTTTGATGAACTTTGAAACGGCTTCTCGGGCGTTCATTCGCTTATCTTCAGGAGTTCTAGATTTATTGTCCAGAACCCATCTTCGATTTTCATCAGGATCTCTGAAACCTACAAGTTGTCCTTGTCCTTCCTGAATTATCTCCACTTTTAGCACCTAATTTGATGGAACTCCTTACAGCTCGCTTTTATGGTCAAGCGCGCATATCATAAGTTGTGAAAAATCTTTGATTTCAATTGGCATTTTATTATCATGTGCTACATGCTTGAGTGTCTGGTAACAGTGTGGACAATATGTGATGATTGTTTTTGCTTTGATTTCTAGCGCATCTTTTAGCTTGTTTAGGGCCACGCCTTCTGATATGGCAGGATAAGCTGTGTGAACCAGTTGCAAACCACTTCCGCAGCATTTCGTATTTTTCCTATTTGATTTCATCTCGATCAATTCTAAATTCTGTATTCTAGACAACAATTCTCTCGGCTCATCTACAATGTTTGAGAATCTTGCTAGATAGCATGGGTCAGAATACGTGTATGTGCTCTTCATAGATTTTGGTATGTAAAGTTCTACATTCTTGAATATTTCAGCATAAACACAAAGTGGGGCAAGAAACTCACCGATGAATCAAGATTCGAGATCTACAGTTTTATGATTGATCTTCTAAAACCAAATACCGTGGCTGTATGTAAAGAGACAATTGAAATGATTGAAAAACTTGGTATTAAAGAACTCAGATGCAATTGTGTATGGTGAATCGTACAGTAACAGCTTGAGTGAATCAGATGGTGCACCTGTATACTATTGGCCACTCTACAAGAAGCATTGATGAGTTTATTGAAATCCTGCTTGCGTATGATATCACAATTCTAGTTGATGTCAGAAGTTGGCCAAGCTCCAAACGATATCCCCATTTCAATCAAGAAATTCTATCTAAGAAGCTTAAAGAAAAAGGAATCAAATATGAATGGTTAGGGAAAGAGCTAGGCGGTTATCGTAAGAAGGGATTAGAAGACGATTCGCCTAATAAAGCTTGGAAAAGTAAAAGTTTCAGGAATTATGCAGATCACGCAATGACTGAGGAATTCAGACATGACATTAAGAAACTTCTAGAGCTGGCAGAAAAAGATAGGCTTGTAGTAATGTGTGCTGAGCGATTTTACTGGAGTTGCCATCGTAGAATAATCTCAGACTATTTACTAGTAAAAAGTCACACTATCACTCACATAATCGATAAAGACAATACGAGAGAACATGAATTAACTATCTTTGCGAAATTAATAGATGGAAATCTAGGATATCCTGAAACGCCTTAGATAATTACAATACATTCTTAAATTCTCTATTCATGAATCAGCATTTATTATCTGACGGCGTTCTAGATATTCTTCTATGGCAATTTCAACTTAAATTCTGGCTTTACTTGATGAACCATATTTTCTTACTACATGTTCAAGAAATTTTTTCCACAATTTATCATAGATTGCAAATGTGAATTTAGTCATTGTAAACAATCGAGATTTAGCGTGCCCTAACATGTATAATGAACATGTTAATTCCTTTTTCATAGATAAATCATTAGGCTTTTGAATTGCTTATGCTATTATAAAATTGAGAAAATGAAATCTTTAGCGACAGATGATAAGAAGATTAGAGTTCTAATAATCGTAGTAGCGACAGTTGTCTCTACCGCTATTTTCATCTATGAATTGGTTACGCCGCTTGGATATATAGAATGGATGCTGTACCTGATCCCCTTGATATTACTATCTCAAATAACAAATGAGAGAAATTTACTATTGTCTTGTGTGATCTATTCTGTTCTTATTTGGCTTGGTTTCATATATTCCCCGCCCGGTGCAGATCCCACTTTGGGAATATTCAACCGGTTGCATGGGAGTCTTTTGATTTGGCTTACAGCATCTATATTTGTGCTTCAAAGGCGCCATCAGGAAAAAAGGTTAGGACTAGAGGTATCTCTAGCCGCCACAAATATTGTCATGAATACGTTTAACAGCATGATCGATTCTGTCGCCATAACTGACCTCCAAGGAAATATCATTCAGGTCAACAGAGCGTTTACAGAAAAATACGGTCTAACAAAAGAAGAATTGATCGGTAAACATGCAACAGAATTTGTGTTCGAGGAAGACATCCCAAAAATGCATAGCATTATCAGCGAATGCGTGGAAAAAGGGGCGGTAACGAACACTGAGTTCACAGCCTTGACTAAAAAGGGAAAAATTTCGGTCTTGATCAATGCCTCCTTGACTCGAGACTTTGAGGACAGACCTACACATATCGTAGCGGTTTTAAGAGATATCACTAAGTGGAAAAAAGCAGAGAGAGACCGCAACCTGATGTTCGACTATTCAATCGATATGATGTGTATTGCTGGATTTGATGGCTTCTTCATACAAGTAAATCCTGCCTGGCAGAAAAGTCTAGGCTGGACAAGTGGTGAGTTACTTCAGAAACAATTTCTAGATTTTGTTCATCAAGAAGATCGTGAATCAACAACTAATGCTATGAAAGAACTTGAAGCGAATAAGATTGTCGTTGGTTTCGAGAATCGTTATCTTTCCAAGGATGGTTCATATAAATGGCTTTCATGGAATGCATATCCACTCAGCGATGAGAAACTGATTTTTGCTATGGCACGAGATATTACTGAACGCAAACATATGGAGGAGATGAGAGATCGCTTCATATCAGCCGTCACCCATGAGCTTCGAACACCACTAACCTCCATCAAAGGTTACGTCGACTATATTCTTTCAGAACCCGGTACACTTGCCGAGAAGGTTGAATCGAGTATAAAAATAGTAAAACGGAATACTGACATTCTTACCCAGCTTGTCAACGATCTACTTGATATTCAGCGTCTAGCACATGGAAGGTTAGAACTCAATATTGAACCACTGAACCTTCGAAAGCTTGTAGAGGAATGTATTGAGAACACGAGACACCTCATTGAGCAGAACGGCCATACTTGGATACTGGAGGCTCCAGAGAGTGAACTAACAGTTCTGGCTGATCGTATCAGGATGAATCAGGTTTTAATGAATATCCTCGACAATGCCGTGAAGTTCACGCCTAAAGGTGGCAAAATAATCATCTGCATAAACACCGAGGAGAAAGAGGTTAAAATTCAGATCTCTGACACTGGCATAGGAATCGGGAAAGAAGACTTGGAAAGGGTCTTCATACCTTTCTCAGCTATCAAAAAGCCCACATACTTCAAAGGTACAGGCCTCGGCATGAGTGTGGCTAAGGGGCTGATTGAGACTCATGGTGGTCGAATGTGGGCCGAATCAGGGGGTGAAGGAAAAGGTTCGACTTTCATCTTCACCTTACCCAGAAAAAAGGAGTAGGTTAGGTTTGACGGATAAAATTCTTGTTGTAGATGACGAACCTGACATTGTTGATTTAACCCGTATTATACTAGAGAGAGCGGGCTATCACGTAGTTGTGGCCAATGAGGGGAATGAAGCTTTACAGAAGACGGATGCTGAGTTGCCTGATCTCATCCTGCTGGATGTCGTATTGCCTGGAAAAAGTGGCCTAGAAATCGCCGAGATTCTGAAGGAAAAAACGAGGACAAAGCATATACCTATACTATTCTTCACAGCCTTAGGACGTGAAAGTGACCGTGAACTTACCAAGAAAGCAGGTGGAGTAGGGCACATCCTTAAACCCTTTACCCAAGAAATACTACTAGCAGAAATCAAAAAACATCTTGAACTGGCTAAAATAGACAAATTTTCCAAGCAATTAGGAATAAAACACAGCACACTCAATGGAAAAAAGATACTGCTCGAATTTGACCCCCTCTCCCGCTACGAAATGCTTCTCAGAGACTTCGCCCTAGAATCTACAGCCAATCAAGAGAATACGGTTGTCCTAACACCTGTTGGAAGCCGAATTAAAAATACTCTAAAAGATGAACAAGATATTAAAATCATCGATTTAACTGCAGACACAATGATCTCATCAATCTTAACGGCTAATCCCAAAAGACCTCTAAACTTAATCTATGACAGTCTAACAGATTTTATCCTAACAACACCCCCCGACACTATTCACCGACACGTACAGAATTGTCTCAAGCTGCTATCTGATCCTTCAATCACCACAATATTTCTCCTTAACCCAGACGCCCATGATGAAAGAACTATCAATAGCATAAGAGGTCTCTTCGCTAACCGAATTGTTTACAGAATGGAAGGATTAGATAACATCAAGATCAATCCCTCACATTCAACCATTCAAGATGAACAAACATATGGTGATGACCTCCACTCAACAAGTTCTCCCATCTCATTTCAAGTTGATGAGCAACTATGGAAGCGTTTTATCGGATATGCAGTTAATAAATGGGGAACATCAAAAGGGCTGAGAAAAGAGCTAGAAACAGCTATAGCCGAATACCTGGAACAACAAGAAGAAAACGATTGATAGATGAACGTTCACACTTCATAATCTTTTCAAACCTGGAATTACGCTAATCTATCTGTAAGCGCGCGCTAATCATTCGCCGAATCATTTTTGTTTGAAGATCCAACGTAATTTATGATAGAATAACCAACATTTATGTTACATATATGCAGCAAATGTTTTGAAGACTTAAATATCCAACTTTTTTTTCAAAAAAAGATAAAGATCTTTTCAATTAATTTGACAAGCTAGCGTCAAAAATAATTTTCTAATTTTATTAAGGTAACATAAATCATGCAAATAGAAAAACAATTCAATGATCTTAAAATACTCGATTTAACTCCAGATCCGATGATAATAATAGACATACATGGAAATCTTATTGAAATCAATGATCCGATAGAGAAAGTAACTGGCTATACAAGACAGGAACTTATCGGAAAAAATTTCTTGAAACTAAAACTTCTCACTGATAAAAGTAAAATCTTGGCAATAAAAAACCTAGCCAAGAGAATCGCTGGATTCAAAGTAGAACCTTATGAAATAGAAATCACTACAAAAGATGGAATAAAACTGCATTACGAAATAAATGCAAAAAGAATCACGTATCAGGGGAAAATAGCTGATGCAGTCACATTCCGAAACATTACAACAAGAAAGAAAGAAGAGGAAAAAATTACTCTTTATTCAGAAGGTCTAAGAAAAATATTAAATGAAAAGCATCAGAAGCTTGTAAAAAACGAAGAAAGATTTCGATACATCACAGAAAGCAGCATCGACATAATATATGAAATGGATCTCGACACAAAAATAACATACATCTCATCGTCAGTCAAAGAGATCACAGGCTATCAACCCGAAGAAATTGTGGGCAGATACATTCATGAACTAACCGGGAAAATAGACATATCTCTGGTACAAGCTAAACTGAAAGAATTCACTGAAGGAAAAAAAAATTAAAAAAATTCAACTGGACGTCATAAAAAAAGACGGAACATGCATCGCCCTTGAAGTTAATTCAGCACCTATACTGATAGCTGGGGAAATTGTAGGAGTTCAAGGAATAATCAGAGACATAACAGAACACCTAAAAATGCAAGAAACATTGAGGCGATCAGAAGAAACTCATAAAAAGACGTCAGAATTTCTTAACGACATCCTCTCAAACATGTCAGACATCGTCTGGATGGTGGATGAAGATTACAACATCAGATTCTGTAACGATAAAGCCAGAGAAATCCACGGCGATATTAAAGGGAGAAAATGTTATCAAATTCTAAGAAACAGAGACAGCCCCTGCTATCATGCAGGTACACCTTGCGAAGTACATGAGATAATAGAGAAAGGTAAATCCTACTTTGAAGACACAAGATTAGCTCAATTCACAAAGAAAATCACCCATATAAGAGCAAAACCAACCACTCCAATAGAAGGAAAAAAAGCTATCATAAGTGTAGCAAGAGATGTCACAGACCAAAAACTTGCCCAAGAACAGTTAGAAAAATCATTCTCAGTATTACAGGCTACACTTGAATCAACCGCCGACGGCATCCTAGTAGTTAATCAAAATCATAAGATAACAAACTTCAACCAGAAATGGTTGAAAATGTTCAACATACCAAATTCCATTCTATCTTCACTCGATTGTAAAGAATTAATGAAATATTTATTAACAAAAATAAAAGATCCAAACAGCTTCCAAAAAAGGACTGAAGATTTATTCCAAAATCCTGATATGGAAACATCTGATACTTTCGGATGGAATGATGGACGAATCTATGAGAGAAATTCCCGTCCCCATAAAATAAACGGTAAAACTGTTGGAAGAGTTATCAGCTTCAGAGACTTAACCAATATGAGAAATGCTGAAAAGGCTCTTAGAGAAAGTGCAGAATTTAACTCCACCCTGTTAAACCATGCTCCCTATCCGATACTAGTTTTAAATGAGGATACGACTATCAAGTACATTAATCCTGCTGTAGAAAAATTAACAGGATTTTCAAAATCAGAACTTATCGGGCAGAAGGAGCCATACCCATACTGGTTGAAAGAGTTTAAAGAAAAATATCTTAAGATTCTACAAGAACAAATGACATATGGCGCACAAGGTTACGAAAGACAATTTCAAAAGAAGAATGGAGAAAAATTCTGGGTTGAGATTAACGCAACAACAATACTGAGTAATAATAAGTTTAATTACTATCTATCAATTTGGGTTGACATCACCAAGCGTAAACAGATACAGGATGAGCTCCAGCGTTATTCTGATCATCTGGAGCAGCTAGTTAAGGAAAAAACTGAGGAACTATCGAAATCTGAACTATTCATAAGATCAACAATTGATAGGGTCCCAGATCTCATTTCCATCAAAGATAGCAACTCCAAATTTATGTTTATCAACGATTCCTATAGCAAGTTTCTTGGCAAATCCAAAGATGAAATTATCGGCAGCACTGTCTACGACTTATATTCAAAAGAGCAGGCTGATGCCTTCACCGCACAGGATAGGGAAGTGTTTGAGAAGGGCATTACTATTTTAACACACGACATATGTCTAATCGATGTAGAGGGAAAAGAGCACATAGTGCAGACAATAAAAACCCCCATTAAAGACGATAAAGGCAGAATCATCTACATAGTAAGTATAACTCGAGACTTGACTGAACGTAAAGCAATAGAGGAAAAAGATTACATCAAGATTAGTGTAGCTGATACAGGAATGGGTATTAAGAGTAAAGACCTCGGAAAAGTCTTTAAACCGTTTGCAGACATTGAAAAATCAAGCTACATTAAGGGTACAGGTTTAGGCCTCTCTGTATCTAAAGGTCTAGTCGAGACTCATGGAGGAAAAATGTGGGTAGAATCTGATGGTGAGGGTAGAGGAGCAACATTTACCTTTACACTACCGAAGACATATATTACTTTAAAACGTGATAATACGAAAAGCTAGCTAGCTTTCGCAAATCATGCTATGATATCAGGTGTTACAATCCATTGTAGTGACCATTTCCCTTCCTGATTTTTTTCTATACAGATAACACCACCCATCTTGAATTGTATCGCTTCATGGTTTGATTCTCCTGTCAGAAAGAAATCAGAAAGTTTGCTCAGATGTGGAAGATGCCCAACAATCATAATATTATTCTCCTCCCACTCTAACCTTTTAATCCATATTTTGGGATCATCCAATGGTGATAATCCATCAGTCTCGATAATACCATTGGAGGAATTAATCGCTTCAACCAGCTTTTCAGCAGTCTGTTTGGCACGTAACTTACCACTATGAAATATTTTAGAGACCTCAATTTCTTTTGCTTTCAAAAAATCTGAGATTTTATCTATATCCTCCAATCCTTGCTCACTAAGAGGGCGAGCTGGATCTTCCTCTTTTTTCTTTGCCTCTGCATGCTGTACAAGATATAATCTCAAAAAAATCACGTTATACGTGTAAAATTAGAATTATTGCCTCATATAGATTTCATCACTACTCTACCATCAGGCAGAGTCATCATAGGTTCCCATCCTTCGTTCATGAATTTTTCAATTTCATCAGTTTTTACAACTTTCTTGGAGGAGTTCCTTTTTGAAGTGTCCACAGTGTGGTTGTGATCCAGAGAGAGAACTTGCTCTCCTTTCTCGGCTACTAACCGAGATACGAGATCTTCGAGCTGCCCTAGCCTCTCCTCCAACTGTTGACGAGAAAGCTGAGACTCAAATCGGATTTCCTCTGCTTCAGAAATCGTCAACAAAGGAACAGCCTTAAGATAATCTTCTAGAAGATCTTTCTGAGTCGGCCTATAGTAACTGTCAGATATTCCTGTTGAATGTCCCATCAAAGTCTCAACATTAATTGGCTTCATCACTTGCTCTGCTCTAGTTTTGAAGAATTTTCTTAACGAATGAATGGAGAATTCGTGTCGCCTCTTCTTCTCTTTACGAAGTCCAAACTTCCATAAGGAATCTTCAAATAATCGTTTGACTCCACGCGAATGCAGTCGAAGAGGCTTCTTGATTTTACCAACATAGCCACCCCTTACTGTATCCCATCTGTCTCTAACAACTGGTGATGATTGAGTTACTGTCTCTCCATGCTCTATTCTGAGCTGCCTATACTGTTCAAGCTTCTTGTAAGCTTCAGGTGTCATGAAGGTATAATATTCCTCTGGGTCACCGGCATACACTAGTAGCTTTGCAGCAACAATTTCTTTCTCTTTCTTGATCGGCTCAATATGACCCCAATCAAGATAATCCCAAGCACCAATTCTAATACCACTACTGGTCATCATCAGAAGAATTGCCTGGAACCTTAACTCTGAATTCTCAAGAAGCAATCTTAATTCATCGATGGTGGGTGCTCTATCAAGGGCATAACGTCTTCTACTAGGTAAGAGTCGAGAAATCTTCTTCCAATTAATCCCAGAGACATCATTCATCTCAAGAAGCAGTTTAACAGGTTTCTTCACATTACTAACCGTACTAGGACCAATTTCTTTTTTGACTGCTCTTTCTTTTTCTTTCAATAAATATTTGACAATAATTTCTTGAGCCCACTGAGGTTGTGCTTTCGCTTTCTTAACAAAGCTGTCAACATCCATACCAGCATATTCAAGAAAAGTAGCAAGCCTACGAGTGTACACCTCCCGGGTAGCATGGCTCTTGATTGCCTCAAGAAAAATCTTTGTAGATTTACCTTTCAGTGATGAAAGATCCTTCGACTTCCTACCGACTTTCAAAATTATTCAATATAGTATGTGCTGAGCTAGGAAATAAGTTTTGAGCCCATTTCTAGCTGCATTAATGTGGCGGGCCCGACGGGATTTGAACCCGCGACCTATGGGTTAAGAGCTTCGGCCCATTAATTGGGACCACCGCTCTACCTGACTGAGCTTCCCGAACCACTATGATGTGGGTATACGGGCCCATGCCCGCCAGCCATCTGTTCCAATGAAGATCTCTAATAATCTTTTCTTCGATCCTATTGAATATCTTAGCTCACAGAGTTTCTTTCAAATCTTGATCATAAGACTCATCTTTTGTGATGATCTTCTTTTAAAGGAAAATAATTTGACAGAACTAACTTTAATTGGACTCGGACTTCATGATGAAAATGGTATTTCTCTACAAGGACTAGAAAAAGCTAAGAGAGCAACATACGTTTTTGCGGAGTTCTATACAAACTACATGCCAGCCATCAAAATCTCAAATCTTGAGAAATTGATAGGAAAACAAGTAAAGATCCTCTCCAGAAAAGAAGTTGAGGATCACGCTCAAGAAAAAATTTTAGTTTACGCCAAAAAACATCCATGCGTTTTTTTAACCCCAGGAGATCCAAATATCGCAACTACTCATATTGATTTGAGACTTAGAGCAGAAAATGAAGGAATTAGAACATCCATTATTCATTCAGCGTCAATTTCTTCAGCTATAGCAGGAGTAACTGGCCTCCAGAATTATAAATTTGGCAGAACAGTTACAATTCCTTTCAAATCAACTTCAATCTCAGAGATTCCATATGAAAATATTTTCGAAAATAAGTCGAGAGGCCTTCATACATTAGCATTACTCGACATTAATTCGGAGAGCCATCTGTTTATGTCTATTCTAGATGGACTAACCATAATAATCGAAATAGAAGAAAGATTGGGAAAAAGATGTGCAACAAAAAATACGTTAGCGATCGGAGTCGCGAGGTTAGGTTCACCAGATGCAAGTGTGAAAGCGGGTACAATAGAAAATCTCCAAAGATTCAATTGGGGTGGCCCTCCCCATTGCATAGTCTTTCCTGGAAAGCTCCACTTCATGGAAGTTGAGGCTCTAAAAATTTTGTGCAAGGCGGATCCGGAGCTGTTTGAAATATGAATTCAGATAAGGAAGTACGAACGTTAGTTGGAAGATATGTATCTTCTATTGAATTGGCACTCAATGATTTGAAGATTCGAGATTCTAATTCAACTTTAGTTGAACATAACATGGAATTAGTCATAGACGCAGTTAGAAGATATCTTTCCGATGCAAAATACTATCTGGAAATTAAAAAAGAAGCTATAGCCTTAACATCTATTTCATATGCTGAGGGTCTATTAGACGCATTAAGGATCATGGAACTAGTAGACTTCGAATGGCAAAGAGTAGACAAATCTTGACAAGAAAAAAAATCGTTCTGGCAACAGGAGCGTTCGATCTTCTTCATTATGGTCATCTTAAAGCCCTTGAAGATGCTAAAAAATCAGGAGGGAGAAATTCCAAACTAATAGTGATTGTCGCAAGGGACAAGACTGTTGAAAAACGTAAGGGAAAAAAACCGACGATTCCCGAAGAACAGAGAAGAGCATTGGTTGAATCTCTTAAACCAGTCGATAGAGCTGTGCTCGGGTATAAAGAGATGGATATGAAAGCTGCTATACGAAAACTCAAGCCTGATGTCATAGCTTTGGGATACGACCAACATGATATTTTAGAAGCAGTAAATGATGCTTTGCAAGAGTATCCGGGAGAAGTAATGGTTGTACAAACTAAAAGGTATGGAATGAGGGCCCTAAATAGCTCATCAAAAATAAAAAACAAAATTATAGAAGAATTAAAATTGTAAATTAGTGAATTAAGATAAAACACTCAACTAATGTTAGCTTTCGTGTTGTAATGTGGAATAATTATCCTAAGTTTAATGGTATCCCCATCTTTTAATTTAAGTTTCTTTCTTAAGTTTTCTTTGGAAACTATTTCGACAACATCAGATCCATAATGACTTCTCATTGCTAAGATTATCGATACTTGAACTTCATCATTCATTATCGCTTTAGCACACTTTGCAGGGCCAAAACTCCTTTTTTCGGTCGCGAACCCTTTAATGGATATTAATGGAAGAGAATTCAAGATATTTTTTTCATTCTCGTAACCAAGTTTCAATCGAATATTTAGAGTACCGGGATATGGATCGAATCCTAGTTTCTTTTCTAATTGCTCTTGATAACCTATTTGACCAATATAATAGGAGCCTTCACCTAGACCTGAGAATAGCTCTCCTTCTAAGAAGATGTAATTAATAGGCTGTTCGAAAACATCTTTCAGTCTGAAATATAATTCTTTGAGAAGATCAAAACCGTTAGGAGTTATACGTATGGTCTCTCGCTTTCCGACTTTAACCCGCCTTATTAAACCTCTTTGCTCTAGCACAATAAGATGTCTCGAGGCTGTTTGCTGAGATATCTTGAGATCAAAAGCAAGTTGACCTGTTGTGTAAGTAAATTCACTTTTGGATATCGAGAGTTCAGCCAATTTACATAGAGTTATTAGTAGATTGGCTTTGAGGGAACTTTTCTCAAACGTATTCATAGCCTAAATCAACATCAAATATCTCTTTACTATTAATTTGCATCTGTAGAAAATTATCTTTTTCACTTTTACATATTCTTTTTAGCACATCTTGATAGATTGATGACAGCTAAATCGAATTATATTTCTTTGAATAGATTATATTTGGATATTGCTTTTCCAAAATTTAATTTGAATTGAAGTCATGGTGATATATCATTACAGAATCTTTCTGGGAAGGCTTTTGATAAAGTGAATATTCGAAAATATCAAATGTTGACTAGCGAGGAACTTATTGATATTCAAAATAATCTTTCAAGAAATTCAATATTCACTGATCTTTTTACAAAACCTATTAGAAAAATTGGTGGAGTCGATCTATCTTTTATCAAAGATCATGCAGTAGCAGCTTATATTTGTGTGAATTATAAAAATTTAGAAATCATAGAGAAGAAAACACTTTTAACGAAATTAGATTTTCCCTATAGGCCGGGATTTCTCTGGTTCAGAGAAGGCCCACCAATAGTTAGAATAATTAAAAGTCTTGAGGTATTGCCAGACGTTTTCATGATTAACGCTCACGGCTTAGCACATCCCAGAAGATTTGGTTGTGCTTCACATGTTGGAGTAAACATAGAAAAACCAACTATTGGGATAGCTGGCTCCAAGCTTTTCGGAGAAGTTATTAAAATACCCAGAAAATTTGGCGATACTGAACCTCTCAAATCCAATAATGATACAATCGGTTATATTATTAAGCCAAAAATCGGGAAGCCAATATATGTTTCTCCCGGTCACATGGTTAGTCTAGAATCTACAGTAAAAATTACTATTAACTGTCTTCGCAATCACAGATTACCAGAACCACTTTATCTTTCCCATATACTAGCTGAATCAAGAAAAAGAAATATTATTCATTCCATGAGCTCGTCTTTTGTGACCCACTTTTCATGAGTCTCTTTTCAAGACTCTTTAGAGCGTTTTCTAAGGATAGTCTTCTGAATTCATTAACTACGTCTCCTCGGGTTATCTCGATCAATTTCCTTGCAGTATCCATTTTATGTCTGAAACCCGATATTATACGTGTGTGATCTATCGAGTACAAGTCTTCATGTATACCCTCCATAATCCTTAGCATATTTTCAGCATCTGCAAGTTCTCCTTCTTTAAGAAAATTCAGACATCTTCGACGAAGCTCTCCTAGGAAATCTAAAAGACCAAGAAGGTATGGCTCGATCTTAACATCAACTTCTTTAAGTGACAATAATTTATTTTTGGTGATAATCCCGTAGAGTATTTTTGCCTCAGCATATTCTTGATAGGCAACAGTTACATTTCCCAGACAGTTCAAATCTTTCCTTTTTCTAAGAATTCCCTCTAGATCTCTGATCGCGCCCTCAGCATTACGTAAATGTGTTGCAGCTTTCTCTATATTCCCTCGATGCAATTCTACGATCGCGTTCCCCGAGGATCTGATCGAAATTCGTGAGAATTCAAAAATACTGTCTCTTGCCGCACTGAGATCCAAGAGGTTCTCTTGAATCACCTTGATATCAGTTTTCTTCAGCAATTTAGAACCTCACTTAATAGTTAATTTAACAAACCTTTATCGGTTTTTCCAATTTGCTTAAAAGAGCGACTCTACTTTGAACGGAATCATCAATAATTTTATATCCAGTGGCCTCAGCCAATTTTAAGGAGAATTCTCGAACCTGTTTATATGTCGGCATATTTTCAAATGTTAATCTCTTTCTAGAATAGCCAATATACATGTAGGCTTTCGGTTCTACATATGTCGGGTCAGCTTTTGAGATTAGCTTAGCGTAGCCTTGAGGATCTTCGAGGTTAAGTCCTTTTACGAGCGTGAGTCTAATGGCTGAGGGACAGTTAAAACTCTTCAATAAATTTAGAGTTTCTAATAGTTTCTTCCAGTATATTTTAGATCGAGGTTTGCATATCTTATGGTATCGTTCAGATCTTGATGCAGATAGTGAGATGTATAATTGAGTGGGTTCATCTGAAAGATTCTTTAATACATCTGGTCTTGTTCCATTTGTGACTAAGAAAGTGGTCATCCCTAAACTATGAAATTCTGAAATGAGTTCACCTAGGTCAGGATATAGTGTGGGTTCCCCAGCTAGGCTTATGGCCACGTGTTTTGGTTTCAAAGTTTCTTGATAAACATCTGATTTGATCTTGCCAGAGAGAACTTGACTTTTATAGCCACTAAGGATTTTTTTCTGACTAGCTATTGCTAGATCTACGATTTTTGATGGTGTATCCCAAATCTCTGAAGTTGATTCATCCCATGATAGATTTGATTCCCCTGTCTGGATCCTCCAGCAGTGAAGACAACTTTGGGTGCACCAAATTGCGGAAGGAGTAAATTGAATGCATCTATGTGATTTGATACCATAGAACTTTGATTTGTAGCATGACCTCCCTTCAACGAGACTCATATGAAGCCAACGACATTTCTTAACAGCAGAGTGATTGCCAATAATTTGATATTTTTGTTTTTTTAGAACTCGAAGTAGATTAGAATTTATGTTAGAAGTTGAGCTAGAATTTTCTTTATAGAGTCTATGTTCTGAACTAGATGTCTGCATTTCTTTGGGCCTTTTTTAGATAATAATAGATCAATAGGAAATTTCAAAAAAGTCTATTTGAGCGTGATAACCTCTGTTTTGGTTCCTTCTTTCGAGATTATTAGAAGGTCAACGTCTCCTCCACTTGCAGCGTCTCTGGCTAGTGCTGCCTTTATAGCTCTTCTCATCAGATCTTTTGCCTCGTCGAGACTCATGTTATCTTTGTACTCATCTTCCAAGAGTCCCATGGATATCTCTGTCCCACTTCCAACCGAGGCATATTTGTCAGGTAATACAGATCCAAGCAAATCTAGAACGTATATACTTGGTCCATCCTGATCTATTCCTCCGATGATAGTCTGTGTAATATATGGCATTAGGCGTCTCTGAAATAGTAGGCTTCCCACCATTTTGGCAGTGGCTTTAACAGAGATAGGTCTATCATTCTCGTAAGTGTATATACTAGCATATGCCGAAGCTTCTTTGGCCAAGATTTGCATGTCCGAAACTAAACCTGCACATGCAGCGCCTATTGTGTCAGTTATCTTGAAGACCTTTCTAGCCGATTTGCTCATAACAAAATAACCATATGACACCCTTCTTTCGGAAGCTAAAAGTACACCATCACGATAGACTATTCCAACAGTTGTAGCACCTGGAATGTAAGGGATCATTTGAGACATAGACTTCACCAACCCAGATTGCATTCCATCTTATTAAGTCGCTCATTTAAGTTTGATGTCGAAAGTATCAGAATGGAGCAAATGCCATGATTCCACTAAAGAACATTTTTAACAAGATATTTTGGGATAAAAGAGCAAATATTGAAGATTTTGAGATAACTTACATACACCGTGGAGCCCCCAAGGATCAAAAGACAATAGCAGCATCACTTATCACACAAGTAGGCAAGTCATGGTTCAAATATAAAGATCAAAGTAATGAAAATCAAATTCCTATGCATAGAATAATTACTATCAAGAACATTAAAACGGGCGATTTTCTTTGGATAAAAAAGAACATCACCAAAAATATTTAGAAAATATTTTTGTTGCAGACACCGATACCGTTACAGGTTATATGAGATGGCCCCCCAATTCGACCATGAATTTCAAAAGTGGTTCCAAGAAGTTTCTTGCATAATTCAATACAGGTTAAAGTGTGAAGAGTAAGTTCTGTAACCTTTATTTCTGATTTGTTATCAGCCAAGGCAGCATAGATAATCAACTGATCACTTAAAAATCGATCAATAGGGGCGGATTGCTCGAGGCTGTGTAACATCTGAGATGCTGCTTCCTCTCCTACCTTTTCAGCTGGTTTCCCTAGTTTTCCCAACGCATCACTTCCCAATATACCTCCTGAAGAGAGCGATGAGAAGAGGATAATTCCACAGCCTGGATCAATTGAACATTTTTTATCACGTTCTTTTAGAGATTCTGTGATTATCGTTGCATCATAACCTTCCTGTGCAAGAAGTTTCTGAGCTGATTTGGCCATCCGTTCAGCGATATGAGAAGGTAGGCGACAACTATATGCAAGTCCCCATAATTTGACTGGAGTTCCCATTTCTGTCAAGATTAAAGGTTTTAGTTTCTCTACTGGATTGCAGGACGCAATTATTCGACCCATTCCCCGTGGATAAAAACCTCTCTTTAAAAGATCAACAGATCCTTGATATCCCATTTTGTTTATTATCGGCATAACTACATTTTGGACATAGTCTATTGCTGGTGCCTTGGAATTATTTGTACCACCACTCAGCTCAAGAGAAACGGGTTCAGGAGAGAATGCCATAACGGGCATTAGAGCTTGAAGAACAAGACTAGTTGAACCTGCAGTTTCAATATCAATTGTAAGATTTCCACCAACTGATACTTTAGGTGTGAATTTTATTTGCTTAGATCCTATAGTCAGCCCTTCAATTTCTGCTGAGGTTAGCCTGCCTATCGCCTTAACCGCATTTAGATGTTGAGCTCGTAATCCTGGAGGGGTTCTATTTGCCCTGATGTTTGTTATCGTTAAAGGATTCTTCATAATCGCTGATATTGCGGTTGAGATCCGAAGCAGTTGCCCACCTCCTTCAAGCATGTCTCCTTTGATTTCAACCATGGATGACTCACCACCAAATTTTTGGATGGGTTTACTGATAAAGTCTTTCTAGCACTGAAACATCATGATACATGAGTTCCTTGATAACGATATCAGTAAAAAAATTTGAGAAAATATGGTTTGGTGCTGCAATCCAAGTTGGAGGCGAGATTATCAAGATAAGCTTTTCAAAAAGTAGAAAAGATGTCTTGAACGAAATAATAAAAAGTGTGCCTCAAAATTGGCGAATAAGAAGTAATGATTCTGAAGTGCAGACTGCACTAGCGTCAATAAATAAACTATTTCATGGTGAAAAAAACTCTAATAAACTAAAGATAGATTTCAAACAAGCAACAAAATTTCAAAGAAAAGTATATTCTCTTTTAAGAGAAATCCCAAAAGGTAAAGTCTCTACATATTCCATAATTGCAAAGGCGGTCGGACATCGGGGAGCTTGTAGAGCGGTTGGAAATGTTATGGCTTCAAATCCTTTCCCTCTTTTGATTCCTTGCCATAGGATTATCAATTCGAATTTGAGAATTGGTAATTACTCTATTCCGGGTTTAAATGAGATAGAAGCAAGTAAACTCAAACTTCAAATCCTTCAAAATGAGGGAATAAAAATTAAAGAAAATAAAGTTGTTAATGAGCATGTCTATTTTCCAAAAAATAAACCAAAGAACAAGTGACTTAACAGTTCATATATCACTCGGATAACGATATTACCATATAGAAGGAATAGCTTTGACTACCGTTGGACTTTATGTTGGACGTTTTCAACCATTTCATCTAGGACACCTTGAAGTTGTCAAATTGATTCTTAGAAAAGTTGACGAGCTTATAATAGTTGTAGGAAGCGCCCAATATAGTCACACAAAGAGTAATCCATTCACAGTTGGAGAACGTATAAGGATGATACGTGAATCCCTAAAAGAAGCTAAGATAAATCTTGATAGAGTCCAGATAACTCCAATTACAGATGTAAACGTTCACGGGATTTGGGTGCATCACATCTCATTATATGTTGGAAAAATTGACACAGTATTCTCCAATGATCCTCTAACCTCCCAGCTTTTCAATGAGGCGGACTTCAAAGTAGAGTCAATACCATTTTTTAAACGTGAAATCTACTCAGCAACTGAGATAAGGAGTAGAATACTAACCGATCATAATTGGAGAGAACTTGTGCCTAAAAGTGTCAGCAATATTATCGATTCCATTAAAGGAGTTGAAAGAATGATGACACTGCTTCATACGGACAATCCAACAATTTGAACCAGCAGCTTATCCCCAGTTTTTAAATCAATATACTCTGCAGCATTTCCTTGATTAATAGATAATTCCAAAAAACCATGTCCACCTATCGTCGCCAATAGTTGACCTGAAGCCACATCCGAGTATGTTTTACAAAAATCTATTTCTTTTGTAAACGCTTTGATTTTTATTTTCATTTTACAGCCAAAGTCTATCTTGTATCTTTGAAGGATCCTTTGATTAATATTTGTAACAATACTACCAAAATAATCTATATACAAAGCTATTGCATCAATATGGTTTGATCGGATTTTCGGTTTAATAATAATAGGCTTAACATAATCTGAAATTTGTGATGCAATATCTGATGGAGTCTTACCACTAGCCATATCCCCAACCGCAACAGCAAAAATATCTCTTCCATGAAAAGTGGAGGAGATTTTATTTGCAGGATAACAAGATTCATCAAGCTCGTACGCATTAACTATTCCCTCTTTCTCAGCTGCTAAAACTAATAATCCGTTATCGGGTCCGACGAATTTGCTCCTCTCTGTTTCTAGTAAAAGCGACCTCCTTGAACCTCCAACTCCTGGATCGACTACTGCAAGGTAGATGGTCCCCGATGGGAAATATGGAGTTACCGAAGCCAGTACAAACATACCTTGGTCGACATTATGCCTTTCAATTTCATGACTAATATCGACAATTGTTGTAGAAGGAGATCTTGATAATATGACAGCCTTCATTTGGGCAACATAAGAATCACGAAGACCGAAATCTGACAATATTCCTACTAACCCGATAGGAACTTCCCCCATAAGCGCATTTTATACCATCTCATTTATGAGAAGCATACAAGTAACCATTTCTAAACCGTGATGTCTTTGAAGGTTTTAGGATTAACGGACTTACATAGAAGCCTAAACGCGGCTAAGGGAGCGGCTAACAAAATTGCGGAAGAACAGCCAGATGCAATTTTAATCGCCGGTGATATCTCCCACGGCAGTCTTAATGAAGCTGTCAATCTTTTACAGGTATTGAGTAGCTCTCAAAAGGATGTGTATTTCGTCCCAGGAAATATGGATTCCCCAGAACTAATGAACTGGAATGAAAAAAATATCAAAAATCTTCATGGGAGATGTGAGAGCCTTGACAATTATTCTCTAATCGGTGTGGGCGGTTCTGTTTATACTCCATTCAATACTCATTTGGAATTTGCGGAAAATGAGATTGAAGAGACACTTAGTCAAGCTTTTTTCAAATGTGCAGAGAAAAAAAATATGATCTTGATCTCACATTGCCCTCCAAAACACACAAAACTCGATAGAACGGCTACTGGAATCCATGCCGGAAGTACATCTGTGCTGCAGTTTATTGAGTCAAAAAAACCATTGTTAGTAGTAACTGGACACATTCATGAAGCAATAGGAATTGACAAAATAGGTGAAACAATTATCGTTAATCCAGGTCCAGCTCACATGGGCAGATATGTCATAATTGAATTTGGCAAAAAGATTCATGTAAAGTTAAAATGAATCAATCTAGCACACTTTTACTCTGAAATCAAAGATGGATGGACCCAATATGTCTCTAAAATTTTAGGTAAATTGTTAGGCTTGAATGTTTTCCAGTTTACTTTCTCTTCAATGGTCCGGTTCATTTTCATTTTAATAACCATACCAATAGCATTCTCGTTCGGATTTCTTTGTGGGATAAAAGCCACTATTTCGACCTCATCAACATCTTTTTGTTTTTTAAAGACTACTTCGAACATCTCAGATGCCTTTTTATGAATTTCATGTCTCGTCTTTCGCCGATTAACCTTCATAACCGTATTGAACTCAATTCTTAATCTGTATCTTCCAGTCTCATGACCTTCTCTATCGTAAAACGGATCTAAGGGATGAATTCTAACCATATCACTATTTTCAGTCGTAATACACACCATCCATCTGAGTCTTGTTTCGAATCTTTCGAATAGTTTAATTTAATTCTGATTTCTTTTGAGAAAGCTATGTTCTTTCTGGTAATATCAATTACATATTATATCTATCAGTATACTTCACGAAAGTTGTAAGAAGCTATAATTAATTATTAGCTATTACATTTGCGATAATATATACTGAAAGACTCAAATTAGAGTAGCATTTGGTCATGAAAACTAGTATCCAACATGATGGCGAAGGGATAAACCCTCTGATTAGATATGAACAGATAGATACAAGACTTTACCAAGAAAACATAGCTGCTAAAGCTCGACTCAGAAACACACTTGTTGTTCTTCCGACAGCTCTCGGAAAGACTGTCATAACGGCACTAGTTGCCGCACATTTTCTATTCAATCAAAAACAGACCCGCATTCTAATGATGGCACCTACTAGACCTTTGGTACTTCAACATCACCAATCCTTCCTTGAAATCCTAAAGATACCTGACGATGAGGCTATTGTTCTTACAGGCAAGATAGCAAATAGAAATCGAGAGGAAATCTGGAGGGGTAAAACCCACCTCTTCTTCGCAACACCTCAAGTTGTGAAGAATGATCTTATCCGAGAATATATAGACTTGAGACAGTTCAGCCTACTTGTCTTTGATGAATGCCATAGGGCTACCAAAGATTATGCATACACCTATGTTGCGAAAAAGTATATGGAGAGAGCCCCATGGCCGATAATATTAGGAACCACTGCAAGCCCTGGAGCTGAAAGAAAACGTGTCGAAGAGATATGTAGAGCTCTCTTCATAGAACAAATAGAATATAGATCTGAGGAAGATGTTGACGTCGTACCATATATAAATCCAGTACAGACAGAATGGAAATTCGTTGAACTACCTGAAGAATATTTGAAAATAAAGTATGAACTTAGAGAACTTATAAATGAGAGACTCAGCTGGCTTCGTAGACTGGGTTACCTGCAAAAAAATATAGAGTACACAACAAGACGAGATTTATTAGAGTTAGGAGAATCTCTGAGAAGCAAGATTTCTCATAGCTCTGAAACAAATAAAGGTCCAATTTTTAGTGCGATAGTAGCACAATCAGCCGCCTTAACACTGTTCCATGCTCTCGAGCTTCTCGAAACACAAGGGATCAATATTCTAGGATATTTTATAGATAAGATAGAATCAACAAACAACTCAAAGAAAAGTTATCGAACAATAATCAAGCATCACAAATTTCAGACCCTGAAAAAAAACATAGATGAGTCGAAAAAGGTCTATCACCCCAAAATAGACTTAATATTAGATGAGATTAAGCAGCAATTTATCCGCAAACCAACTTCTCGAATCATAGTTTTTACACAATACAGAGACACTTCAAAAGATCTAGTTCGAATATTAAATGAAAGTCTTGAAGTGAGAGCTGAGAGATTTGTTGGACAAGCTACCAAAGATAAAGACATCGGATTAAGTCAGGATGAGCAAACAGAAATTCTTAGAGATTTTGATGCTGGAGAAATTAAAATCCTTGTTGCAACCTGCGTCGCTGAAGAAGGTTTAGACATCCCTAGCGTGGAGCTTGTAATTTTCTACGAACCTGTCCCAAGCGAGATTCGTCATATTCAAAGAAAAGGGCGGACAGGAAGAAAAGCTGCAGGTAGAGCGATCATCTTAGCGGCAAAAGACACTTTCGATATTGCATATGTTTATGCAAGCAAGAAGAGAGTTGAAAAAATGCGCAAAATCACACGCCTTCTCAATAAAGATCTGAAATCTTTGATCCGATTAGGGCCAAAGCCTAAAGAGATGCCACTTACTAACGACGAATTGAAAGCATTCGAAATGAAAGCTGAAGAACTTGATGATGGTAATACAGTAGAATCAATATCAAAGAATAAAGGTAAAAGATTCCTAGCCGAGGTTGATAGGGCATCAAGAACTATATTATCTGAGACTATGAAGATTGGACAGAAAGGAGTCAATATAGAAAGCATAACAAATAGTCTTACTTTGGATGATATATCATCAAATGCTGTCATGGCTGCGATAAACAAACTTGAAGATTCAGGTCATATAATAAGACTCAGCTGGGACCGTATAGCTTCAATAAAGGTTGTCTCGAAACAAGATCATTCTCAGAGTAGAAATGAAAAAGATGTTTTTAAGATAATAGTTGAGACAGTCTACCCTGGAAGAGTCATCGCATGGATAAATGACCGTTGGAGAGCCAGAATCCTGCCAGAGGACTTTGAAGGACCACCAAATCTCCTGAAGAAAGATTCAACATTTATGGCACGTGGCACTCTATACAGAGATAACGGCATCCTCTGCTTTAGAGTTACGGAAATACTAGGATTAACTTGACTAATTGACTGAAACTATAGGATTAATAAGCTGGCAAGATTGCCTTAATGTGATATCTTTGGGTGTACGAGATGCCAGTGAAAAAAGGTGATTTTGCACTAATAGATTTCACAACTAAGATAAAGGAAAGTAGTGAGATCATAGAAACAACCTTAGAAAAGGTAGCTAAAGAAGCAAAAATACATCAAGATGAAAACATTTACGAGCCCATGTTCATCGTTGTGGGCGAAAAAGAAGTCCCAGAAGGACTGGATGAAGCTCTACTGAAGCTTGAACCAGATAAGGAGATAACAGTTGAGGTTACTCCCGAAAAAGGGTATGGTCAGCGAGACTCATCTAAAATGCGACTAATACCTATGAAACGTTTTAGAAATGAACAGATCAACCCAGTTCCAGGTGCAAGGGTACAAATAGATGGAAGATCTGCACTCGTAAGATCTGTTGGTGCTGGAAGAGTTCAAGTTGATTTTAACCATCCGTTGGCAGGTAAAACACTAATCTATGACGTGAAACTTCAAAGGATTATTGAAACAAATGATGAAAAGATCAAAGCAATTCTGCATCGAAGATTACCTACGATTACGGCTGACAAATTTAAAATCAATTTGACTCAGAGCGAGTGTACAATGGAGCTCCCAGAGGATGCTTTATTCATCGAAGGACTACAAATCGCAAAAAGAGCAATATCAAACGATATACAGAAATTCTTGCCCGAAATAAGCACTATATCCTTCCTAGAGATATTTAGGAAACCTAGTCCTGCATCTGAAGAGAAACCAAAAGAAGCTGAACTCCCAAAGGACACGACAAAGACCCCTTAACTTTATCCACCTTATATCTGTCACCTTTAGTTAGACCTGAAGGAAAACATCTATTCCAATGATTACAATCCCACTTATCACATTCATGTTTCTCATATTTTATTAAAGCGCCACTAATTGCGGTTTTAGAAAGTATTGCTGCATCAATAAGTGGTTCACTTACCTCAACTACTACAGCTTCCTCAGAATGGAGAATACAAGGGAAGCTCTTATCAGAAATCTTCACAATCTCATATAGCCTACCAGGTCTTAAATTTCCTAAACAGACTTTTTTGATACTGCAACCTGAGCAGAGTCCTGCTTCCCCTTCAAACAGAAACCTAAATCCCTTTCGTGCCTGTTTTTTCCCAATCAGTGTAACTTTTTGCAATATGCTTCTACTTCCACGAAAGATTTTTAAGTTGTTGATGTTTGTGAGATAACAATCGTCAAGACATCTTGAGCGATTCTTCTGAGACTACCTTGAAATTTATTGAGGGCATTCATATATGTATCCCGTATCAAAAGAACTTAATGAAAAGATTGCAAAAGGAACTACTACGATAGGAGTTACCTGCAAAGATGGTGTCGTCTTAGCAACCGATACTAGAGCGACAATGGGTTATTTCGTTGCACATAAAAATGCAAAAAAGGTTTACCCAATTGCAGATCATATAGCTATGACTATTGCAGGTTCAGTTGCCGATGCTCAAGCTATGGTGGACATTTTGAAAGCAAACTCAAGGATTTATAATTTACAGAATGGAGTAGTTATGCCTGTCAGCGCTGCTTCGACACTAGTTGCAAACATCCTCTTCTCTTCAAGAATGATGCCATTCATATTACAGGCTCTAATAGGCGGTGTTGATAGCACAGGCCCTAAAATCTTTGCGCTTGATCCCTTAGGAAGTCTAACTGAAGAGACATGTGTTTCTACAGGCTCTGGTTCGCCTATAGCTTATGGTGTCCTTGAAGCCCAATTCAAAGAAGGAATGTCTATAAAAGAGACCATTCCAATAGTATTGAGAGCAATAACTTCTGCTATGAAAAGAGATGCTGCTAGCGGAGATAACTTCGATATCGCTGTAGTTACGAAAGACGGTTACAGAGAACTAAGTGAGGAAGAGAAGAAAGCGCTCGTTTCTAAAAACTGAAGATAATCTACGTTATTTACCATCAAAGTGGATCTAAGTGCCAAAGACCCTAAACAGTAACAATTCGAAAATTAGCAATCATTCGAAAATTATGTCGGTCATATTGGAGAATATGCCAAAAGAGGCTGAAGTTACCAGAATCGAATTTGAGGGGCCGAGACTTGCCATATATGTTAAGAATTTGAACCTCCTCGTCGAACAGAGCCATCTGGTAACCGACATAGTCAACCTCATACACAAACGCATAGTAATCCGTTCTGACCCATCAATCAGAAAAACTGAGAAGAAAACTGAAGAGATTATTACAAAATTCATGCCTTCAGAAGCTGCTATTACATCAATAAATTTTGATCCTAGTCTAGGTGAAGTAATAATAGAAGCAAAAAAACCTGGTCTAGCTATTGGAAAAGACGGACTTATACTACAAGAAGTAATAAAAACTACAGGATGGCGCCCTAGAGTTCTGAGAGCTCAACCACTTCCATCAAAAATTATCGCGACAATGAGACATATGACATATACCGAAAGCGAAGAGAGAAGCCGAATCCTTCGTGAAGTTGGTGAGAGAATATTTAGACCTACCCTGAGTAAAGTGAATAACATTAGAATAACTCCACTTGGAGGTTCACGTGAGGTTGGACGCTCATGTATAATGATTGAAGCTAATGAAAGTACAGTACTTTTGGATTGTGGAATAAATCCAGGATCACAAGATCCTAACCGTGCCTATCCAAGACTTAACGTGGACGAATTTAATATCGAGAAGCTTGATGCTGTGATAATTTCTCATTCACATCTAGATCACTGCGGATTGGTGCCATTCCTCTATAAATATGGATTTGATGGACCAGTCTATTGTTCGGAACCGACTTCCGTATTAATGACCCTCCTGCAACTCGACTATCTAGATGTGGCCAGTAGAGAAGGAGGATACGCCCCATTTGATCAGAAGAATGTAAGAGAGGTCGTCATGCATACTATACCACTAAAATATAATGTTGTCACAGACGTCGCTCCAGACATGAAATTGACTCTTCATAATGCAGGACATATTTTGGGCTCGTCAATTACCCATCTTCACATTGGAGAAGGACTCCATAATATTGTGTATACAAGTGATTACAAGTTTGGAAGAACTATGCTTCTTGAGCCGGCCTCCTTAATCTTCCCTCGTGTAGAGACTCTGATAACTGAATGCACTTATGGCGGACCCAAGGATTTGATGCCAAATCGAACGAATGCCGAGAGCAAATTAGTTACAACAGTAAATGAGGCGTTCAAAAGAGGTGGCAAAGTCTTGATACCTATGCCCGCTGTCGGTAGAGCTCAAGAGATAATGATGGTTCTCGATAATCACATGAAGAATGGGACTCTGATGGAAGCCCCAATCTACATTGATGGAATGATATCTGAAGCAACGGCAATCCACACAGCATTTCCAGAGTATCTATCAAGAGAGATTAGGGATAAAATACTCCATCAAGATGTGAATCCATTCCAATCAGACTATTTCGTAAATGTGAATCATCCTAGTGAACGTGAAGAGATTGTTGGCGGAGGCTCCTCAGTCATACTTGCAACTTCAGGTATGCTTGAAGGTGGTCCTGCAGTACAGTATCTTAGACAAATTGGCACAGATGAGAGGAATACTCTAATCTTTGTCAGCTATCAGATCGAGGGAACCTTAGGCAGTAGAATAAGAAACGGTGTTAGAGACATAACGCTTTTTGGACCAAATGGCAAAGCTGAGGCAGTTAAGCTTAAAATTAATGCTGAGTCCCTTGAAGGATTCTCAGGACACTCGGATAGAAATCAAATAATAGAATTTGTTAGAAGAATATCTTCCAGACCTTCAAAAGTCATAACGAATCACGGAGAACAAAGAAAATGTGATCATATCGCAGGAGGAATCTCTGCGTTATTTAAAATCGAGACAATTGCACCAGAAAATCTGGAAACCATCAGATTAAGATAGGCATAACTAAAAATTACCTACATGAAATAATTTTAGTTAAAGGAAACTTTCCTACTAAAATGTAACATTAAATACTATATCCCTTTAGAAATCTCATATATGTTATCTCCAACATAATGAAGAGTTCTAATTATTTTTCCTTGATTCATCTTAATGATTTCATTAGAGTTGAATAGCGCCTCACCAATTGCGATTGCTTTTCCATATTTTTCGTCAACAATCAAAACTAAACCACCTTTGGAGAATTCATCTGCTACTTTCTGTACACCTGGAGCCATAACATCAGCCCCATTACAGAGATGTGGAACTGCTCCCATATCAACTATGATTTTTGGAGCTGATGTAATATATCGTTCAAAAAAAAGAGTTGGAATTAATTTTTCTTCAGATTTGAAAAGGAGCGGCTTACCCTCGAATAGATAAAGGCTCCCAGATTCAGCGACAATGATTTCGATTCGCGTCCTTTTCTCATCAAACTCCAATTCATTCTTGAACTTGTCGATCTCCGGAAAAATCTTCTTGATTTCACTTTTTTTTAGCATTCGTCTAGTATAATTCAAATCATCACCGAGATCTAAAGACAATCCTTAAATGACGCATTCAAACCCTTAAAGATAGACTTTGCCAAGTGTGGAGAAATCATGTCCGAGATCGCCAATAAAATCTTCGAAGAGAGCCTCAACAAGGTAGTTCTTGTTCAGTTGAAAGGAGGCAGGACCGTAAGAGGAAAACTCTACAGTTATGATCAACATATGAATTTAGTTATGGAAGATACCGAAGACATCACTGATGTCGACAAAGCGAAGAAACTGGGTACGCTAATTGTAAGAGGAGACAATGTTGTACTTATTAGCCCTCCTCCAACACACTAAAGTAACAATAGCTAACTCGACGATATTGAAATATTTATTCAAAAACATATTTGGCACATGTTGAGTGGATGAAATCATGGGAAAGGGAACTCCTTCACAAGGCCTGAAAGGCAGATCAAAATCACATATAGTGTGCCGTAGATGTGGCAGACATTCTTATAGCCTTACTAATAGAAGATGCGCTGCATGTGGTTACAACTCATCAAAACGTATTAGAAGTTATTCATGGCAAAACAAGAAGCTTAATCGAACGAGATTAGTCTGAAAAGAAGTGTGCACATCAGATTAGATATTATCTGCAGAAATATTGGTAAATCAGACTATTGTTTGAATTAAGTTTCAATATTATAATGAAAGAATTCTAATTATTAAAAGTTCAAATAATTACTAGGATAGCAGGTCAGTCAATGGGCCGGTCGTCTAGTCTGGATGCAGAATATGTAGGACAATTTAGGATACCTGCCTGACACGCAGGTGGTCGAGGGTTCAAATCCCTCCCGGCCCACCATCGCGCGCACTTCATCATGTGTATCTCCCAGAATAGATAATATTTGGAATGGCCATTCCCAATTACCAGACAAGAAAAGTTTATTTGTTAAGTGTGGAGAGTCGATATTCGCATAATTACGAGGTAAAAAGAAATTGTCGTATTTAACAGGTCAACCGATACTGATCCTCAAGGAAGGTACTTCGAGGACAAGAGGCAAGGAAGCTAAACGGTCAAACATAACGGCGGCAAAGATAATCGCCGAAGTTGTCAAATCAACTCTGGGACCCAGAGGAATGGATAAAATGCTTGTTGATAGCCTAGGAGATGTCACCATTACTAATGATGGTGCAACAATCCTTGATGAAATCGATGTGCAAAATCCTGCTGCCAAGATGATGGTGGAGATTGCCAAAACGCAAGATGATGAAGTTGGAGATGGAACAACAACTGCCGTTGTCCTTGCTGGTGAATTATTAAAAAACGCCGAAGAGTTAATTGACAATAATATTCATGCAACAACGATAATATCCGGATACAAAAAAGCAGCAGACGAGGCTATGAGAATTCTTGACGAAATTTCAAAGCCGGTAGACCTCGATGATAAGGTGACACTCAAGAAAGCAGCTATGACAGCTTTACATAGCAAGAACATCGGAGGCGCGCGAGAACATTTTGCAGAGATTGCTGTTGATTCCATAAAACAGGTCACAGAACAGAGAGGCGAGACATTAATGGCAGACGTAGACAATGTTCAATTAGTAAAAAAGATTGGGAAGAGCGTCCTTGACACACAACTAATCAGAGGCATAATAATTGATAAAGAGATAGTTCATCCCGGGATGCCCAAGAGCATAAAGAGCCCCAAAATAGCGTTACTCAACATGGCACTTGAGGTTGAGAAAACAGAATTTAGTGCAGAGATTAGAATAAGCGACCCTGAACAGATGCAAGCATTCCTAGATGAAGAGACAAACATTCTCAAAGAAATGGTTGATAAAGTGAAATCTTCTGGCGCAAACGTCCTTCTCTGCCAGAAAGGAATAGATGACGTCGCTCAACACTTCCTAGCTAAAGAAGGCATAGTAGCTATAAGAAGAATAAAAGAATCAGACATGGAGAAGCTAGCTAGAGCAACAGGCGGAAAAATAGTCACAAACATAGAAGGATTATCTAAGAAGGAACTTGGCGAGGCAGGACTCATGGAAGAGAGGAGAATGGGTGAAGATAAAATGGTATTTATTGAGGAATGCAAGAACCCACGTTCAGTTAGCATATTGATAAGAGCAGGACTTGAGAGATCTGTCGACGAAGCTGAACGAGCTCTCAACGATGCACTCTTTGTCATCAGCGACATAGTCAGTAAGAACAGGATTGTAGTTGGAGGCGGTGCAACAGAAATCGAAGTAGCCAAGAGAATTAAAGAATATGCTCCCAAGATTGGAGGCAGAGAACAAATGGCAATTGAGAAGTTTGCTGATGCACTCGAATCAATACCCAAATATTTAGCTGAGAATGCAGGACTCGACCCTGTCGACATAATGGTTGCACTAAAGGCAGCACACGCCGAATCCACTGGTCAGACTACTGGCGTAGACGTATATTCGGGAAAGACCAAAGATATGTTGAAAGAAGGAATTATCGAGCCGGTAAGAGTCAAAGAACATGCTATAAGATCTGCTGTGGAGTCAGCCTCAATGATACTAAGAATAGATGATGTAATAGCAGCATCAAAAAGCGCAGCCCCACCACCAGGTGGTGGCATGGGCGGAATGCCACCCGGCATGGGCGGAATGCCACCCGGCATGGGCGGAATGCCACCCGGCATGGGCGGAATGATGTAATAAAAGGTGAAAATAAATGACTGAAGCGATGGCAGGAAGAATTGGTGGACAACCAGTTATAATATTGAAGGAAGGAACAGACAGAAGTACAGGTAGAGAAGCTCTACATTCCAACATTCAGGCAGCACAAGCGGTTGCTGAAGCAGTCAAATCTGCACTAGGACCAAAAGGCATGGATAAGATGCTCGTCGCCAGTTTCGGAGATGTCACAATAACAAATGATGGCGCGACAATTCTAAAAGAGATGGATGTACAGAATCCAGCTGCTAAAATGATGGTAGATGTTGCCAAAACACAAGACCAAGAAGTTGGAGATGGTACTACAACATCTGTAGTGCTTGCGTCGGAATTATTGACTAAAGCCGAGGAACTAGCAGACAAGGATGTTCATCCAACAATCATAGTTGATGGGTACAGACAAGCAACTGAAAGAGCTCTAGAGATCTTAGATGAGATCGCCATAAAAGTTGAGCCAAATGATAAAAAAGCTCTTCGAGATGTAGCAGTTACATCTCAAGCCAGTAAATTATTGTCAGAGAATGCCGACTACATAGCCAACATTGCGATCGATGCAATCCTCCAAGTTGCGGAACAAACTCCTGAAGGATGGAGAGCTGATGTTGAAGACATCAAAGTCGAGAAAAAAGCTGGCGGCTCTCTATCAGATACAAAACTGATCAACGGATTAGTGATAGACAAGGAAGTCGTACACTCTGGAATGCCCAAAAGCATTAAGAATCCAAAAATAGCACTGTTGAATTCTGCACTTGAAGTAGAGAAGACCGAATTTGATGCAAAAATCAATATCCAGAGACCTGACCAGATGAAAGCCTTTCTTGATGAGGAAGAGAAAATCCTCAAAGATATGGTTGATAAAGTGAAATCTTCTGGCGCAAACGTCCTTCTCTGTCAGAAAGGAATAGATGACGTTGCCCAACACTTCCTAGCCAAAGAAGAAATTGTAGCGATAAGGAGAGTCAGTGAGAAGGACATAGAGAAACTATCAAAGGCGACAGGCGGTAAGATTGTAACAAATATTGATGACCTCAAACCCGAATATCTTGGAAAAGCAGACCTTTTCGAAGAGAGAAAGATCTCAGACGATAAAATGACATTCATTGAAGGATGCAAGAATCCCAAAGCAGTGGCAATACTCATAAGAGGGGGAACGGAACGAATCGTCAATGAGGCCGAGCGTTCAATTCATGATGCACTCTGTGTTGTCAGAGACGTTATACGCGATCCAAGAATAGTAGCGGGTGGAGGAGCACCAGAACTTGAAGTTGCTTCCCAACTTAGAAGATTTGCTGACAAACTTACAGGAAAGGAACAGCTAGCTGTAATATGCTACGCTGAAGCTTTAGAAGTCATACCAATGACTTTAGCCGAGAATGCTGGACTTGATCCTATAGACATTCTTGTTGAGCTTAGATCAATGCATGAGAAAGGTGAAAAGTGGGCTGGTGTAGATGCTAATAAAGAAAAAGCCATAGATATGACAAAATCAAATGTATATGAGCCCCTTGCCGTCAAATCGCAGGTCGTGAAATCAGCTAGTGAAGCAGCTTCAATGATATTAAGAATTGATGACGTCATATCTGCTTCCAAACCTAAAGATACTCCTCCTGGACCGCCAGGTGGAGACTCCTCAGAATTTGACTAAATTTTAATTGCTACACCATTTAGTTGGTGTAGCTTCAAATCTTTTTTTAATCTAATTCTAGAATTCACATGTTAAATTCTGATTTATTGCAATACTTATGAACAATATCGCTGATGAGGAAATTATATTAATCAACGTTTAAATGGTCCCTTGCATAAAATATTATTATAATCTACCTTCGGTGAGGTAATTGAGGTTCTCATTAGTACTAATCATCAGTATATTGTGTATATTTTCATCTTCATGTATAAGTTCAGAATCAATAGGAGATGTTGAAGCCTATACTGATTACTATGTGCCTGTTTACTATCCCTACTCTACTTATTCAAGTCGCAATAATTATTTTATAACTATATCAATTTCAGACATACCATCAGATCGCTCAACTTCTATTCAGATTAATGGCAATGATGAAGGAACTATTCAGGGAGGATCCTCACGAGAATTCGAAGTTAGAAGTACAGAATCACATATTTTCCAAGTTCAAGAATATGTGTCTGGAGCCGAAGGAGTTAGATATGTTTGTCGTGAAAATTCTTGGACTTTTGAGAAAACTCAGACAAGTGGTTACTCTCACAATTATCCATATTATTACCCGTACTATTACCCGTACTATTACAATATCTCTCCACATTACTATGCAAATAATTCATATTATCCAGTAGTCTATACTTACTATTACTATCCTGGTGCGTATTACTACCCATATTATTATCCAAGCTCAACAAGATCTACGCTCGAAGCGTCACATACTTTCTCTTATGAACCTGAATACTTGTTGACGGTTGATAACGCATATGGTCAGTCAATCGACAAGGCAGGTTGGTGGCAAAAGAGTATGGTAGTAACATTATCAACATCAGAGAGAATAGATCAATCCGATCAGGAAAGAAAAGTGTTCAAGGCATGGAACATTGATGGCATCGAGATGGTTAGCAGTACAATAACGTTGACTATGAACAAGCCTTACAAAGCCAGATCAATATACCAATCAGAATACTACGTCCAAGTAAACTCAGAGCTTGGTCGTCCGCAAGGATCTGGCTGGTATCTAGAAGATTCCATAGTAACCATATCTGTCAACCCTGAAGTTGCTATGACTGGATTCTGGGGTTCAATGGGAGCCAAGAATGTTTTTGATAGATGGAACGGAATGACAAGTGGAGACCAATTCAGTCCCACCACCGAGATCGTGATAGAGAACCCGATGGTTTTAACAGCAATGTGGCGTTCAGATTATTCAATGGCATATATAACTTTGGCAATAATATTAAGCGTAATATTGATCATAATCATCGTTGGAATCATAGTCTCAATGCGAGGACTTCCAGAATTTCAAAGAAGAGCTCCATCCTCCGCCCTTGACAATCTAAATATTAGATATAGTCAAGGCGAGATTACCAGAGAAGAATATTTAAAGATAAAAAAAGACATTCAAAAATCCTAAACCAATCCTTTTTTTCTATTAAAAATAATTTCTTGAGATTTTTAGATTCTATTTTGTGATATTAACAACTGAAGTTCCAAGTGTTCTAATTATAGGTAGGCCGATAATCAGTGATAGTATAACAATTATTACACGTTCAATTGGGTAGACCCAGAATATCCCCCACCAAATTGTATTAGCAGCTTCTGCACTGAGTGTTGGCAGGATGATTGAACTAAAAAGTAAATTGCCCATTAGATGTTGAGACAAGGTTCCTATCAGAGATAATAATAGGAAACCTATGGCCGACATTTTAATTGACTTTTCATTGATAAGCCTTGAAATATGTGTACCAACGGGTGATACTAAAATAATTAGGCCTACGATATGCATCCATACAAAAGGAAATGCAAAGCTTTCTTCAACATAGTTTAAGCCAACTTGGATCATTCTCGGCGCATAGGGATGAAAAAAGAATAGTGCTAAGAGAACCAAATATATGATTATAGAATATTTTCTTTTTCCTCGCAGAATCAATCCAACAACCAAACTATTTATCGCCGCTGGCATGAAATCGAGACCGAGAAATACAGGTGGTCTACCCGCAAAATATCCTATAAAAGTTCCAAGCATAATCGATAATGGGCCGAGGTAAGGTCCCAATAAAATTCCATAAAGCGATGCTATAACATCCGCGACTGAGAAGTATGCACCTGGCACACCCAGAAGAGGAAAAGTTGGAATAATTCTGAGTATTGCGTATACAGCTGCAAGCGAGGCTACTAGCATTATGTTATTAGATCTACTGAAACTTCCGGAGGCCATTGAATTCTGATATGCTGATCAAAGTACTTGATAAATTTTATTAAACGCTAATAGAAAAAGTCAATTTGTTCCAAAGAAAAGTTCTTGATCTTGAACATAACTCTTACCAGTCAAAATCGCGATTTTAGCTTTCTCAAGTTCTCTTCCCAAATAATATGCATGTTCTAGCCTAGATAACAAACTGTGATTGATGGCCTCCCCGATTAATTGATCAGGCTCTTTTGATTTTAATATAAGATCTGGTTTAATCTTACCATAATCATAATGAACCATCACAATCTCATTCTTATCACGGTCTATTAAAATTCTATATGAACCTCTCTGATCATGAGCGTGATCTAAATTTCTTTTAGCAGAGAACTTCTTAATTTTCTCTGTAATTGTGAAGATTTCTTCTTTCCGATTCTTATCTTTCATAACTAGAAGATCGATCCCTAAATCCTTTGGTGGACTTTGCCTACTTTTAGCTAGCGTGATCATCTTAACCGCTTTAACAACTTCAGAAACTGAGTTCTTGGTTTTAACACTCCCTTCTGTCGTTAGTATAATATTCGCTCCAACTTCAGCAGCAATTCCTGTTAAAACTAGATTTGCTCCAATTGAGTCACAATCAATTAATTCTGTCACATTACCAGCACCGAAAAGTACTGGTGTATTTGTATCCGTTTCCCTAAATCTGATATATGCTTGAATTGATTTACATAGATCAGGAGAAAAAATTGGTGACAAAACAGGATCAGCAATAACATTCACGTATCCCAAAGATCTTGCTCGGCGTATATTCTCATTTAATTGACTAATTCTTTTTTCAATATTTTCCTCTAAAACATGCGCTCTACCTGACGGGGTCACAACTACTGGAGCATCTACTGTGTATTCGGCTACTTCAGACATGTTTTCAGCATCTATACTTAGTATTAAATCAGCACCGGCTTTTATACCGCAGATTATCTCTTCTGGATCTTGAGCATCTATGCTCACTATTTTCTTTGTGCATTTCTTTACTGCTTTGACAGCTCTTGATGAATCCTCAGGGTGGCCACCGCCAGCGATCATTCCTACATCTATTATGTCAGCACCAGATGCATCATAGACACTTGCTCTCTTTTTTATTTCCTCTGTTGACATTGTCGAAGCGTCAACGATCTCGGCGAGAACCCTCATAGGAAAGTGTGGACCTAGAAATAATCTATTTTCACCTTTTCCTAAAACAAACAGAACCTCTCTTGGAGTTGCTTTCCTACTTTCTTTTTCAATTCTATTTAGAGACATTTCTATATCTTTTATTCCAGCTTTTCTGATTAATTCATCAGCAGGAAATATGGTTGAAAATTTTATCTTTTCTATTACTTGGAGTACATTAGGCAGATCTGCTGCGTTCTTAGGTCCCTTCCAAGATTTTATTCCAACTCTTTTTCTGATAATTGAAGCGTCTCCTTTTATTAGACCTGGTATCAACACAAGATCAATATCAGAAAGATCCTTATGCTCAAGCATTCTAGCTATGTATTGAGTTGACATTAAAGCTGCAACTGGAACTGGTAGGATACAGATCTCATGGTCGAACTCGCTTCGTCTAAGATGTTCTTTAACAATGTCTTTTGCTCTCATTCCCGTTACAATAAGCATTTTCAAGATCGAAACCTTCAGACATTAAATGAATTACTCGTAACAAGGATGATTATCCAACTCATCTAATGAAAAGATATGTGAGCTCCAGAATTGTTTGGACCGGCACATAACACTTCTCCACCAGCAGATTTATTCAAGAGATTTTTCAGCATGTGGATAACTCTTTCTACCTTACTATCTCGTTTAAATAAGCCATAAGCTGTAGGCCCAAACGAGCTTTGTCCAGCACCATATGCCCCTTTCTCCAATAATGTTTTGATGCACCTTGCTGTTACTGGATGCATAAGATCTTTGGCTGCTTTTGCAAAACCAAGATTCTGAAGATCTGTTAAGCCAGAACCAAAAATCTGAACATTCTTTTCCAATACTGAAGGAAGAAGTTTCATAAGGATAATACGACTAATTGCAGCAACTTCATCTGCAGGAATTGGACATAGTTTTCTGAAGATGTCCGTTTCTTTCTGTCCAAACATTCCTTTTTCTACTTTTGGAGTTGCCAAAATGAAAATCCAATCTTCTGGAAAATCATATCGAACAAGTACTTTTGCGGGTGGAGCCCTCGAAGCATTTGAAGGCAGAAAATTTTTTTTCTGGCAGTTATTGCCGTAACTGTGTCCTCCATCTAGAATTAATCCTCCTTTATCAAAAGTTGCCACGCCTATTCCAGAAGTCCCTCCTCTACCCATGATTTGAGCTAATTCATAAGTAGACAAATTTAATCTGAGCAGTTTTGCTATTGAGGCAGCTACTGCCAAGCTGAGCTGGGTTTCAGAACCAAATCCAACATGCGATGGTATCAATTTTTTAATATTTATTGAAATATTTTCATCAGATTTAACATTCGATAAAAATAATTTAGCAAGTGCCTCTACACGCATAGATTGTTTTCCATAAACTTTTGTCTCATCACTGAGCCATGTTATGAGTTCGACATTTGGTTTCTCTATACTAATCCCTAGACTTCCATCTACTCGACCAAGCGCACCATTCATATCTATTAGACAAAAGTGTAGTCTAGATGGTGTCTTAACGTATACTTTTTTCATTTTTCCATTTATTGATTCTATTTTGGATTTCGTTGATGATTTTTTCATAGTCCGAGTCTGGTGAAATTCGTTTAATCAATTCTTTATAATGATTTACCAGCTGAATCAGTTTGTTTGCCTTTTTTGTTTTACCTTTAGCTAAGAATTCCTTTATTCGAGTCGAATGTATTATAGCTTCAATAACTGCATGGGCCCCTCGAGAATAGAGGTCTGACCTAGTTTTTTTCAAATTCATTCTGTTGATATGAAATTCGGTTTCAACATAGCTTCGTTTATGTTTACATGTTGCCAAGGTCATCAGAATATACCCATTTGCAGATCTCAAATAGGGTGCATCTATAATTTTTGATCGAGAAAAATAATTTAGTGAAAGCTGATTTTTTTCTTTAAATGTTGTTTTATAGAATAGAAACGGATCATTTGTCACATTTGCTATTGCACATCTTCTTTTCACTATGTTATTCAGTGTTCGTGTTCCTTTGAATAATTTGATGAAGACTCTTTTTTTTCTAATAAATTTTATACCCATCGGAGCGGCATTTGGTTGACCTTCATCACAGTATGTTGTCAGGATGATTTCGTATGTTTCTCCTATTTCGGGGTATTTTCCCCTGTTCATCCTAGATCATGTCCAAATTGAAACTTGTCATTACAGGTCTTGTAATGATTGATTAAGACATGTAATTTGTAAGTTAATCTTAGATTATTTCAACTGAAGATCCTATGGCTTGTCCTGGAAGACCTTTTTTGAACCTACTTAATAGAACACCATTTCGTCCATGCGTTTTAACGATTTTTCCTACGAGTTTCTTTCCAGATTCTGATCGCCAAATGACTTTTCTCCCGATATATTTCGCAGCGGAATTTGAACTATCTATGCCTGGAATTCGTATCAATATGTTGTGAGGATACTGTCTGAACATGCCTTGTCTGAAGTTTACGAATATTCCAAAGATTTTCTCCACTGGTGGAGTGGCTTTCGCTTTTGGTTTTGGCTTCGGTTTTGGTTTTACGACATTCTTTTTTTGTTTAGCCATGATGGATTTGATAAGTTCAGCTTTGATCTTCTTTGATGGCGCTTCGACATCAAGTTGTTCAGCAAGTTTACGAAGCTCAGTTACTTTCATTTTAGCAAGTTCAGATTTCTCTGTCGACAATTCTCAAACCTTCGTTTTCTACGTGCGCTATTACAATATAAGTAGTATCCATCTTACTCACCGAGGATTCTATTAAGGATAAAGTTGGGATCAAAGGGTAAAAGATCATCATACTCCTGGCCCACACCCATGAATAATACCTGTTTGCCCGTGATGCTGGATACTGATATAGCGCTGCCTCCCTTTGCATCAGCGTCTAGTTTGGTAAGGATTATACCATCTATCGATACAGCTTTACTGAAAATGGCTGCTTGCTCGGCAGCATCGTTACCGGTTAACGCATCTATTACAAGTAATGTTAGATCCGGATTTGCTATTTTTATTATTTTTTTCATCTCATCAATCAGGTTTCTATTAGTCTGCATTCGGCCTGCAGTATCAATCAGCACACTATCTGTACCGTGAGCCTGAGCGTAATTTATGGTATCATATGCGACGGCAGCTGCGTCAGAACCATATGTATGTTTGATTGTTTTTACTCCCAATCTTCTTGCATGTTCCTCGATCTGTTCTATTGAGCCTGTTCTATAAGTATCTGCACACGCCAATATTGTTGTAAAATCTTTTTTTATTAGAAGATGAGCGAGTTTAGCGATTGTAGTTGTCTTCCCTGTTCCGTTAATTCCTATGAATACGATTATAGCGGGTTCTTTTTTCTCTTGCCTTCTTTTGATGATATCAAACAGGTTCTCTTTTCCGTTGTTAATTAATGTCTTTTGAAGTATTTCTCGTAGTATTGTCTTTGCCTCTGTCAGGTGGTCTCCGAATCTCTTTACTTCTAACGCGTTTAGTTTTTCTCTAAGTTGGTCGCAAATGCTCTCTGCAACAGTAAATGCGACATCGTTTTGGATAAGAATTAGCTTTAGATCCTCGATTAATGAATCTATTGACTTTTCGTTTAATTCTGTTTTGGATATTTTGTCGAGAAAATCCTCTAACCCTGATTTAAGTTTCTCAAACAAAGCGTGTTGGTCCTTCTAAGTCTAATAGTACTAACATCAAAGCCGATATACTATGTCTTTGGTGTTTCTTCAATCATTCTCGCTAGTCTATTCTTCGAACTCTCTATATTTGTAAGCAGTTGTGCTAGCTGTTGCTGTTGAGAATTACTCAATTTTTCTAGTTCTTCTTGTCTCTCTTTGAGATCCTTGATCGATGATTCTATGCTTTTTTCTACGCAGACACCGGCTCCAACTCCTAGAATTGTCTTTTCAACATCGGTAATTTCGACTTTAAGCAGAGAACCAGCACCCACTGGGACAAGCATCTCAGTCTCTTTTTTCTCATCTTTTACTGATTCTAAAGTCTTCATTGCACCCAGATTGTCTTCTAACGCTGCGTTTACAACTCTAAGCCTAGACTGAATAGTATTGACTGACCCTTCTAAAATTCTAATTTCCATCATTAATTTTCTGAGTTCTTCCTCACTTGCCGCCAACGCATTTTCACTTCTTTGCAGCGGTATCTTTCTTAGATGATGGTTTCTCTTCTTCTATCTTAGTAATGTCTATTTGGAATCGTTTAGCCTTGTGTTTGCTACCTAGTTCAGAGTAAAGCTTCTCTTCCACCTGTTTCTGTGTGATCCCTATAAGTTTCTTTGAAAACGGGATATCACCACTGGGTTTCTTGAGTTTTCCTGTTACGATGAATGTCTTAACTTCACTCATTCTACTTCTCCACGCTACAATTCCATAATTTGGGATATTGTCATTAACTCCTTGCCAACTGTCAGAGGTCCCGTTACCGCTCCTCGACTTGTAGCTAGGAGTCCTGATCTTATGAAGGGCACTCCTCCGTTGACTGTGGAGGGTTCAACATCAACCTTCAACACGTTTTTTATGACCTCTCTTTCGTTGTTGCGTATTAGGGGGTGTGTAATAACTCCTTTGTTTGTGGCTAGAGCGAGGGATCCCACATATGAGAGAGTTGAGATCTGGCCACGTACAACTTCTACTTGTAAGAGGTCTTCGAGTTTCTTGATAATGGAATTTGAGAAAGTCGGATCTACCAATGCACCATGATCATTGGCTAAAATAAGATTTCCTAGAGCAGTTTTTTCAGTTTCCATTATCTCGATATTCATAGACGTAGATTTTTTTATCGTTTTCAGCTCATATTCGCTGATAATTTTTGGGACTGCTAGTCCATTGCTATTTCCAGCTAAGAAAATTCCTAAAAGATTAGAGTTTGCAACACTCACCTCACAGACATCTACTTCTAAGCATTCAGTAAAATTATTCCTTTTTTTGGATGGTGTTCCAGCTGGAACTGCTCCCCATGATTCACATGTAAAACAGTAGACTCCTATATTTGGACTCCCAAAAATATCTGCAAATATTACCGTCATAGATAAGATTAACTTCCTTGTATTCGCTTGTTCTTTCTTTTAAAATGCTTTTTTCAAACTTTGTCTAGTTGACATATATCATCTTGTCGCTGATATCAAGAAGATTTCTCTTATTGATAAATGCACATTCTTTTATTCCTTTCATTTTAGCGTTCTTCCATGTTAGTACTTGTAGATGTATCGCAGCAGCTAATGATCTTTCAATTTCGTTATGTTCATCTGGACTAAGTATTACTGTTCTGAAGGATTGCCCTTCAAGAAGGTTATGAATTTTAATTGCTTGATTATCATGATTGTTTTCTGGCAGTATGATTACCAGATCTTTTTTTGTTAATGAAAATAACTCCATGTGGCTGAACTGTTCAGTTCTTTGTGAATTTGACTTTGATCCAAGAACTTCGAATATTTTGGCTTTTCCATAAATAGCAAGGGGATAACTAAGCCCTGTTCCTGCGAGGAATGTTGTTGAATTTAATGGAATTTCGATGTTTTCTGACCAAGAAAGTGCTGAATCATAAACGTCAGAAAGGTTGTTGAGTTTTGGAAGGGCCTTAATCCTAGAAAAACTGGCTAATAGACTTGTAGTATAACTTGAAGTTCCAGGAGTAAGTTTGTCTTCATTTCGGTATTTTAACTGTATTAAATTATCAGTAGATGTGGCTAGTGGGCTTTCAGGATTTGCAGTAATTGCGGTTGTTTCTCTAGCGAATCCTCTGGCAGCTCTGGCAGCTTGGATATTACTTTGCGTCTTTCCTGAGACGGATATTACATACAGATGTAAATCTGAAGAGACTGATGGATTTCTCGATAGCTCATATGGATCATAACTTCTCACGTATTTTCTACTGAGGGCTTCAACTGCCATTGATGCTGCATAAGAGTCTCCTGCACCTGTGAATATGCAATTTTTGCCTTCTTTTTCAGATTCTGGAGGTGCAGCCAATTTTGCTAGATAATCAACATAGAATGGAAGATCTTCGATTTGATTTTTAATTTCTATATGCATGGTCTCTATTGTGTTCTGCAATTGGAATTCGCTCAAATCCTTTGATTCTAAACACTCATTCAAGATAAGGTCTGAGAAAAGTTTTAGGATTGGTTGCTGATTTCAAGTTGTAACTTCATTAAAACTTATAATTGAATTCTGTCATTTCTGTTTTGGTGTTTTATTTATGGATTTGTTGATAAAGAACGGTAAAATAGTTTGGCCTGACGTAACACTGGAAACTGACCTTGCAATTGATGCGGGTAAGATAATAGGGATTGGAAACGGAGATATTTTTCCAAAAGCTGATCGTGTTGTGGATGTAGGTGGGAATTTTGTTGTTCCAGGTGGTATTGATCCTCATGTTCATATGCACGTTGGATTTATGGGTGCAACGACCTTAGATGAATTTGATACTGGGACAATGGCTGCAGCAATAGGTGGCACAACAACTGTTATTGACTTTGCATTTCAATCTAAGGGAAAACTACCTATGGAAGCAATAGAAGCTCGTAGAAAAGAAGCTGATGGGAAAGCCTGTATAGATTATACTCTCCATTCGAACTTAATTGAGGGAAGCGATGCATCGATAGCACAGATTCCAAAGATCATAGAGATGGGAATACCTTCTTTCAAATTCTTCATGGTCTATAGAAAAGAAGAACTAATGATCGATGATGGGAACCTAATACCTATAATGGAAGAAATCAAGAGATATGGTGGATTGGCTGGCTGTCATACAGAAAACGTCTCAATGATAGAGTTCCTTCAGGAACAGGCAATCAGGAAAGGAAATAAATCACCAATCTATCATGCACTGACGAGACCTCCTATCAATGAGGCGGAAGCTCTTAACAGAGCTCTTTACATATCGAAATATTTGAACTCGGCATTCTATGACTACCACCTATCGGTTAAGGAAGGAGTTGAGCTAATTCGCCAAGCTAGGAAAGAAGGTTTTCCAGCTTACTGTGAGACCACAACACACTACCTCACATTAGAGGAGGAAATGTACAAGAGACCTGACGGTTTGAACTTCATTTGCAGCCCCCCACTACGTACAAGAGATCATATTGAAGAGCTTTGGCGAGGACTTGCAGATGGAACAATATCTGCTGTAGCATCTGATCAAGCGGCATTCACTCTCGAGCATAAGAAGATGGGAAAAGATTCTTTCAATAAGGTTCCAAACGGTTTACCTGGAATGGAATTTAGAGTTCCATTAATGTTCTCTGAAGGAGTTCAGAAGGGCCGAATATCAGTGAATCGTATGGCAGCTGTGACTAGTACAAATGTTGCAAAGATCTTTGGACTTTATCCAAAGAAGGGTGCAATAGAGATTGGAAGTGATGCTGACCTTGTAATATTGGATCCAAAGATTAGGAAGAAAATTACAATCGAAGACTGTCCTTACAAGATAGATTGGACCCCATTCGAAGGAATCGAACTTCAAGGAAGCCCTGTAATGACAATATCCAAAGGAAAGATTATTGCTGAAAACGGAAAATTTGTTGGTAAAGCAGGCGAAGGAGAATTCGTAAAAGGAAAGATTTCTGAAGAGATCTTGAAAAGACCAGCAGCATAAAATATTCAGAGAGGATAACTAAGTGGATCAAGACGATAATCTTCTGTTAAAGACAGTCGATGGAATGAAAAACGAGATAACTGAATTTCTGGCTGAGCTAGTCAAAGCCAAGAGTGTAAACCCTCCTGGAGACACAAGAGATGTTATAGAGGTTATAAGAAGAAAGCTGACATCAGCTGGACTTGAAGTAAAACTGTTGTCTGTGGATGAAGATAAGCCGAGTATAGTAGCTAAACTGGGACCAGCACAACCCAAGAAGAAACTCGAATTACTATACAACAGTCATGTCGATACTGTACCAGTAGGCGAAATTGAGAAATGGAAACATGACCCCTTTGGAGCTGAAGTAGAGAATGGCAAAATGTATGGCAGAGGCATAGCAGATGCAAAAGGTAGCGTGGCAGGAATGGTGATGGCTGTAAAGGCTCTCGCTGATTCCAACATAGAACTGTTGGGGAATTTGGTGATTAATCCTGTTAGTGATGAGGAAGTTGGAGGATTCAAAGGGGCGCAACACGTTCTCAATAGTGGAGAAATAAATCCGGACTACGTAGTTGTAGGTGAGATAACTGCCAACAAGATAGCCATAGCAGAGAAGGGAATCATCTGGTTTAAGATAATTACAGAAGGTAGAACAGCCCATGCAAGTACTCCTTGGGATGGAATAAACGCAATCGACAAAATGATCAATCTTCTTAAGATGATAGATAACAAAGTTGTTGAACAATTAAAACAGAGAGAACATCCTCTCACCCCACCTCCTTCAATGAACATCGGCATGATAACAGGCGGCGTCAAAACAAATGTTGTTGCTGACAAATGTGAAGTTACCATAGATAGAAGGATCCTACCAAATGAGACAATTGAGGGAGCTACACAAGAGTTGCAAGATGTCATCGACGATATGAAGAAACAAGATTCTGATTTCAAGGCAAAGATGGAGGTTCTTCTAACAGGAAGCCCAATTGAGACCTCGCAGGATAGTCCTATCGTAAAGATGGCTCAAAAAGTATGTAGCAGTCGAGGAATATCCGATAAACCAGTTGGATACCTACAAGCAAGTGATGGTAGATTCTATGCTGAGAAAGGAATACCTACCATTCTTCTAGGACCTGGATTGGCCGAACTTGCCCATTCTCCAGATGAATGGATAGACCCCGAAGAAGTTGTTGAGGCTACTAAGATCTACAGTCTTTTAGGAGCCAAAGTTCTAACTTAGCTAGCTCTCTCTTTCCATTTTTTTAAAATAAAAAAAAGAGGTTATCGGCTAAAACTAGCCGATTAAGACTCCAGACCTAGCAATGTATCTGCACATCAAGTAGCCTAGAAAAGCCCCAGGGATAGCCATTGCGAATCCCCATATAGCGAATGTTGTTATCAGTTGACTTGGCAGCTTTAGTAGCATAACCCAGACAACGAACAGTGGTATAACTGAAAGCATACCGCAAGGTACGCCTACAGTCATGAAGGTTTTGAATGACAGGTCTTGCCCAGACTTTTTGACATGATGAAATAGTAAGGCTGCGGGTATTGCGATCAACATGTTCGCTGCGAAGAAAGCAGGTGCTAGTGGTGCTGTTGCTGTTAGGATGGCGATGAGTGGATTTACGTTTGCAACTATAAGAGCTCCTGTCATTCCGAAGAATAGGGCTCCTGTCAACATCCACGTCGTTGCAAAACAAACGCCTAACCACATAAGCGCTCCGCCTGTGGTAGCTGCATCAATTCGCTCAGTGATCTGCATGTTCGCTGTGAAGGCTATTGCCAGAAGCACAGAGGATACTAGACTTCTTGTGTCTGTAGGCCAGAGTTTATGTACACCCCAATCAGGAATTGGATCCATTTTTCTTACCTCACTAGGTTTTTTTGGGACGCTTCAACGCAGCAAATGCCAGTATAATCAATAGTATGATGAGGACTATCCAGATTATGTACGATGGAACAGGGTCGTATGGTTGATAGGGTGGAATAACACCAATCGCGAAGTAGTATAGGTAGGCAGCGGTAATTAAGAGGAGAACAATCGCGGCTACGACGGCAGCATAGATATATTTGGACACTTTGAGCACTCCCAGATATTTTCGCTTCATTGTTTCATTGAATGAATATATATAACTTGGCACCGTGTTGTATGAGCCATATATTGTAGATAGATTTGAGGAAAAAAATTTGGCTGCTAATGCTCCTCTAGAACTTCGTGATATCAATTTCAGTTATCTTAGAGGTTCTGGTACAATTCTGAAGAATGTTAACTTAACTGTAAAGAAGGGTGAGTTCCTAGGTATAATGGGTCCAACTGGAGTTGGTAAGACCACACTTCTGTATCTCATGAATGGAGTAATACCACACTACATTAAAGGTAAACTATCTGGGACAGCTACTGTGAATGGCCAAAAAACTACTGAGGCTAGCATGGCTGAATTGTCAAGAGAAGTAGGCATGGTAATGCAAGATCCAGAATCACAAATATTCAATCTTTTCGTCAGGGAAGAATTGGCATGGGGACTGGAAAACAGAGGCATGACCAAAGATGAAATAATTGCGAAAAGGGATGAAGTAGTCAAATTCTTTGGTATAGAGAATATTCAGAATAGTGTAACTTATGATCTATCAGGAGGACAAAAACAGCGAGTAGCAATAGCTTCTGTTTATTGTTTGGGTAATGAGATATTTCTATTAGATGAACCTACATCAGAGCTTGATCCGATTGGAACAACAATTGTGTTCGACGCAGTTAGGAAGCTTGTCTCCAAGAAAGGTATAACTGTCGTTATGGTTGAGCATAAATCTGAACAACTTGCACAATTTGCTGATAGAATAGCTCTACTTAATGATGGTGAGATAAAGACAATTGCTGAACCAAGAAGATTCTTCGCTGAAAAAGAATTATTGGCTGAAGCTGGAATAGATGCTCCTCAAGTAACAGAGCTTACTTATGACCTGATGAATGAGGGCATACGTCCATCCTCAGAGGAAATTCCTCTTACCTTGAATAGTGCAGTAAAAATTTATTCTGAGATGTTTGGAAATGTCGAAAAATAGCATAATTAGCATAGAGAATGTAAGCTTCACCTATCCGCCACCGAACAGAATTCAAGCTCTAAAGAATGTCTCTCTTAGCATAGAAAATGGCGAATTTGTGGCTTTAATTGGTCAAAATGGTTCTGGCAAAACAACTCTGGCAAAATGTATCAGCGGCTTCCTCAAACCGACAAAGGGCGCGGTCAAAATTAATGGAAGGGATACGAAGGACATGCGGACTTCCGATCTTGCTAAGGAGGTCGGATATATCTTCCAGAATCCAGACCACCAACTCTTCAAGGAGTCCATATATGATGAGATAGCTTTCGGCTTAAGGAATATTGAAACACCCAAGCAAGAGATTGAAAGAAAAGTAAGAGAAGTTTTAGAACGTATGCATCTATGGGAGTTCCGAGATCTTCATCCATTCCGTCTTGGAAAAGGGCAGAGACAACGAGTAGCCATAAGTGCAATACTTGCTATGGAACCCAAGATATTAGTCATAGATGAGCCGACAACTGGCCAAGATAGAAAAGAAGCAAGAGCAATCATGGATTTGACACGAGACTTGAACAAGGAAGGAATTACTGCTCTTGTAATAACTCATGCTATGAATTTAGTAGCGGAATATACGAAAAGAACAGTGGCTCTATGTGAGGGGCAGATGTTGGTTGACGATACAACTAGGGAGGTCTTTGGACAAATTGATCTTCTTTCCCACACATATGTTGAGCCTCCACAAATCACTATGCTCGGAAATGCTTTGGGAATTAATCCCCCAGTTTTAACTGTGGATGAAACTAAAGACGCAGTGATGAAAAGAATTAGAAATAATTGATGTTACAGGAGTTTTAATGCAATGAAATTTCTCTACCAATACTCTGCATCTGACTCTTTTCTCCATAGATTAGATCCAAGATCCAAACTGATTTTCATTTTATGTTATCTTATTGTTGCTTTGATCTGGCCTGGCTATCAATTGATGATATTCACAACACTTTTCGCTATTTTTTTGCTCTGGTTTGTTGCAGGAATAAGTCCAAAGGAATACTGGCAGTTTTTAGCCTATCTTGCACCAATTATGATAGCATTAATACTTGTTCAATCATTAGCCGGAGGCCCTCCATATATCGAAATACCATTAGGCCCATTTGTGATATCGATTTCTGAACCAGGATTCTTTCTTGGATTAGGCATAGGCCTTAGACTAGCAACTATGGGTATCGCTTTCATGATTTTTGCAATGACGACCGATCCATTTGACATAAGTCTAGCTCTCCACAAAACAGGTGTTTCTTTTAAAATATCATTTCTGATTGGTTTCATGCTCAGATTTCTTCCCCTCATTCAAGAAGAATTATTCACTATTGCTGACGCTTCAAAAGCAAGAGCGTACAAGGCTATGGATTCAAAAAATCCAGTAAGCATACTTGGTGCAATTATTGCTGCTATGCCACCGCTGGCTGCAGGTGCGCTTAGAAGAAGTCAGAACATAGCTTTGGCTATGGAGCTTAGAGGGTTCAGTTTTCCATCAGAATTTGGTATAAAGCGTACATTCCTTAAGGAGATTCAGATGAGACGTGCTGATTATCTTACGATCGCTGCTTCTTTGAGTTATGCGATATTCGGTTTGACTCTTTTCTTCACGACCCAGCAGTTTGATGTTATGGGATACACAACAGGGTTAACTGTCTTCTTAATATTTCCAGCATTTGCCTTAACGATCCTATACGTTCTCTATAAGAAGGCTGCAAAACGTGAAGAACAAGAAAAAAAGAAACAACTAAACGCTCAAACACAAGAAAAGAATTGAGATGAACTCCAGCTACTAACTTTAGTGAATACAATAGCTCTTATCAATATCACAAGAAATTAGAGATCTTTACTTGCTGGTGAGTTTGGATGACGAAGTATAGAATAGCATACATTCCAGGAGATGGTATCGGACCTGAAATAATGAATGAAGGACTTAAAGTTCTTAGGAGTATCGAAAAAATTTCAGAACTAAGTTTCGATTTTGTAAAGTGTGAAGCTGGAGCTCAAGCTTTTAAAAAGACGGGATTTGCGGTTCAACCATCAGATTGGGATGTCATGGAAAAAGCAGATTGCATCTATAAAGCTCCCGTCGGGATACCCGGAGTAGTCAGGCCTGATGGTGTCGAAGTTGCTGCAGATGTAGTTCTAGGTTTAAGATCCAGATTCGATCTATATGTAAATCTTCGCCCTATTACATTGTTTGAGGGTATATCGTCTCCATTAACTGGAAAGAAACCTGGAAGTATAGACTACATTATAGTGCGTGAAAATACTGAGGACCTCTACGTTATGCAAGGTGGAATAATGCGTGATGAAGTTGCAACAAATATTAGAATCATTACTCGGAAAGGCTCGACGAGAATAATTCGATATGCTTTCGAATTATCGAGAGAATGGGGAGACTCACCGTCTGATGGAAAGAAGCGTGTGACATGTGTCGAGAGTAGTAAGGTATTAGTCAGTGACAAATTATTTGCAAAAGTTTTCGATGAGATAGCTTTTGAGTATCCAGAGATCGATTCTACTCATGAGTATGTGGATGCTTTTGCTCAATCACAGGTTTTAAGGCCTGAATTTTATCATGTCGTTGTGATCCCCAATTTCCATGGCGATATTATCTCTGATCTTGCTGGCGCAACCACCGGTGGGATAGGTTTGGCAGCAGGTGGTAATATTGGTGATGAAAAGGCTATGTTCGAGCCTATTCACGGCTCTGCACCAACTCTTGTTGGAACAGGAAAAGCTAATCCTATAGCAATGATATTGGCTGGAAAAATGATGTTAGATTGGTTAGCAAAGACGCATCAAGATAAGTCGGCTTCAAAGGCCAGTGATATGATTGAGAATGCTGTTAGGACAGTTCTAAAAGATCAATCTGTTAGAACTCCTGATTTAGGTGGAACATCGACTACCAGCGATATGGGAGAGGCTATTGTTAAAATAGTAGAGAAAAAAGTCTAACAGATTCAATTTTTTTAGTGTGTACGCTCGATATACAAAAATATTTTACATTAGATCTATACTCGTGACTTAAGGTTGAGGTAGTATTAGTTGGACAATTCCCTTGTTCATGATTATGTAAGAGACACTATCGATCTGAAGAAAGCGAACATGCCCGATTCTATTTACATTTTAGATGCAACACTTACAGAAGGTGAACAGACTTCCGGAGTGGTCTTTAGCTCAGATGAGAAGCTGAAAATGGCTAGGAAGTTAGCTGAGGCTGGTGTTGACGCAGCTTATGTAGGATTTCCAGCAGTCTCTAGAGAAGAGAAAAGTACAACTAAGAAAATAATTGGTGAAGGTTTAGGTTTTGAAAGTTGGGGCCTCTGTCGAGTATTAAAAGAAGATATTGACGAGTTGATTGATGTCGATTGTGATATGGCTTCATTCATTGCTCCTGCATCTCGACTACATTATCAAAAGAGATTGAAAACAAATCTGGACGACTATCTGATTAGACTTGAAGAGTTGACTACATACACTCTTGAACATGGGATAGGAGTATCTCTAGGTCTGGAAGATGCTAGTAGAGCCGAAATGGATGATGTTAAGAAGATCGCTAAAATTGGAGAAGATAAAGAAAGAGTCAACCTTCTTATTACGGATACAGTTGGAACGTTCACACCTGCTTCTGCAAGATATTTTATAGATGAGTTAAGGAAATTTTGGAGTAAACCTATAGCACTTCATTTCCATGACGATTTTGGTATGGCAACAGCCAATACACTGGCTGCCGTTGAATCTGGAAAGGGAGAATATTATTTCTATGTCACAGTCAATGGGATAGGAGAGCGATGTGGTGCAGCAAGTCTTGAAGAGACTTGCACAGCATTGAAAGTCCTCTATGGATACGATATAAAATTCGACCTGACAAAATTAATGGAGCTTAGTAAACTGGTTGAAAAGTACTCAAGTATACCAGTTATTCCTCCAAAAGCAATAGTCGGTCTTAACGCTTTTACACATGAGACGGGGCCACACGTTCATGGAATATTAATAGACCCTTTAACTTACGAGAGGATCCCAATAGATATACTTGCGCGTAAGCGAAGATTCGTCTTTGGGAAACATACTGGAGCAAGTTTGATCAAGAAAGTTTTGGAAGATAGAGGCATTCAGGTAGACAAAGAATCGCTTGAGATAATACTTCAGAAAGTGAAAGAAAAGCATGAGAAAAAAGATGCTGCATGGAAAATTGAAAATAATAAGATAATCGAGAATTATCATCAATCTGTAGAAAAACGTTTCACATTAGAAAATGAAGTAGTTGAGATCGCAAAGAAAGTATTGAAACTCTAGCTTGCTCAGAGTTGCCTTTTCAGCATTTCTATTGCACCGCGAGCCTCAAGCATCTGTAATAGGAAATCTGGAAGTTTTGTGGCTGAATATTCTTCGTTTTTTGTGATATTTCTTATTCGTCCATTTCTCAAGTCAAGCTCAAGTTTGTCTTTGTCAGTAACTTTACTGATGTTTTTACATTCGAGGAGTGGTAATCCGAGATTTATACTGTTTCGGAAGAATATTCTTGCGAAAGACTCGGCGATTATAGCTTTTGTGCCCAGATATTTTAGCATCATAGGGGCAGCTTCACGGCTTGAGCCGCATCCGAAATTTTTACCTCCAACGATTATACCAGTGGATTTGATCTTATCTGAAAAGTTTGGAATAATCCCTTCGAATACGTGTTTTCCTGCTTCATCCAAGTCTCGGATTATTAGATATCGTCCCGATATGATTACATCTGTATCGATGTTATCTCCTAATTTCAAAGTAATTCCAGATAACATCATAGCTAATCCACCAATATTTTTCTTGGGTCCGTAATCTTACCGGTGATTGCGGAGGCTGCAACTGTTGCTGGTGATGCTAGGAATATTTTTGCAGTGTGATGGCCCATTCTTCCGATGAAGTTTCTATTTGCTGTTGATATGGCTGTCTCACCTGAAGCTAGAACACCCATGTGTCCCCCCATGCATGGCCCACATGTTGATCCCTCTATTATTCCTCCAGCCTCGAGAATAGTTTCTAGATATCCGAGCTTCATTGAATTTATCATAACCTCTTTTGAGGCGGGTATTACAATTAGTCTGACTGAGTCTGAAACTCGTTTTCCTTTGAGAATCTTTGAAGCCATAGTAATGTCTTCAAGGCGACCGTTAGTGCATGAACCGATGAAAGCGACATCTATTGGTACTCCTTCAACTTCTGTGACTGATGTTGCGTTACAGGGACTTGGTGGTATAGCTACTTGTGGTTCTAGCTTATTGATGTTGAAGTCAATCTCTTTGCTGTATTGGGCATCTTCAGATGCGAGAATAGGGTTCAAAGGTTTGTCAGTTCTATTTTTTAGATATTTGATAGTTTTTTTGTCAGGTGGTACTATGGCAGTTTTAGCTCCTGCCTCAGCAGACATGTTGCACATAGTCATTCTGCTTTCAACACTAGTTTGCCTGATGGCTTCTCCGTAGAATTCTATCGATTTGTAGTTAGCACCATCAGCTCCCAACTTCTGAAGAACTTGTAAAATTAGGTCTTTCCCCATTATTAGGGGAGGAATTTTTCCATTGATTGTAATTTTTATTGTCGCAGGTACTTTAAACCATAATTTTCCTGTTGCGAATACTATGGTCATGTCTGTTGAGCCGATTCCTGCTGCAAATGCTCCGAATGCCCCTGAAGTGATTGTATGACTATCAGATCCTACTATCAATTCTCCAGGCATGACATGGCCTTTTTCTGGAAGTATTTGGTGACATATCCCCTCTTTCATGTCATACCAATTTTTTATTCCGTGTTCTTTGACAAATTTTCTGCAAGTTTTGTGAGTTTCTGCGGCGTCTACTGTTGATGGTGGTGTCCAGTGATCTAGTAACGCAACTATCTTGTTTGGATCCCATACTTTTTTCAGTCCAGCCTTTTGATAGAGTTCTGCTGTACCACCAGGCATCCCGAGCATTTCATGTACAAATGCTAGATCTATTGATGCGTTGACAATCTCACCTGGCGATACTTCTTTGACACCTGAATGTGTTGCAAGGATCTTTTCTACAATAGTCATACCCATTTTGTATGCTCCGTGACTGTTGATATTAGAATTAAGAAATTATTTTTTTGATGAAGCTTCTTCTCCAAGTGAGCATCGTGGATATTTGCAGTCTATACAGTCTGGAGCTTTAATTATAGGTTCTTCAGTTCCCTTAACTGATTTGGCTATTTCCAGACTTTTTTTGACCTGTGGTTCAGGTCCATGGATTACTAGTGTGACAGCACCCTCTGCACCGCTGACTCCGCCTGCACCTATTGGGGTTGCGTCTACTCCAGCTAATATTTTGAATGCTTGCATCTCATCTATGAGTCGCCCTTGGAGAGGGAGTAAGCCGACTGGCATACCCATTGAATAATCCATTCGTTCTATTCCAGCTTCGGCGGATGCCTTTGCGATTGGTGTGGGTATCATTTTTTCTAAGCCGACAGGGATGATTATTTTGACTCCTTTGGCCATCGCTGTTCCTAATACTTTTCCGATTGTGCCGCCTGTGGGGCTGCCTAGATATATTCCGACGTTGCCGAATGGGTCTATGGCGTTTGCTCCTTTTATGAAGACGTCTTTTGAGCCCATTCTTTTTAGAATATCATCAATTGGTAGGTCGAGGTGGAGTTTGCCTTTCTCTAGGATCCATGTTTTTGCGTATCCTCTTTTTCGTATTGAGTCTAGCATTTCCTGCATTATGCAGGTTCCTCGAGGGATTGTTATTCCACATCCGTAGCCTTCAGTGATTTTTTTTCCTGTTAATTCTTCGAGGACGAAGGCGCATGTAGTGCTGGATCCTACAAGAATTATACCGTTGTTTAAGGCGTCTTTGATAACATCTAATGCTGCGACTGCTTTGGCGATTAACTTTTTTGATTCTGGCGGTGTTAATGTTATTTGTATGCGCATAGTTCCTAGTCAATGAAGGATGATGCTCAAAAGCTTTCACTATTATTCTAATAATAGTCGATGCTAAGTAAATTTTGATTCTTAAATTAATGTAATAGTTGATTTTAAACACGTGACTAAACGCTAACTAGTAAATTTGATCTTTTTTTATTATCGTGCTCCCAATCAATCAAATTCAATATTAATTCAAGACGTGTCAGGTTTTTTTTTCCTTGAACAAAGTTGTAACCCATATGCAACAATGGTGCTACAAACATGCGACTAAATTTATCTAGTTCCGAATCGGCTTTGAAATTGAAATCGCGTAAATTAAAGTTAGTTAAAAAAAATCTCAGGAGATAAAAAATGAAAAATATATCAAAGCTGTCGAAACATACATTCGCAATTTTATTACTAGTAATTATTGCTGGAATTAATGTTCCATATGTTGCTGGTAGTACACAATTTACTGTTGAAGGATATAATCTCATTCCTCATGAAGGATGGACGACTGGTAACGTCAAAGGATATTGTGAAGATGATTTTGTTCCAATCAGATTAAACTATCAGTTTAAGAACGAACCGATAACAATACTGGTCTTTCGAGTTGGAGGAGATTATTACGATGAAGCTGAGGACGCCTATGGCTTTGACTATTTTTCAGGATTCACTATAAGCGGCGATTATCTTTCCGCAACCATTGATTATGTTGGAAGTCCAGATAGCCCCTACAATTTTCCATGGTCTGGAGGTCCAGGTACCGGTGAAATGATTGATCTCCCTGGCGATAGAGGACTAACCGTCAGATACATTATTGAGGTGCAGACCCCGTCTGCTGAAAGTGTTCAAAAAGAATTTACAATAGAATTTTTTGCCCATGAATCATTGACGGAATTTTCAGGTACATCAATTGTTAAAAGAGGATCCTATTATTGGGGTAGCACTAACCTCCTAGTAGGAAAAGATCCTAGTGATGCAGGACAGAACACAATCCCAGTTAAGAAATGTGATGAAGAACCACAACCATCAACAACTACAACGACTACCTCCTCTACAACAACACTCGATACGACAAGCTCTATAACAACTATTACTACTACAAGTTCGTCAACAACTGCATCTACGACAACTGCTAAAATCGATACTACAAGTATTGGTTCGACAACTAGTATGACTGAATGCTCTACGGTGACTGAGACAGAAACCGAAACAATAACTAGCACTGAAACTGCGACCGCAACTTCTACCGAAACCATTACTGGTTCAGCTACTACAACTGAGACAATTATTACTACAATAACTGAGACTGCGACCGAATGTTCAGAATGTCCAGATTCTTACTGTATTGATCTCGGAACCACTGGCCTATCATTATTTGGTACGATTAAATGTGAAGGTACGAACGTATACATAGGAGGCACAAATGATCCTGATCGTTCCCGTAAACCATCCGGAACCGATTTCGCTGATGATATTGATGCTACAGCTGCTACCTTACTCTGGGGCATGTGTTCTGATGGTGCACTATATTGGGATATTGATAACACAGCAGTAAGTCAGACTGATGGTCATACTTTGGTTGCTGGTCATGAGGTAATGTCTGGTGGACCAATAGTTAATGGGCCGGTTAGGTACTATGAGACACAGAAGCTTGCACCAGTATACTTTGCACAGGTGTCAGGTAAAGCTAACTTCTTCAGCACCCAAGGCACTCCTGAAACAGGTGATGATATACAAATCATTGATGCTCAGCGTACATGGTCAGAGATAGGCCTACACAGAGACGTGTTTGTAATTGAGTTATTCCAAAGATCAGGTACTGAAGCGGATCCAGAATATGTCGTGTTAAGCTACGGTTATGGTGGCCTTGGAACTTTAGCTGCATCAATCTACTTCAAAGAAGTGATTGAGCCAGAACTAAGCAATTACACAGAGGCTTACTATATTTTTCAGTGGGATGACACGAACGATAACAGCCATCCAGACACCCCAGGAACAGACACCTATACACTCATAACCTCAGGCACTTGAGTATGCTAGCTAAAGTTAGCTAGCTTTTTCAGCCGCATATACGTATATTCACATTCATTTTTATATATGTGTGTTTTATGTGTTTCCAGTGGAAAATATTTTCAAAATGTGATTTTTCGAATGGGGCTGTTCAAGGATAAGGGTGCTTTAGAGCTTGATAGATTAGGTGTTGAGGTTGCTGGCAGGTCGACTGAAGCATCACGGCTTCGAAGTATTTTGTCCAGTATCAATCATGGTTTTTTGACAAAAGTTGTTAGTGTTCATGGGCCTCCAGGAAGTGGAAAGACTTTGGTGGCACGGAGTGTTTGTCAAAAGTTTGAGAAGATGTATTCTGGGAGGTTCCGATTTATTTATGTGAATCTTGGAGAAGTCAAGACTGTTTTTGGCTGTGCTAACAGACTGCTGGCTAGTTTAGGTGGAGAGTTAATGGCTGGCAGGTTTGGGGTGGATGGTGTGATGGAGGGTTTCTGGAGAATAGTCCGTGAGTGGAAGGGTGAAGATAGAAGATTTCTATTAGTCTGTTTTGATGAGGCGGACCGTCTCTTTATTGATGAGAGGGGGGATCCTTCTGGATTTCTTTATCGACTGGTGAGGAGTCAAGATCGGCTTGAAGGTTCTGAGATAAATTTGTCTTTACTCATGATCTCGAACTCACCTATTTCTGAGATTTGGGAGTTAGATGGACGTGTCAGATCGAGTATGGGATTAGAGGAAATATTCTTCAAACCTTACAGTCGAGAAGAGTTGAGTAAGATCTTGAAGAAACGTTGTGTTGAAGCATTCAATCGTGGCACGGTTGATCGAAAGGTGATTGAGGCTTGTGTTGACTATACTGCTGAACAGAGCCGAGATGTTAGAAGGATGATTGACCTGTTAAGAGTTTGTGGGGAGGTATGTGAGTCTCAAGGAGATTCGAAGGTTGAGCTCAAACATTTCAATCAAGCTCTGGAACGTTTCGAGATGGATCATCATAAAACCCTTTTTGGGGCGATGGCTAATCTACAATTGGATCTCATTCATGTTATAGCTTGGCTGAATGAGTTTGAAAATGAAGCTTCTCCATCAACAGACCAGATATATCAAGCCTATAAGAAGATGGTAGGCCAGAAAGCTCTCTCTTATCGTAGAATTTCAAGTGGCTTAAAAGAGTTAGAAGTTATGAATCTTATTGGGACACGAAAAATATCCAGAGGAAGAGAAGGCCAAAGAAATGAGGTTTGGCTTACAATACCAGCCGAGACCATTCTCGACTTTACTAAACCTGAATGGAGAGAAGAAAAAAAGAAGATTGAGGAATTTAGAGAGAAAGTAAGAGAGCTTAGAAAGTTGCAACGTAAACTGCATTAGAGTCAAAGAATCTAAACTTGATCTATTTGAAAATCATAATTTTGAATTTACAATTCACTTTACATTAGAAGGCAATAAAAAGGGGAAATGGGTGAGTTCAGTTACGACGTTTTTTAACAGCAAGAGTAATAGTTAATCCAAGTAATACTGCCGCGATAAGGTAAGGTGTCAATACTCCGATTTTGTTTGTTGGGATGAAGTATCCGCCGACAGGTGTTTCTTCTTGGTCTTGGCCTAGAGGAGTCTCTTCAGGAGGTGGACATGGAGGCATATCCTGTGACGCATATTCCTCAACTGGAGAGTCCCAACCCCATCCTTCTGGGAATGTTCCTATCAGATTCGTCCTGTATTGGATCGCATAGTAGTATGTCTCACCGCATTCTGCTACTGCCGATTCAGGCACTATGATTACGAATGTATTGCTGTCAAACGAACCTTCTCCACTGAATCCTGGTTTCTCACTTAGTGGTATGACATCACCGCCCCATCCATTCCATCCTGTTCCAGTCCATTCTTGGAAGAAGAATCCGAATGGCGCCTCGTATTCTCTGTACCAGACTTGGAATTTGGGATTGGTAAGCGAATCTGCAAAAGCTATACCCACTCCATAATGATCCGCATCGTCTGGCTGGATGATTATAGTGAATTTTATTGATCCGTCGATATGCACTTTCTCTATTTCCGCGTCAATCGGTAGTTGTGCCATGACCGCAGGGATCATAGTCAGCATAATTGTCAAAATTAACGGCGTGAATAGTGCTTTAGATTGTTCATCATGGGTTACCCTTTTCAATTAAAATCCCCATAAACAACTTTGTGTCACCTATGATCCAAATAAGACTTTCGGGCGACATAGTTAGCCGTAGGATCATCCTTGAGCAATAGCCGTTGTATCTACTTCGTCTAGATCGACGAATCCATTACCATTGCTATCGATCCATTTATAGACGTAATAGGAATCCGTGTAGTTACTGATGTTTGGATAAATTATGAATTTGAAGAATTTGCCTCCTGCGAAGGTTCCTTTCCAACCATAACCGTAGACTGCCAAGACTTTATTTCTGTTCTCGTCGATGAAAGATTCGACTACAAACAAGTCTTGACCTGAATCTATATCTGTGGATGATAGAGCTGTTGCATCAAGTCTTGTTCCATCGGCTCGATAGAAACAGTTGACACCATTGCTATAAGTCCAATATAGGTTGGCGAGTCGTCTACTCTCATAATGTCTTAATGGAGCGTTGACTATTGGACCACCGAAAAGTACGATTGTCGAGTCTTGTAAGTTGATAGCACCTGTATTGGGATCGATGTATTGTGGGTTTGTGTCTGTTGTTTCTATCTGCTTGTTTCCACACATTCCTACTATGTATCCTGCGGCTGTCCAATCACTAAGTAATGCATGTTGTGTTCCGTTGGGTTTTGAGCCTTGGTAATCTGGATAGACGAAATATGTGCAATTTTCAGGAGCCGAATTAAGGTCTGGTATATCTCTAACATTTGATAGATATGAACTGTTTACTACGATTTCTGATGGTGTCATTGTAGATTGATAGCCATATTGGGTAAGAACACTTTGAGAATTTGTCAAACAATCGTGTATTATACTGCTTGTGTTATCTGGATTCATCGAGGAGTATGATGTATAGCCTAAAGATTTTGTGGCGGGCATCAGAATGTTTTTACTAGCCCAATAGTCGAGCGCAACTGGATCAGTGCTGGCTGCAATCTTATTCATTTTAAGAGCTCGTGAATATGGTGTGTCGGGTCCAGCGTTTCCACTTTCTTTAGGATGTGGATTGATATGGATTGCATCGAGAATGTTTAGAACGGGAAATCTGATTTTCGCCATTGTTGCAGCTAGGCCACCGTTGTAGATGTAGTTGTGATTATTTTGGATTGATTGAGAGACAAACCCCATGTAATGCTTGATGCAAGCAGTGACTCCTGCACCGCTGTGTGATTTTATTACTGGAAAATTAATTAGTTTTAGATTATCATTTGAGTAAGTTTGTGTAACTGGATTCCAGATTCCTTTTTTCAAGCTGATGTATGTACCGAATGAGGTTTGGAATTTTGGATAGTTAAATCTCATTCCAGTTAATGGATCAGCGTCGGCTTCATGAACATAACCATCATCTATGTTACCTTGGTCATATTCTTGTACTCTATTACCTCTTATTGTATCCCAGAGAAATGTGGAAATTTTTTCATCATTGAAGGAATCTACAACGTCTTGTATGCATTGGGTTGTATCTTCGGCGTTGGCGTTATCCCAGTTGAAGCTGCCTCGTCCTTGACCGTTATCTACGACAACAATTTCGCCATTAAATCCATCAGGATGTTGATCGATTGTGTAGATTAATTCTCTTACTAGGTCTGTATTGGTTCCTCCGCGCTCACCCCACTGACAGTTGTTTTTGATAAGTACAATATCGTCTGATCCTATGAGGCCATCAGGACTGTTGATTGATCCTGTTTCAGATGATTTTAGAAGATAAAGACCATTCGAACCCATTAGAGAAAATAAGCCGTTCAAACCATCATGATGCCCATTGACAACACCCTGAAAACTTCCTACAGAGTAAATATTTGAGATTCCTCTTGATTGCGCCGCAGATTGTGCATAGACACTGGGAATGAATGGAGAAATTGAGTTGGAAAATTTTGAGCCTAAAGCGAGTGTGCTTACAGCTGCTACACTAGCACTCACAGAGAGAAAGTTACGCCTTGATAATCCGGTACTTTTTGGATTAGACAAAGTAATCACGAAATCCAGTATAATCTGTATTGCAAAATCGAGTGTATAAAAACATGACGTGCGTCATACATGACAACGAGCGCGACGTGTAAAACGATTACAAAAAGGGGGGTAGAAAAATTTTTGGCGCGGGCTTAAGAAAAAACATTAATGAACTCTCAAAACGGGCAAGTGCACTTATATAAATCTCATTAAAAATAGTGCAATTTCACTGAACAAAACAATGAAAGGCATTTTGATTCTTAGTTATTTTGAAGCAGCTTGTGATTCTGGAGCTGGTGTTAGAATTGTTGAAATAGCAAGAAACCTTGCCTTATTAGGCAACAAGGTATTTTTGATTTCTCCAGGAGACGATAATAATCAAGTTAACATTAATAATTTACATATTATGAAATTTGAAAAACCACACTATTTTAACCCATTTTTTATCATGTACTATCTTTTTAAATTTGGTCAGAAAATCATATCGGAAAATCAAATAGATATTATCGTTTCAGAACATTTATGGTCTTTATTACCTGCTTCAATTTTGATGAAGGTCTATGGTAAGAAATTAGTTCTTGATGAGCACAACGTGGAGATTCTGAGAGCCTTACGTATGAAAAATATTAAACATCTGTTGATTTCATTTGTATTAGAAAAAGTGATAGCTAATTTTTCGAATAGTATACTAACGGTCTCATTATTCGATAAGAAAGTTTTGAACTACTTGGGTATACCCTACGAAAAGATACATGTAATCCCTAATGGGGTAGATATACAGAAACTGCATCCTAAAATTGACCGTTTAAAGATAAGGCGGTTCTTCAATTTAAAGTCTGAACCTGTCATAATTTTCTTAGGTAAATTAGACTATAAACCAAATAGAGAAGCTCTCCAACTAATATTTAGAAAAATTCTGCCAAATGTTTTACAGCAAGTTCCAAATAGTAAATTTCTTATCGTTGGGATGAACCCACCATCTTATAGCCATAGAGCTGTTTTGTATACCGGTTTTGTAAAAGATGTTGGTGAATACATAGCAGCGGCAGACATAGCTATTGCACCCATCATTTCAGGTTCAGGGACGCGTCTAAAGATTTTAGAGTATATGGTTTTAGGAAAACCTGTTGTCTCAACAAGATTAGGGGCGGAAGGCATCCTTGTCGAAAATGGCAAAAACATCATTTTAACAGATGATATGAATGAATTTGCACGTAAAATTGTTAACTTGATTCTAGATAACGATTTGAGAGAAAAAATTGGTGAGAATGCACGAGAACTAGTTGTAAAAAAATATGATTGGAGATCTATTGTTAAGGATCTTCATGAAGAGATTCTTGAAGTTATATGATAATGGTGGCGCGCGCGTTTGCAAAACGATTTATGGATGAAGCTCAAGCACTTGAAAACACTCAAAGCACTCAAGTTAGAACATCCAAACCAATAGATTATCAACCATCGCACACGCTAAAATAGGTCGGTAATAGATAATGTGGACTTCTTTAGTGTCTGTGTGTATACCATCTTACAATGGTGCGAGATGGATCAGAGAAGCAATTGATTCTGCACAAGCACAGACCTACAAGCCACTTGAAATCGTGATAGTTGATGATGCCTCTACTGATAGCACATTGGAGATCATCCGATCATATCGAGATCCTAGGATTAGAATTGAAGTCAACAAAAAAAATCTAGGACCAATAAATAATTGGAATCGTTGCATAAAGTTTGCGAAAGGTTCTCTAATCAAATTCCTTCATCAGGATGATGTGCTCTATCCTACCTGTTTAGAGAAGATGGTTAGACTCTTTGGGCTTTATCAGCAAATTGGATTGGTGTTTGCTCAATATGACGTTTTGTTAGAAAATCCAATAGATCCCACAGCTATAGCCTGGAAAGAGCGATATCAAAAACTTAACACCCAGCTTCAGTATTTGAGTGAAGTAAACAATGGCAGAGAGCTTCTTAAAACTTGGTTAGCTGATGATTTTAAAGGAAACTGGATCGGCGGACCATCCAACGTAATGCTTCGAAAAGTCTTCCTCGAGCATATTGGGATGTTTAATACTCGCCTGCGACAGATCGTAGATTACGAGTTGTGGATTCGAATGATGTACTTCTATGACATTGGTTTCATTAATGAGACGCTCTCAGCTTACCGCAAACACTCATCCTCCTTGAGTGCAAGTAACATTAGGCAAGATCACTCTTGGCTAGACAGATTATGGTTCTTGGAAGGCCTCATTCAGCATGAAGATATTCGTTCAAGCTATCCACGGATCAAACGGCTTAGATATCTCGAATTCTGTCGCCTAGTAATCAAGCAAATTAACCGTATTCGTCGTCGAGAACCTATCCAAATTTTCTATAAATTTCGGACCTTGGCATATTACTTCAATTACTATTTCCGAGCTTTGATTGGCCGCCCTCCGCCCTTACATGAGTAGCGCGCGCTATAAGGAAATTGACTTCTGTTTTATTGATGGTACCCACTCACATCAAAGTGTCAAGAAAGATTTCGAAATGTATTCGCATTTTGTTAGAAAAGGTGGTCTTATTGCATTCCATGACATTGATTGTTCTAAGCATTTGAATATCAAGAGATACTGGCAGGAACTTAAAGAGTCAAGTCATAATTGTCTTGAGATTGTTAAAGATACAGATGAGGTCACCAAAGGCATAGGGGTTCTCTATATATTTTGAGTTACTTTTGTTTCTTTACTTACTGTTTTAAAGTTTCTATTTCGACAGTGTGCGATTCAGAACTGAGGATGGAAAGATGATAGATACTTCTGGAGAACTATATTCTCGGCCGAATGATAGAATTTTATACGTTGAAAAATAGTTAAATTAGATCATATTCATGAGATTTTAGCATGCACTAATATGTAACTCATTTCCTTGGAAAATCATATTTAGTGAGCGCACATACGACTCAATCACGCGCTCAGGAAAAGACGCGTTGGTTTGGAAAAAGTAATGAACTATCCCAAAGTTTCAGTTATACTTCTCAACTGGAACAGTTATGAGGACACCATAGAATGTCTTGAATCCCTCAAAAAGATAACCTATCCTAATTACGATGTTGTCATCGTAGATAATGCCTCAAGTGGCGATGATGTTAAGGTTCTTAGGAAAAAATATGGGGACTATATCCACATAATTGCCAATGACCAAAACTTTGGGTTTCCTGGTGGATGCAACATTGGAATGAGGTATGCTCTAAGTGAGGGTGCTGAGAATCTGCTTTTACTGAATAATGATACTGTCGCCGATCCTGAATTTTTAACTGAGCTGGTCAAGGTTGCCGAGAGTGAGCCACTGATCGGTATTGTGGGATCAAAGATCTATTACTACTCACATCCTGAAAGCATAGAGAGTGCCGGAGGGAGAATAAGATGGTGGTTGGGGCATATGGAGGTCTATGGCAAAGTGAAAGACGTGGGTCAATGGGATGAAGTTGCCGAGCGGGATTTTGTATATGGAACCTCTTTCCTAATAAAGAAAAAGTTGATAGACCGGATATCATTTATGGACACCTATTTCTTCTTCGGTGTTGAAGAATATGATTACTGCACCAAGGCAAAGCGGGCAGGTTTCAAGGTTGTTTATGTACCCCAATCAAAAGTGTGGCATAAAAAAGGAGCTAGCAGCTCAAAACTACCACAATTTTCTGAAATCCAAGACAAGGTAAAAAATAAACAGGGATGGAGGCAATATAAGTATTTTTACCGGTTCTTTCGTCGATATTGTCCACCAGTACTCTTCATCGTGCCCTTTGTGTTGCATGTTACCCTAGCAGGGTCTTTTCTATTCTTTTTGTCGCATGCTGATTTCAAGACAATCAGGAAGGGTGGAGCAAGGAGATTGACTTCTCTGTTCTGTTGGACCGGTAAACCGCGCTTCCCACATTAACACGTGCCAATGTCTTTCGTCTAATAGTTCTCTCCAGTCTTGGTTTTGTTACAGTTATCTCACGATGCTTAGTTGTTCGCCATAATATTTGCCAGGAAGACATAATTCTACAACAGATTGTGCTTTAATGTAAACAATAAATGGATATTAGGGGATAGAATATAAATTCAAATAGATCTAGACTTTTTTAAATAAATTGTTATTCAATGTGTGATATTTCAGCATTAGAGTTCTTCATAGAGTATGCCGAAATAGATGATTTCAGAGATAAGAGAATACTTGAGGTCGGTAGTAGATATGTTAATGGTAGCGTAAGGCCACTTATAGAAAGGTTCTGTACTCCTACTGAATACATCGGCATTGATGTTGAGCCCGGCAAGCATGTTGATAGAGTAGTTTCTATTGAAGAGATTCTTGATCATTTTGGACCTGAATCTTTTGATACTTTGATCAGTACTGAATCTATAGAGCACTTCAAGGATTGGCGATTAGCAATAAATAATATGAAGAGAGTCTTGAGGCCTCACGGTAGAATCTACCTTACGACTCGCAGTAAGGGATTTCCTTATCACGCTTTCCCTTTCGACTTTTGGAGATATGAGAAAGAAGATCTTGAAGAGATTTTCTGTGATTTTGAAATATTTAACTTAAATACTGACGATCTTAATTATGGAACGTTTCTAAGAGCTGCTAAACCTAACTCCTGGAATCCTATCGATTTATCAAACATAGATCTATATTCGATCATTATAGGTAAAAGAACCAGAGAGATTAAAGACCTATCGGATATGCCTCTGGCCAGAAGAGTGAAGACATATATTCTATACAAAGTCGTAAGTATTTTACGCAGAAGAATGAAAAGACTATATCGAACGGGAATGGCATAGGTAGCGTGCGCTGACCCATGAATAAAAATCTTGAATATTGAAGCGTACGCCAACAATAATTTGATTATTTTCCAAACTGATCTAATCGCACTCTCAATCTTAGAAAATAATGATTTCACATTCAGTGTTGGGCGTAAAGGTGACCTTGACTGAGTTCTAAATTCCTCCTTGTAATTGGAATCCATTTTTCGACCTGAGTGAGAGAGTAACCTTGTTGCAATAAAAACTCGGCAACCTTTTGATCATTTGTAAAGTGCAACTCGATGACCATCTCTGGTTTACAATTGCTGATTATTTCCAACATACCTTGCAAAACATCCAATTCCATTCCTTCGACGTCGATTTTGACAAAGTCTGGATGGGGAAGGTTATAGGTTTTAACTAAGTTATCCAGCGATTCCACCTCGATTTTTATTTCCGAAAGATCTTTTCGCCCCGAGAACATTCCTTTCCTGCCGACGTTTACCGTTCCGCGTGCTGGCAGTCGGCTGGGAATAAGGAAATTCAAGGTTTCTCTTTTGGAACCGACACCTGTTTGGATAGGTTTGATGTTGTCGAAATCGTTCAAAGCGATGTGGTCAAGAATTGCTCGGAAATTTACGGGGTTGGGCTCGAAGGTAATCACCTGGCCACCATCTCCAACTTTTCTGGCAAAAAACATGGCTATCATGCCGTGGAAACCTCCTAAATCATAAACCGTCTTTCCTTCCAAGGGGAGAGCATTCAGGAGTTGGTGTTCTGGAGTCAGAGTCCATTTTGGGATAAAACCGAAGCCTCCACGGCGCCGGAGTCCCGTGGTCAGGCGCCCACTGGCCTCGGTGTAGACCAAATTTTTAGTAACTGACTCCAGCATCGATAATAAAGGGATAAGAGCTCGTGATTTTATAGGGCGTGTACTAAATGGTAGGGTCATCGCTTACCAACTATAATTCATCATCTGCATAAGGATGGCGGAGAAAATAATATTTAATGTATGTTAGTAGATTGCATAGCAGGTGCGCAGCAAGTTGGTGGAGAAATAATCAAATGCTAGGAATCCATGGCGTTTATTTTATGAAGGGAACGCCTGACGAATAGAGAAAAACCATAGCGCGCGTTAGAATTCTTTGATAAGATTCATAGAGTGGGAGACCAGAATTATTGTTTTATTTTAGCGCGCGTGCTAAATAATAAAATTGACTTAAAACAAATGATTCTGCTAAGATGTTTAGATCAACAAACCATATTAAATTCCATTTTTCCAATATGATTAGCATTAATTAAGGGTAATAAACAATACATGAAGCGATAAGATGCCACTATAGGAGGTATTTGAAATAGCTTCAGCCTCGTTCCGAATCGAAGAGAAAAACGGAGTTTATGGGAGACAGTGGCGTTTCGATTCGAAGGTGGCAAACATATTTGAAGATCATATTCGTAGAAGCGTACCATACTATGACGAGATCCACCGCATGATTACTGAGTTATCTGATTGGTTTCTTCATAATTCAAGTATTGTCTACGATCTAGGAACATCTACAGGAGAAGCTATTCAAAGAATTCATGGTAGACATGCGGATAAAGATCTCAGATTCATCGCTGTCGATATCTCGGAGGAAATGATTGAGAAAGGAAAGAAAAAATTAATTGACGTGCCAAATGTCCAATTCTTAGCCTCAGACTTGAACAAGCCTTTCTTTATAGAAAACGCAAGTCTCGTCTTAAGTACACTAACACTACAATTTTTGAAACCTGATTCTAGGCCAAGATTGTTAGAAGAGATCTATAATGGTCTTCATAAAGGTGGAGCTCTAATTCTTGTAGAAAAAACTTTGGGTAACACACCTAGATTCAATCAAATGTGGATTGAACTTCATCATGATATGAAGCTTCAGAATAACCTCGTGGAAGAAGAGATTTATGCTAAGGACCGCAGCCTAAGAGGTACGTTAGTTCCGTACTCGGTTGGAGCAAACATGAAACTTATTCGTAGAGCTGGCTTTCAAGAGATTGAGGTTTTTTTCAAGTGGTATAATTGGGTCGGTATTCTAGCAGTAAAATAAAAGAATAATAACGGGCGCTAGATTCTGTAAATTTTGTTATGAGCCTCCAAGGTTTGATTGCATGACATATCCAAAGGCTACTGCCCCTTTAAAGAGAATAATTAGAAAGATTACTAGCAAAACGAAAGCAGGTCGAATTCTAAGAAATCCTTTACTAAATCGAACTTTTCACAAAATGTGGTGTACAATTTATGGAGATATTTTTCGAGGCAATATTAATGGAGAAGAATTTTCATTTTATGATCCATTCTATGGGTGTAGTCCATATTTTATTAAGTTCCTCGGAGGTCCTTATTATGAACACTCTGTTATTATGCATATGAAAAAAATCAAAGACAATTATGATTCGCCAACATTCCTCGATGTAGGAGCACACTATGGATACTATACCATCATTATGTCAAAATTAGGTGGTCCATCAAGCAAAGTCTATTCCTTTGAACCGAACAATGAATTTTTTAAAGTTTTATCAACAAATGTGGAACTGAACAAACTTCAAAATGTAACCTTGCACCAGTTCGCGTTATCAGATAGAAAAGGAATAGTCACACTAGAATCATCCGAATGGTCCAAGCGCGCACGAGCACTTCTGGGCGTCAGCGCACGCGCTAAAATGAAAAACATAGAGAGTATATCATACGACCAGAATGATTACGTTGAATCTATACCATTTGATGATTTGGCTGAGAAAAGTAGGATTTATCCAGATATTGTGAAAATTGATGTACATGGTGCTGAAGGAAATGTAATTACTGGAATGAAAAAAGCCCTAAAAGAACACATACAACATTTATACTGTGAGTTGCATGAACAAATGTGTGATGACTATACAGCAATGGACATTGTTAAAGCTCTGCAGGATGCAGGGATGGAGATCTTTGAATTCCGTGGATACAGAACTGAGCATGGAGATTTAATAGAGGTCCCTGAAGATCTATATTCTAATCCACATGATAGAATGCTATATGCAAGAAAATAGAGGAATGTAGTGCACGCAAACTAGCTATGCGTTCACTCTATTTCATAAATCGTTTGTTTAATCGCCTTTTGAAGCGCGCGCTAATATTTAATTCATGAGTTGTTTTGGTCCATAGATGGCCTTTTCATATAGGTCAGCAATCTGGTTTGTCTCTCCATAAGATTCTATCTTTCCCTCCGATAGTAGAACAGTTTTCTTACAAAATTCTTTTATAAGATTCATAGAGTGGGAGACCAAAATTATTGTCTTTTTTTCTACCTGAAATTCCTTAAATTTAGCCATACATCTCTCTTGAAATTTCATATCACCAACAGCAAGCGCTTCATCTATAAGGAATATATCTGGATCTGTCTCTATTGCAGTTGAAAATCCAAGTCTCATATGCATTCCTGAAGATAAATTTTTTAGCTTTGCATCCTTGAATCTTTCAAGGCCTGAAAAGTTAAGAATATTTTCCATACGTTTTTTTATGACGTTATTTTTTAATCCCATTATTGAGCCGTAGATCATTATGTTTTCTTTAACTGTCAAATCTGGATGAAAACCTACCCCAAGAATTAATATTGGAGCAATTCTCCCGGTTACTCTGACCATTCCTTTGTCAGGTCTTAAGATATTCGCAATAATTTTTAGTAAAGTGCTCTTTCCACTTCCATTTGCTCCAATAATTCCTATGGATTCTCCATATTGTATTGAGAAATCAATTCCTTTTAGAGCCCAAAATTCTTCATAAGACATTCTTCTACCTTCTAAAATTTGAAGCGTAGCCGCTATGTTTTCAAAGATTGTTGTCTTTTTTTCATGTGGGATCCTAAATTTCTTCCACAAATTTTCAATTTTAACAACTGTCTGCGTCATCAAATAACCTCCGCGAATCTTGGCTCCAATTTACGAAATACTTGATATCCTATGATGCACAGAAATATTCCAATCAAGAACGGTATCATTAGATCTTCTAACGTTGGAAGAGTATTATAGTACAAGATCTTCCTTATCGATTCAATAATTCTAGTCATTGGATTAAGTAAGTAAATCGGCAGATATCTTGCAGGTATCAAACTAACACTGTACAGAATTGGGGTTAGAAAGAATCCTGCTTGAAGTCCAATATCCCATATCTGATGTATATCTCGGTAATAGACATTTAATGGTGCTAAGAGAAAAGATATTCCCATTATCAGGATAAATTCCAAACCTAAGATAATTGGAAGTAGTAAAGCAAGAAAAGTAAGGTTCATTCCAAAAAATATTAAGAGAGGAAAAAGAACAACAAACTCTAAAAAGGATCCTATTAGATTCGCTAAATTGCTAGATAACACCAAGATCCATCTTGGAAAGTAAATATTTGTCACAAGAGGCGTATTGCCAAGTATAGATCCAAGAGCCATAGTTGTGCCTATAGAAAAGAATCTCCAAGCCAGAAGGGCTGTTAATAAAAATACTGGGAAATTCTCAATTCCTGAAGTTATTAGAACTGAAAATACCAAGGTCAGTATTATCATCATAGCTAAGGGATTTAATAAGGACCAGAAGAAACCTAAGACTGAATTCCGGTATCTAAGTTTGAACTCTTTGATCGCCAAATTTCTTATGAGCTCGCTATACTGGAACATAGTTATTCGATTCCTAGTATCAAATTTTGTAAGTTTAGACAATGGCACATAATTAATAATAATTTGATATAGCTCACATGCTCTTTCTCGTCATTTATTGTTTAATTCTATTTTAAGTAAATATAGGCGTGTGTATGAACTGCTTAAGTCTTTTTTAAGCCAATTGCATAGTAATCAATTTTTTTTGAGAATTCCATTGCGTTGTAAATACGTCTTCCATCTATCAATATTGGCTTGTTCATCTCGGCTTTGAAGTCTTCTGGACTCAAATTCCTAAATTCATCCCACTCAGTGACTAGTATTGCACAGTCGGCTCGAGCGATGCATTTTTTAGCTGAATCTGCTAGAGATATTTTTTTTCCAAAGATTTTTTGTATATTATCCATCGCTACGGGATCGTATGCGGTAATCTTTGCGCCTTCTTTTATAAGCTTATTAATTATTTTGATAGAAACTGCTTCTCGTATATCATCTGTGTTTGGTTTAAATGCTAATCCAAGAATTGCTATTCTCTTTCCAGCAAGTTTTCCCAACGCTTTTCTTGCTTTATTAACAGCTGATATTGGTCGTAGTTCATTTATTTGCAGAGCTGCCTCTATTATGGGTAGACTGGCTGTCTTACTTTGTGCGAATTTGAGAATAGCTTTTAGATCCTTTGGAATACAGCTTCCTCCCCAACCTAAACCAGCATCTAAGAAGGAGGTACCAATCCTTGGATCCAAGCCTATCGCCTTGGAGACGATTTTAATGTCGGCTCCATGGATCTTTTCGCATAAATTAGCCATTGAGTTTATGAAGCTAATTTTTGTGGCAAGAAATGAATTAGCTGTATATTTTATCAATTCTGCATTTACAGGAGAAGTCCTAATTATTCGTGGTATATCTTTTGAGTAGAATTTTCTATAAAAATCTTCTAACATATTTCCAGATTTTTCGTCATATTCACCGATGACTACTCTGATTGGTGTTGCTATGTCTGATATTGCCGATCCCTCACTAATAAATTCAGGATTTACACATAATCCAAAATCCTTTCCACATTCTTTACCTGATTCAGTCTCTAGAATTGGTTTTATCACTTTTTCTGTTGTGCCTGGAATGACCGTTGAACGCAAGACTATCAAATGATACCCATCGACTTCTCTCAATACCTTTCCCATGGATCCACTTACCACTTTTATTGATGCAAGATTTATTGACTCGTTAGGTAAACTTGGGGTACCTACTGTCACAAAAGTGATCGATGAATTCTTCATTGCATACCGAATATCATCTGAAATAACAAATTTTCCAGACTTGATTTCCTTAGATATCAGTTCTTCTAAGTGAGGTTCAAAAATTGGAGATCTTCCTGATGCTATCAGTGCGATCTTCTTCTTATCTACATCTACTCCAATGGTTTTGAAGTTGCGGTCAGCCATGGATAATGCCATTGTTAAACCTACATAGCCCAATCCTAGAACGGTATACAATTTTTAATTCACAACCTATTTTTTTTAAATTGTAATTCTAATATGCAAGCCCACACCAAATTTTTGGAAAATGACCTTATCGTTGGGGCTTTGATATAAAAACGAAAGATATTTTCATAAAATCATCTAACTCTTATTAGTAGAATGCTCATACGACAATTTAAGCGCCTCCCAGTACGCCGTAGGATTTCCTATGTCAAGTCGGATTTCATTTAACCCTAGCTTGACAGCATAGACCTTATGACCCCACTCCACTAATCTTTGAATTGCATCAGTAAGCTGCAGCTCGTTCCCTATTCCAGGTTCAATTCCTTCAAGAGCCTCAAAGATCTTTTGATCAAATAAATAGACTGGCACTATACCGAGATTTGATATTGGATTTTCCGGCTTCTCTACAACGCTTCTTATCTTCAAGACATTCCCTTCCAACTTTTGGATTTCCGCGATGCCGTGTTGTCTTGGATCCTTGGTTTCTTGTAGAAATAGAACTGCTTGAGCTTTCAAGCTTTCAAAAGCATTCAGCAATTGGTTTAAATGAGAATTAGCTTTTGAAATTATGAAGTTATCACCAGCGTAAACCAGAAATTTTTCATTATCAATAAGAGGTTTAGCCCTAAGAACCGCATCTCCAAATCCTTTCGGCTCTGGTTGATTCATCCATACTATTTTTGATAGTTCAAGCATTTTGTAGAAGTTTAAGAGATCATGAGCCGATTCTTTTTTTCGCCTCTTCTCTAACATGTCAAGGTAGTTATGGTCTTGTGTGAAATGATCCTCGATAACCCGTTTTCCTCGCCCTATGATAAAACAGAATTCTCTAATGCCAAAACCATATAGATTCTCAAATATCAATTGGATAAACGGTTTCAATGAAATATAACCGTTTGCGGACTTAGAGAATATTGGAAGCATTTCCTTTGGTTGCTCTTTCGTTGCAGGCGTAAGTCTGGTGCCCAAACCCGCCGCCGGAATGACAGCTTTTCTAATCATGGTTTACTCTTCATTAGAACAGTATCTATAATCACTTTATAAATAAATAAGAAATAATTAATCAAAAAGATGATGCTAGTTATTAATCTTTTAACATTGATTTAGTAATCCGTAAAAAGATTGGGAATTTTTTTACGAATCTTTCTATAATCATTAATATTTTTTGGCCTCCTGGTAAAATATTGAATAATAATTGCACATCTTTTACTGTAATACCCCTTAAAGCAACTAAACTGCAAAAGTAAAAGATCAAACCTATGACAATATACAATGGTGTTAACATTATTTTATGGCCACCATAATAGGTGGCCAATAAAAGGATACACCCCATAACTGCTGAAGCAATTATTGATTTGACAATGCAAGACTTATCTAAATTTATTTTCATGATTCTCGAGCTGAAAAAAAGCAGTAGACCCAACAGTATTACATATGCTAAACTTCTGCCTATAGCGGCACCTGCGAGGCCAAAAAATGGAACCAATAAAAATGTCAAGGATAATTCACATAATATCGTGAAAGAGATCGCCATAGCTATTCTTGAGGTCTTCACTAATGCAATCAAAGCCGAGATCATAATAACTGAGTAGCCATATATTGCCAGCCCTAAAGCTAGGATTGACATTGGAACAAATGCCTCTAGATATTTTTGTCCAGCCAGAATTTTAATTGCCAAAGGTGATAAAATGCCGAATCCAACACATGCGGGGGTTAATACCATCGATACATATCGACTTGATGTTTTAATGGATTTCGAAACTTTATCGATTCCAGCTTTGGCATAGATTTCGGTCATTCCAGGGGTCACACTCGTCTGTAAAGGCACTACCAAAAAGAGGTTTAGGCTCATTACGGCAGTCAAAGCCACAGTGTATATTCCTAATGCCTCAACACCCAATAGATTCAGAACTATAAAACGATCGATAGAATCTGAAAGATAAATTAGCAATGTGCCAATCATCACAGGTATTGAAAAACTTAGGAGCTTTCTGACAGATACATTATCATAATTTACATTGTTTATTTTAGTATCATCACTTGATAAAAAGTAGTATACTGACATTAATGCTAATAGTATAAAAATTATATGAAGTACTATATACCCAACGAATACTGCTACGATCCCAAACCCAAGAAACAGTAGTATTATAGACAATACGACTCTGACAATTTGGGATGAGAATCTGAATAAAGCCAAGGCTCGAAATTTTTGAAAACCTTGCAAGAATCCCATAACTATAAAACCCAAAATTGCAAATAGAGTCGCCACTGAAGCAATTTTAAATAAATTTGAATAAATGTCGGTTCCGAAAAGCAAATTGGAAAGAAAACTTGAAAAAATAAATTGTATAAAAAAAAATGTAAAAGCAGATATTACAGATATTCTTAAGATAAGCTTGATAGTTCGAATTGTATTATCAATTCGACCTTTTCCATAAAAAAACGCTATGAATCTTGATGCAGCAGAATTTAATCCAAGAATTCCTATCGTTGTTAGGATCATGTAGAAGAGATAAACTGTACCATAAATTCCCATTTCCTCTTTATTGACCATTCGAGCAAAAACCATAAAAAAAATTAGACCTAAAACAATGTTACCAAAGTTTTGAGCACTCAGAATAGTCGCGCCTTTAGCTGTTCTAACTAAAAGATTTTTTTCTTCCAAGTCGATCCACTAAGATTATTTCGCCTAAAGTGATTTAGCGAACGTTTAATCTTTATTCAAATTGTTACTGCATTATGAATAATCATCAAACATATTAGCTATCAAACTCTGAAACCTGTTTTATCATGAAATCTGTTACGTCAATTGTATCTGACAGGAGTTTCACTCTTTTCCTTTGTGCTTTTTGCTTTGTATCAGCGGCTTTCAGAAGTTGTATACCTTTTTCTATGGATAGATATTGATCATTTTCTGATTTAGTATAGTTAAAGACCAATCCATATTTTCTCTCCTGTTCATCCGTATATCCTCTGCCATAATCATCCAGATATATTGCATTAGTCCCTAGAACCGCTGCCTCCGAAGCCATTGTGGCACTTTCACCATATAATAAGGTAGAATAGTAAATCAATGAATGTATCTCCTCAGGTGGCAAATCCAATCTATACTGTTCCAGATCTTGTGGAAGACTGCGCTCAGATGTGATGAAAACTCTTCCAAACCTACTAAATTCTCTAACCGCTCTGACTTTTGCATCATAAGATATACTTTCCTGACCTAGGTCATGACTTGCGCCATAAGAAACAAATCTCAATATTGCGAATTTTTCATCTTGCAATAAGCCTAGACTTTTAAGAACGCTAACATTCGGAGTGAAATATCTTGGATGCAAATAACTCATCTCTTGATAGCCATCATACCGGATATTCTTCTTCCCTAACTTCTCCCTAAAACATGATGGTGTTATGAATTTGGTACAAAACAGATAACTTATGAAATTTGTTAGTTTTGCACATTCCGTATCGTAAAAAACCAGTGATGGAACCCCAAGAAATCTTCCTACTGGAGCTTCAGTTATTCCCATTATTCCCATCAGAAGATTAGGAGAAAAATCTCTAACAATCTTTGAGAATCTATAATTTCTAATAATTAATTCTTTAATAAGATTTAATTTCGTTTTTCCTATCGAACTTATCTTAACATATGTTATCCCATATTTATCAAGCAAATAAGTTGTGATGTCTTTTTCTCTTGCAGTAACTTTGATTTCATGACCTTTTCCTTCCATTATTCTGATAAAATTCTTAAAGAAATGCACATGCGCCGGATGTTTTATGTCGATTAAGATTCGCATTATAGATCTTTCAGTCTCATTCAATTGAAAATATTGATAAGTTCTATCTCATCATTATGAAATAAAGAAATCAATTTTTAGAGATACATAAGTGATTTCCATGTTTCTTTAAATGTAAATATACTCAGATTATTGATCATGTTTTCGACCATTAGTTTAAGTTAGTCAATTTTCTCTGATTTGAGCTCTGCTTTTTTCATATAGTATAGAATTTTTTCCATGAATTTCCTTTCAACCCCAATCATGTCTGCTAGTAAACCAAGTATGATTATCTGAAAACCAACTATCAATAATATGGCAGTCAATATGGCAGAGGGAAGATAAGGGGTGACTCGCCCAGTCATAAGGAAGTGAATCAATACTCGTAAACCTATTACTATCCCTATAATAGATAGGATTCCACCAATCGCAAAGAATGTTTTTAGAGGTTTATAATTTGTATAAGTTCTCAGAATTGTTATGCCGGATTTCCTAGCATAACCAAAAATGTTAGTTATGAGTCTTGACTTTCCTTCAGTTCTTCTTGAGAATGTACATGGGACTTCCACAATAGTCAGACCTTTGTGTGCTGCTTGGATTATTGTTTCTTGCACATAGGTGTACCCAGAAAGCACGTTAAGCCTTAGTGCAGCATATTTTGAGAAGGCTCTAAATCCTGTCTGAGCATCCGATATTGGAATACCTGACAGATAACGGGTGACCTTTGTCGCCAAGATATTACCAATTTTCTTGCTCTTTGGCATATATTCTATAGATCCTTTGAATCGGGATCCTAAGACTATGTCCGCCTGTCCATCTTCAATGGGTTTTACCAATTTCGGTATTTCTTTTGGATCATATTGACCGTCAGCATCAATATTTACAATTATGTCGGCTCCCATCTGTAAGGCTGTATCCAATCCCTTTTCAAAAGCGATAGCTAGGCCCATATTTTCCTTGAAAGAAATCAGTTTATCAGCTCCAGCCTTCTCAGCTTCAATTATGGTGTTGTCTGTTGATCCATCATTAATCACAAGGATCTTAACTTCATCTAGGACATCTCTCGGGATAGAACGAATCAGATTACCAATTGTAGATTCTTCATTGAATGCTGGAATCATTACAACTAATTTCAAGGCCCAGACCACGAATTTATCAATATGATAATCTAATCATACTTTATTTGTTTTAGTAATTATATGAAGTAGATCAAGGGTAGTCGCTAAGAATATGAGCCCTTATATCACATCTAGATCTTGTACTGCTCTAACGATTATTGCTTTTGCTTTTATAGCAGCTATCGACTTCCTCTCTAAGAATATTCGATATTTTATGCCTTCAACTAGAACAATTCCAAGTCAGATTGTGCCAGATTATGTCAAATCATACTGGGCAACGACAACTAACAATAATATCTTGATAGGGATTTTTCTTATAGTGCCGATAATTGCTATTCTCTTTATTATTTTAAAGAATCAAGAAATCCGGTTATCATATAGAAGGTTTGACATCATTATTTTCATTATTGCCTTTATGATAGGTTTCATGCTTTGGAGTCTACCTGAATCTAATGTTGATTACATTAGGTATTTTATAACGGCTAAGGCAATATCACAGAATGGTTTCATTAATTATCTTGGATCTTGGCAACCATTTAGAACAGACCTTCCATTGATACCAGTTTTATTTGGCTTCATTTTCCATATTTTTGGTATTTCTAGGACTGCTATTCAATTCTTTACAACACTATGTTTTGCTGGAACAGTGTTTCTCACTTACCGCATTGGTAAAGCTTACTGGAACGATAAAATAGGGTTCTTTTCCAGCTTAGTGTTAATAAGCGCATCCCCGTATGTTTTGCAAGTACCGAGGACTTTGGTCGATACACCTTTTGTTTTTCTCATAGTCTCTTTTGCATATTCCCTTTTGATTACATATCGCTCTCGGTTTTGGATTCTAGGCTCTCTATTTTCTATTATGCTTATTCCATTCACTCTTCTTGCCAAATTAACTTCTATAATATTTCTGCCTGTGATTTTCATTGCCATAACTTTGATAGAGCTTGCACATAACAAAAATCGAAAAAAAATTATTTCAAGAATGTTTATAATTTTGTTTTCTGCTACAATGCTGTTAATTTCTTTTAGTCTGGTTTTCTATGATAAGTTACTTTTGTTTAGTCAAGGACGTCCATGGATTGGTAAAGTAATCATAGCACCTTTCCCACAAAATCTCTTAGAATTATTCTTAGCGGTTTCCTTGCGGGCTAATCCTTTGGGTTTGTTTAGAAATTCTATCTATCTGGTAGGCGCAATCGTTGTAATCTCCTCTTTCATTTCAATCATATATTTGATGAAGCGCCAAGACGCAAGATTCCTCTTGATATTATTATGGGGAATCGTACCATTATTCTTACTGCCTGGAGGCGATAGATTCGACTTAACTAGATATCTATTCCCATTACTACCAGCGTTTGGAATAGGCTTCGCAGTTATCACGTCCAATCTCGACATCAGAATAAAACATCTTATACTAGCAGCAATCCTCTTGTCATCGTTGTTTACAGCATCACTGATCCAGATCCCTGCAATTAATGCCACAGGGATGGGTGCAATAAACTCAACCTGCAATATCATAAATTCTCTAGAACCAGAATCTGTTGGAATCATTCATGTAGCTGAGACCGCTCGTGGTAAGAGCCTCATTAAACATAGTGACCAGCTCATGATACACTTTGAATATTTATCTCCAAATACAGCCTTTCACTATTACGAATACCAACCATTCTTTAAATCTGAAAGTTATCCAGACATGCTAATAGTGGTCAGCGATAGCTATAAAATTCCACAATCGTTATACTTCTTCCTCTCATATCATAATTATACCTTAATACATACAAATGAGGGATATCTTGGTGGAGTGTGGTCCCCACTGATATGCCACATGTATGTAAGCAATGAATAACGATTTTTATCTTTTTGAGCGCGCGCTCTTTCTGAAATATTTTTTTTACATTTTCTGAATTCTCTTTTATTTGATAAGATTTATAAGATCAATTCTTGCTAACTCCTTTCTGTTTTGCTTTCTTTGTGAGGAATTCAATGTATCAAAATGTTCTAGCATCAATCATAACGTTCCCGATTCTATTTTTTATTCCTGGATATCTTTTTCAAAAAATCATTCCCCGTTCTATACAAAATCTCACATTTCTGGAGCGTTTCTTGATACAAACCATAACAAGTATGATAATTGTTGGTTGGTGTGCATTATTATTATCTGAAATTGGATATTTCACAATGCTCAATTTATTTCTGATAATTATTTCAATAATATTGATTTTTTTTATAATATTCATCCATCGCAAATTTCGTAAATCCAAATCATTCTCTATGAAATCTTTTAGACCACATTTTTCTATTAATCGCAGGTCTTTACTATTCATCATAATACTAGCTGTTGGCCTACTCCTATTCTTTCGGCCTGGGGAATCCATCACTCTAAATCAAGATGATGTTGTGATTGTCAATCATGCAGTTAATATCGCAGAGAA